>Ga0160425_1003573_pt1 | contig 11245 bp, 11 predicted proteins | sample BioMet8_FD_108193 | JGI IMG/M metagenome (GOLD analysis project Ga0160425, IMG submission 108193) | Microbial communities from bioreactor (seeded with sewage sludge) at Lawrence Berkeley National Lab, California, USA - Biofuel... | ecosystem: Engineered > Bioreactor > Anaerobic > Unclassified ...
AAATGGAGTAAACCAATAGGAAATTGGGGTATTATTCTTAGTCAATTTTTGATTATTTTTGAATCGAGATTAAAATGTTAAAATATGCAGCTTTTTAGCTTACACACTTTATGAGATAGTGTCCTGGTAAGATAAGGATCCTGTTACTATAAAACACGGAACAACTACTATAAAACATGGAACAACTACTATAAAACATGGAACAACTACTATAAAACACGGAACAACTACTATAAAACACGGAACAACTACTATAAAACACGGAACAACTACTATAAAACATGGAACAACTACTATAAAACACGGAACAACTACTATAAAACAAAAACAAGTTACTATAAAAGAAAAATAAGGCTGAATAAGGGGACGACAGTTAAAAATAAAGTGATAACAGGATTCGGTAAAGGGAAGACACATTACTATAAATGGTAGTATTACAGTAATTTATCTGCTAACGGATAAAGTGAACAGAAACAACCGTTTTGTAGGGTAGGTTGGGGGATGAAAGAGGCGAAATAACAAAAAAATATATCCATGGTTGTATAAAAATATTACAAAAAATAAAATTACTATATGATGATTTTTTTAACAGAATATAATTACTTTTGTAAATAAAATCTGAATTTTTCAAGATTTTTGCATAAATTGATATTTACTCAAGAAAAATTCTATTTTATAAATGATTAGGCACTTTTGTAATGGATATTCATTGAATAGTTATCTGTTGATAAAAAGACTGAAAACTTTTAAATTTTTATGTTAATTTAAAATTACAAAACTTTAATTTTGTTTTTTATAAACAAACAAAATGGAAAGATTAAAATTTATAGACCTTTTTTGTGGAATTGGCGGATTTCGAGTTGCAATGGATGAAGCATGCAAGGAAAATGATCTGATTCCAGAATGTGTGTTTTCATCAGATATTGACTCTTATTGCCAAGATAGTTACGAATCAAATTTTGGTCATAGACCAATGGGGGATATTACAAAAATTGATGAAAAGGACATACCGGATCATGATATTCTTTTTGCTGGATTTCCTTGCCAGCCATTTAGTATAATTGGGCAAGGACAAGGCTTTAATGATATTCGAGGTACACTATTTTTTGATATTGCACGAATAATTAAGCATAAAAGACCTAAAGCATTTGTTCTTGAAAATGTAAAACAATTGGTTGGTCACGACAAAGGTAAAACCCTTAAAGTAATTTTGAACACATTGAAAGATTTGGGCTATCATGTCCAATATGCAGTTTTAAATGCGCTTGATTATGGGCTACCTCAAAAACGAGAACGAGTAATAATAGTTGGGCATAGAGACCCCATTTTGTTCAGTTTTCCATCTCCGATTAGACCATTTAAACCTTTATCTGAGGTATTGGAGAAGAGTGTTGAAAATAAACATTATGCTTCTGATTATATTGTAAAAAAACGCAAGGAAAAGCATCAATCTGCATATAAATTATCAATCTGGCATGAAAATAAATCAGGCAATATTTGTTCATATCCTTATTCATGTGCTTTGCGTGCGGGTGCCTCTTACAATTATTTATTGGTAAATGGCGAGAGACGATTAACTCCAAGAGAAATGTTTCGTTTACAAGGATTTCCCGATAGTTATAAAATTGTTGTAACCGATGGGCAAGCAAGAAAACAAGCAGGTAATGCTGTACCTGTATATTTAGTAAAAGCAGTAATTTTAAAACTTTTACCGTATGTTGCAACTTCATTGGATATGACATCGGTATTGAGAGAGTATGAAGTAAGTTATAACAAGATATAATGGAACGAAAATCACCTAGATTAAGAACCGTAAATAAATCAGAATCGCCATTTCCATTAAATGAATTTCCCAAAAATTTTCCATTTCTTTTAGGCAAAGAACTAATTTATTTGCTTGCATCTAAAGGAAAATCAGAACTTGAAGGTTCTGATTGGGAAAACATATTTGCCAATTGCATTGGAGCTGATTGGAAACCTTCAAATGTTGGTCTTGACGATGTGGTTATGGGAAATACTGCATGGGGAGCAAAAACTATTAAATCAACTAATCCCTCAAGTCAGAAAAAAGTAAGATTAATTTCAGGACGCAATTCACCAATATATTCTTTTGGGGAAAGCATAGACATAAATTCAGATCCAAATATGGTTGGTAAACTTATATTAAATATTTGGAATGAACGGGTTTCTGCAATTCGTGAAAAATTTAAGCATCTAAGAACCGTTGTCTTAATTAAATCAAATGATTTGTCTGAAGTTGTAGTTTTTGAATTTGATACTATTCGCTATGATTACGAGCTTTATCAATGGGAATGGAATACAAATTACAATCTTGTAGGTATTGATAAAAACACAGGAGACCATCGCTTTACATGGCAGCCCCATGGTTCGCAATTTACTATAATAGAAGATGTGCCTGATAAAAATTTGGTAATTCAAATAAAACAACCACCCATTTTAGATAAAGAACAAGTATTAAAGACTCTTGGATTTGATGAGTCTTGGATAACGGTTATTCACAAAAATGGCTGATACCTTTTCAAAGGAAAAAAGAAGTCAGATTATGCGACAAGTTAAAAGTAGTCGTAATAAATCTACTGAGATAAAGCTTATTGATTTTTTTAAAAGGTATTCAATCAAAGGATGGCGTAGAAATTATAAATTATTTGGTAAACCAGACTTTGTCTTTCTTAAATCTAAAAAAGCTATTTTTGTTGATGGATGTTTTTGGCATGGACACGATTGCCGGAATACAAAGCCAAAGGATAATAAGGAATATTGGGAGAACAAGATACGCAAAAACATTCAACGGGATAAGCAAGTAACAGATAATTTAATTACAAAAGGTTGGTCTGTTATCCGATTATGGGAATGCGAGTTAAAAAATGATGAAATGCTTAAAATAAAAATAAATAATAATCCCGGCTGAGCGGCAAATGTTTTGCCGCCCGGAACAAAGCGGTTCCGATGACTTGGGATGTAATCCCGCATAATGAAAAAGCATCGAAGGCGATATGAAATAAATGAATACGTAAATTATCAATTTTCTATAGTTCTGAGTGGAATTGCAAATTCCGCTTAGCAGGGGACAACGCCATCAAGACAGCAAAAGCATATGTTGGCTCTAACTTTAACAAAAAGACAATGAGGAAAATTCAATTCTTGATAACAATTTTTCTGTTTTTTTCAGAATTTTGTTTTGGGCAAAGTGATTCAATAAACCTAAATTATGCATTATTTGTGGTGAGTGGAGATAGTTGTTTGTATATGAAAAATTACGGGTGTGCATTTTACAATTATAATCAAGCAAAAAAAATAAAGCCAAATGATCGTCAGATAACAAAAGATATGAATTCAATAATAATTAAATCCTTTGGTATAGTTGACTATTTCTCTGATTCAACAATAAAATGTGCTTACAAAATAAAAAAAAGAGGATATTATAATGGGTATGCTGTTGAATTTGATTCGATGGGAAATGCAATAAGAATAGGAAAATACAAAAAGGGGGAAAAAAACGGTAGCTGGCAATACAATAATGGTTCAGTTGAGATATATAAACATGGTAAAATGAACGGGGCACTTACATCTCCATGTTGTGAAACAGATGAACGTGCTGCTAAAGCTGATTTTCAGAAATTGTTTATTAAATTGATTAATGAGAATAAAAAGAAATAAAAAAACTGATGCTAATAAATAGGCTCGGCTAAGCGGCAAATGTTTTGCCTCCCGGAACATAGCGGTCCCGAGGACTTGGGATGTAATCCCGCATAATGAAAAAACAAAAAGCATTGAAAGCGATATAAAATAAATGAATATGGAAATTACCAATTTTCTATAGTTTTGAGCGGAATTGCAAATTCCGCTTAGCAGGGAACTGATTTAGGCATTTAAATTTCTTTTACATTTGTACTTGAAAAGAAACTAATTACGGAATAACCGGCATAATGGGGATAAATACTCGTTGTGTTTAATACTAAAAAGACACGCTCACACAAGTACTGAAATGAAGTTAGAAGATTTTGGATATGATGACCGGATTGAAAAGTTAAGGATTGAGAGCAACCTCAAAGACTTTGAGATTGGAAGAGTGGCTTCAGAACATAAAGAAAGATATATTGTCAAAACTGAAAAGGGAGAATTTGAAGCCGAAATAACAGGGAATTTGCGGTTTTCGGCAAAAAGTCGTGAAGATTTTCCCGCTGTGGGCGATTGGGTTGCATTGACAACTTATGATTCCGATTTTTCAATTATTCATAAAATACTACCACGATTCTCAATTATTTCAAGACAGGCTGTCGGTCAGTTTGGAGAAATACAAATAATTGCTACAAATATTGATTATGCACTGTTAGTTCAGGCTGTTGACAGGGATTTTAATATCAACCGGCTTGAAAGATATCTGACAATTTGCTATTCATCCAAAGTAAACCCGATAATTGTACTTACGAAAACAGATTTGATAAATGAACAAGCAAAGGCTGAAATTATCGAAAGTATAAATCAACGTATAAAAAATATACCAGTTTTTGCAATTAGCAACGAAACACAGGATGGATATGAAGCCTTAAAAGTGATTATCGAAAAGGGTAAGACTTTTTGTATGCTTGGTTCTTCGGGCGTCGGAAAATCTACTTTATTGAACAATCTTTCTGGAAGGCAGGTAATGAGAACAGATGCAATTAGTCAAAGCACCAATAAGGGCAGGCACGTTACAAGTTATAGAGAATTAATTGTATTGGAAAATGGTGGGATACTTGTTGACAATCCAGGGATGAGAGAAGTCGGAATCGTTGATACAGCCTCCGGATTGGAGACCACATTCGATATAATCTTCAGCCTATCTCAAAGTTGTAAATTCAAAGATTGTACACATACCAACGAGACGGGGTGTTCGGTTCTTAAAGCCGTTGAAAGCGGGGAGATAGACGAAAGTTCTTATAGAAATTACCTGAAAATGGAAAAAGAGAAAAACCATTTTGAATCATCGGTTATCGAAAGACGAAAAAAAGATAAGGATTTTGGGAAAATGCTAAAGAACTATAAAAAAGGCATAAATGAAAAATAAGTTCTAAGCACAGTAACGACTCATCCCTTTTGCGGGTTTCAGCACAGTTTGCAAGCCCGGCTGAGCGGTTTCGGGTACCCGGGATGTAATTCCGCATAGCAGGGGTGGAGTTTTTTCTATTAAACCCTCAGGGTTTGTCAAACCCTGAGGGTTTTTCAAAAATAAAAAAGTCGAATAAAAGTAATTGTTAGCCATTAAAGCATTTTTGCATTTGTACAATACAAAATTATTTCCTTTTAAAGGGAATTCCTTCCTTTTTACAGATAATCTGTGTGAGATGATTGCCCATCATCACTACGCTATTCAATCCGCCGGAGATGCCAGCCCATTGTCCGGTCATATAAAAGTTGGACAGGCCTTTGATTTGCCAGGTGGTGGGTTTGCCAAAGGTATTGCGGGTTGTGCTCCAGCTTATCTGTCCTCCGGTCCAGTTGTTGGTATAGCGGATATAGGTAGCCGGGGTAACCACATCAATCATTTCAACATTGTTGCGGATATTTCCGAAACGGTTTTCCAACGCCTCAATAATATCCATGGCAATACGGTTCTTTTCCTCATCATACCGGGTACGATCATCTATCCTGAGGTTGTGCCAGTATTCCCAGTCGTTGGCTTTAGGCATTAACGTCAGCAGCGATTTACCCTCGGGAGCGGCATGGACGTCGTCGCAATAATGCGTAATATCGAGAAGGTTCAATTCAGTAAGCGGATCAATATGGATAGGTTTAGCGAGCGGAATATATAACTTATGCGGTTGCCCGGAAAAATCGGCGTTGACGCCAATGGAGACGTACAGCGTTTTATCAATGGTTTTAAAAACGCCGCTTTCGTACCGTTCGATGATCTTCTTGTCCTTATACCTGCCTTCGAGCAGGGAATAAATGGTAGAATATCCGTCGGCAGCGGAAATAATGAGGTCTGCATAGTGTTTATCACCATTTTCAAGCTCAATACCCATGGCTTTGTTATCATTTACAAGTATCTTGCTTACCCGCGAATTGAAATGAATGACGCCGCCGGCATTGCGGTATTTATTTTCGATCAGTCCGCTGATGTATGAAGCTCCGCCTTTGGGATATCCGGTAGATTTATTGTGTCTCCACACCATTTGCATCACAGTATAGAACAGTGGAAATTCGCCGATAAAAGCGGTAGAAAAAGCATAACGGAGACGTGGATTTTTTAACCGGGAAACAAATCCGGCATTGGATATCATCATCAGCCGGCGGAGCGAATACAGATAAGGCAACATCTGATAAGCAACCTTCAGTTTATCGCCAAGGGTCATCAATTCGTAGGGCTTATCAACCGGCATCTTCATGCCTGTAAACTTTTTTATTCCCTTTACCAGAAAAAGGATTTGCTTTTTATCCTCAGGCGCTATGGCTAATAATTCATCCCTTAATTTATCGACATTGCTGAATAGGCATACTCTTTTGCCGGATTCGTCTTCCACCACGGCATGGGTGTCCTGGTATATAAAATCCACTGAGGACATGTCGAGCAAATCGTTCCAGAACTGGTAGGTGTTTTCTTTGGGCGAAGTGCCGGTGAGGAAGTGAATACAGCCGTCAATGAGATAATTTTTTCGTTTCCACGAAGTGCATAAACCGCCGGATGAAGAGTGCAGCTCAAAAATTTCGGTATCAAAACCATTGCATTGCAGATAATAGCCGGCCGACATCCCGGCTAAACCGGAACCGATGATCATTACTTTTTTTCTGTCTTTCATCAATATCCGGACGTTATCGTGTTAGGCTTCTTTGAGTTTTTTTATGACCAGCACACGAAAATCATGCACCGAATTGTTGAACAAACAACGGGGTGTGTTTGCGGCTACTTCTACGCAATCGTTCGCTTTGAGTTGCACGGCTTTTTGATCGGTCTCGAGCAATGAAGTGCCTTCGAGCACGTAAAAAACAGTGGTTAACTTGTTGGTATGTTTGTCAAGCCGTTCATCGGGTTTCAATCGTAAATGAATAATTTCGACACTGCCGGAAGAATACATTTTGCGTCCGTCAAAGGCAAAATCTACCCTGGGAGCTTCATCGTAATGCGTTAAATTGATCATGGCTTATGGTTTTTTAAATAATAACCAAATATACAAAAAAAACGTTGTAAACGCCTGCCAACATAAATTCTGAAAAAAATATTGTTAAGTTGTTTATCCCGATTGATTGTTGATTCTTTTTTTCTACAATACGTTAACCGCTACGCGGTATTCTTTTGTTTAAATAGATCAATTTTTCTTCTTCCTTTTCCGGCTTGAGCCGAATTGTTCTTTCTACATCTGAATTCGGGATAAGATTTTATACAAACAAGTGAAAAACAATATTCATTGCCGTTGACTTTAGTCAACGGAATTAGAAAAGCAAACAAATTCTGGCTTTAGCCCAACAAAAAGGGAAGTAAATGTGGCTAAAGCCAAAATAGCTGACTCTTTTTATCCGTCCCATAAATGGGACGGCAATAAATAAGCCTGATAATCAAACAATCTTTGTTTTTTAAAAATAGGATTTTTATCCCGAACTCAGATTTCTACAATATCATACCCTGCCAATTATTCTTAACATTCATTTCCCCTTTGCCCGTAGGGCATTAAGTATTGTAGCCTGTGGATTTACATAACAACAATTACCCCGTAGGGTTTAAACAAAACCATTACGGGGTATTTATAAAATCCTGAAAGGATTTACTATGAATAGCCCCGAATGAAATTCGGGGTATGAGTCAATCTTATCGTCAGGAACCCTGAAAGGGTTCAATAATAACCATGTTAAACCCCTGCCGGGGTTCATGTTTTGCAGAATATTTTTAGTCCCGATATGCTATCGGGGCTATTAACATTTAACCACTTCGTGGTTTTGATTTTTTTTCAACAAACTTAATTAAAAAACAGACAAATTGGATTGAGATCAGTCCGCCCCGGATTACTGAAGTGGCGTTATGGATTTAAAATCTTCCACCTTCCGTTTTAAATGATCTACTTTGTATTTAAAAACAGGCAAATTTGATTTGTAAATGCTAAATCCTATTTAAAAAGAACCACTTTCTATTTCAAATCTGCCACATTGACACTTAACACATCCACTTTCTATTTAAAGAGAAGCAAATGCTATTTTTTTCGACCACTTTCTATTTGAAGAGAACCAAATGCTATTTTTTGCAACCACTTTCTATTTTATATTAGCCACTTTCTATTTCGAATCTGTCACATTGGCATTTAACACATCCACTTTCCATTCGATGAGATATAAATGCTATTTTTTTTAGCAACTTTCTGTTTAATGAGAGGCAAATGCTATTTAAAGTCGGCTACTTTCTATTTGAGGAGAGGCAAATGCTATTTAATGGGTGGCAAATTCAAATTTTGCAGGATATTTTCCGTTTCCGAAAAAAAAGACCTTGGTAATGTTCAGCAATTTCTCATTATCCGATAAAAAAATTTCTTTGAAGGGTTAAAGCCCAATGTTTACTCTGTTTTACTAACTCCAGGCTTAAACCTGATGTTATAAATCAACTGCATTAACGTTGGTTATAAAACGAAGCATTTGCAGATAAAAACAAAAAAACAGCAATTTGCAGGGCTAAATTAAACCCTGCAAATTGCCGTTGAGATTACAACAGAAACAAATTACGATTTGATCATCGTGAGTATCATTTTAAACTTTTCGGTAGCCATCACTGCATGCGGAGCGCCGGCAGGCATAATGATGCTTTCGCCTTGTTTTAATTCATGATCTATATGATTGATGGTAATAAGCGCTTTTCCTTCCACTACCTGAACCAATGCATCAAAGGGAGCGGTATGTTCACTCAGCGCTTGTCCGGCATCAAAAGAAAACAGGGTTACCGTACCGGTCGTTTTGTTAATAATGGTTTTGCTCACGATAGCGCCCGGTGCATAATCAATAATTGCATCAAAAGTAAAAACTGTTTCTTTGGTATATTCCATTTTGTCCATCATCAAAAGTATTAAAGTGATTAATTATCCGTTAATTTCTTTCAGAATATCTTCAATGTCGTCTACACAACCGCCACAAACCGTTCCGGCAGTGGTTTCGTTTTGTACTTCTTCCACGGTAGTTAGCTTATTCTCCATGATCGCTTTCACGATTTCGCTTTTCATAATGCCGTTGCAATGGCAGATTTCTATATCTTCGTCCATGGCTTTGAATCTTAATTCAGAAATAATTTCATGTCGTCGTCCACGGTAGTAATGCCTGCAATTCCGAAATTCTCAACCAATACTTTTACCACATTGGGTGAAAGGAACCCCGGCAGGGTGGGACCTAAATGAATATTTTTTACGCCAAGCGAAAGCAGGGCAAGCAGGACGATAACAGCTTTTTGTTCGTACCAGGCGATGTTGTAGGCGATGGGTAGTTCGTTCACGTCGTTTAGTTCAAACACTTCTTTCAGTTTAAGGGCAATCAGCGCCAGTGAATAGGAATCGTTGCATTGTCCTGCATCCAACACCCGCGGAATACCATTGATGTCGCCTAACGGAAGCTTGTTGTAACGGTATTTGGCACAACCGGCAGTGAGGATAACGGTATCTTTGGGAAGTTTTTCGGCAAATTCGGTATAATATGCGCGGTCTTTCATCCGGCCATCGCAACCGGCCATCACAAAGAACTTACGTATGGCGCCCGATTTTACGGCTTCAACCACTTTACCGGCCAAAGCAAACACTTGTTCATGAGCAAACCCGCCGATCAATTCGCCGGTTTCAATCTCAGTAGGAGCGGGGCAGGTCTTGGCAAGGGCTATGATTTCCGAAAAATCTTTTGCCTTACCATTTTCCCTTGACGGAATATGTTTGAATCCGGGAAAACCTGCAGCGCCGGTAGTAAATACTTTATCTTTGTAAGTGGCATTTACTGGCGGAGGAACGATGCAGTTGGTAGTAAACAACACCGGTCCGTTGAAGGTGGCAAAGTCTTCTTTTTGATGCCACCATGAGCTGCCATAGTTGCCTACAAAATGGCTGTATTTCTTAAAAGCAGGATAATAATTTGCCGGAAGCATTTCGCTGTGGGTATAAACGTCCACACCGGTACCTTCAGTTTGTTTCAGCAGTTCTTCCATATCTTTCAGGTCGTGTCCGCTGATAAGAATGCCCGGGTTGTTGCGTACACCCAGATTCACTTTGGTTATTTCGGGATTGCCATACGACGTTGTGTTGGCTTTATCCAGCAGAGCCATAGCTGTTACGCCTTTGCTGCCGCATTCGAGAACCAATGCTACCAGTTTGTCAGCGCCTAATTCATCATTTAAGGTTTCCACCAGACCTCGTTGCATAAATTCATACAACGATGCGTCTTCGTAACCTAAGTTGTAAGCATGTTCAGCATATGCTGCCATACCTTTGATGCCATAAATAATAAGCTGGCGCAGCGAACGGATGTCTTCATTTTCCGTTACAAGCACGCCTACACTCTTGGCTTTTTCTTCAAATGCCTCTACGGTATCGGCATACCAGGATGCGCTTTCATGAAGTACTTCCGGCATCTTAATACCGGCTTTTTCAACAGTAGCTTTCATTTCCGAACGGTAAACCAAAGCTTTTTTGATGCGTGGAATAAAGGATTCCTTATCAAAATTGGCATTGGTAATAGTAGTAAACAAACTCTCCATGATAAAATGATTTATCAATGGGTTCTCGATTCCTGCTTTGCGGGCTTCCGTGCTGTAAATGGATATTCCTTTCAGCATAAAAATTAATAAATCCTGAAGATTGGCTACATCATCGGTTTTTCCGCAAACACCTTTAATTGTACAGCCGGTGCCTTTAGCTGTTTCCTGACATTGATAACAAAACATGCTCATACGATTTTGATTTTAGATTTATGATTTCAGATTTTAGATTTTAAATTTAAAATTTATTATTACCGGATATTAATTCCAGATCGACCGGTTATTATTGGGATAATTAGTAATCATTGATTAATTATTAAAAATAATTGAAGCTATAAAGATAATCATTTTTTAGGTTTAACGTATAATATTTTAAAGATTTAGCTCATTAAAATCAAACCCATTCTTCACTCATCACTTTTCCCTGTATGCTGACAATAATCTTTTTCAAGGGTATTTTTCTTCCCGATTGTTGCAATGCCAATTGAGCCATTTGCATCAATCCGCCGCAACAGGGAACTTCCATCATCATCACCG
>Ga0160425_1003574_pt1 | contig 11242 bp, 1 predicted proteins | sample BioMet8_FD_108193 | JGI IMG/M metagenome (GOLD analysis project Ga0160425, IMG submission 108193) | Microbial communities from bioreactor (seeded with sewage sludge) at Lawrence Berkeley National Lab, California, USA - Biofuel... | ecosystem: Engineered > Bioreactor > Anaerobic > Unclassified ...
CCGGAACTTTATTTTTACCGTTCGTCCTGATAGCTTCCATCTGTAGCCCTCCACGTTGGTTTGGTGGTTGTTTGGTGATAACCAAACCTAACCGACTTGGCGGGCTACTTCTATTTTTTCAATCTGCGAAAAATACCGTACGTTATCGGCAAAGAAGCCATAACGATGGATAAGCTTTAACTAGAGATTCGGGTCCCAATCTGGGACCCGAACACATCCGTGAGTGCTTTGCGCTGCAGACTCTAGGGGACCATGAAGGGGTTAGTTGCTGCTCTGCGAACCCTCCGTGGGATTTGATAATAGCGATATCTGGCGGGGCGCCTGGAAGGAAGCACGAGGTTAAACCGCAGGCGCAATACCACCTAAGTGGGGTCAAAGCATGGGGTCAAAGTGCGGGGGCATAGACAAAATTTCTGAAAAATTTTATCAACAATATCAGGTTGTTTTGAACTCGATGGTGTTGCGGTGCCTATTCTCCCCATCACTACAAGCAAATATGCAGACAAATGAAAAAACTAAAGTGCCCGCATTTTCGCAAGAATGTGCGGGCACTTTTCACAATCTGTAAGTAGGCTATCCGTTGGTATTTTTGAGCGTTTCCACTGCCACGGTAAGGTCTACTGCGCCATTAGAGTCCGTGTGCGTATAGGTGGTAAACGTATTGTTTGACGCATCTGTATGTGACCCCGTGGCGACTGACCAGTTGTGAGCCGTGCTGGCATCCACATGGATATTACCGTCCTCGCCCGTGCTCAGGGAGAGTCCCTTGTTGGCGAGGTCGGTGAGGCTGGTGATGTCGCCCGCCTTGTCGCCGCTCACGAGCACTTCGACATTCTTCACGTTGCTGTCGGCACCATTGACGCCGCCGTTCAGCAGGGTATCGACAGTGCCGCCGTCGCCCACAATAACCATGTCAAGATCCCCACCGCCATCGATCTTGTCGCCCTGATGGAAGACCAGCACGTCGTTGCCAGCACCGCCGTCAAGAAAGTCGTTGCCAGCCCCGCCCGTCAGGGAGTCGCTGCCCGCACCGCCATAAAGATGGTCATTGCCTGCGCCACCGAAGAGGTAGTCATTTCCATCGCCACCGTAGAGCTTATCATCGCCAGCACCACCAGACAGTATGTCGTTGCCTTCACCGCCCCAAATGTTGTCGTTACCACTTGTGCCAAAGAGCAGGTGCCCTGAGGTTGCATGGGCATCCCCTATGCTGCCATCGGTGTTTATCGGTGAATGGTCAAGGTTTATCGTAATGTTGCTGGTGTTTGAGGCCAGATGCGTATCTGTTACTGTATATGCAAACGTGTCATGCGGGGTTGATCCATCGGTACTGTCAGCATAGGCCGCGGCCAGCTTGATCAGGCCAGTTTCAGAGGTGTCCAGCTGATAGATGAAGTGGTCATGCGCGTCAGCGTCGAAGCGCAGCGTGCCAAACTCACCCTGAATGTCTGCAACAGCACCGGTCTCATTAAAGACTTCAGTGCTACCGTGACCTGCCACTTTGTAAGACAGCTTGTCGCCATCCACATCATGGGCGTCAGGCCGGGGTATATCTGCCGTCACATCGGCATGGGACACCAGGCCCGCAACATCCAGCGATACTGCGGCAATGGTGGCAACATCGGGCGCATCGTTGGTTCCGTGGATGGTGACGACAATCTCCTTGTCACTTGTTGCGCCAAGATGGTCCGTAACCGTAACCTTAACGGTTTCCGTAAGCGTTTGCCCTTCGCCCAGGGCCTGCACGGCCGCGTCGCTGTCTTTCAGCGTATAGGTGTAGTTGCCTGCGGCGTCTATGCTGATAGCGCCGTGTTCGGTGGTTACGGCGCTGCCCTGCACGCCCTTAAAGGACAAGGAATAGGTGCGGCTGTCGTTGGCGTCCACATCCGTGGCGGCTGCGGCGGCTGTAAAGGCGCTGCCGCCGTTTGCCCCGTCTTCTGTCACGCTGGCGGTGTAAACAAGCGTGGAGACGCCGTTGACGGTCTGCGTTGCGACATTTGCGAGGTTGCCCTTGGAATCCGTCATGGTGAACACAGGCGCATCGTTGGTTCCGTGGATGGTGACAACAATATCCTTGGTGCTTGTTGCGCCAAGCTGGTCCGTTACCGTAACCGCCACGGTTTCCGTAAGCGTTTGCCCTTCGCCCAGGGCCTGCACGGCCGCGTCGCTGTCGTTCAGCGTATAGGTGTAGTTGCCTGCGGCGTCTATGCTGATAGCGCCGTGTTCGGTGGTTACGGCGCTGCCCTGCACGCCATTAAAGGACAAGGAATAGGTGCGGCTGTCGTGTTTATCCACATCCGTGGCGGCTGCGGCGGCTGTAAAGGCGCTGCCGCCGTTTGCCCCGTCTTCTGTCACGCTGGCGGTGTAAACAAGCGTGGAGACGCCGTTGACGGTCTGCGTTGCGACGTTCGACAAGGCACCCGTCGTGGTGAACACAGGCGCATCGTTGGCTCCCACGATGGATACCGTGAGATCCTTGGACACTGTTCCACCATGGTCATCCGCCACAGTGATGGTGAACTTTTCATCAGCCTTTTCACCCACGCCCAGGGCGGAGCTCGTTAGATTGTAGGTGTACTTGCCCTCGGAGTTCAGTGTCAGAGTGCCATACTTGCCATTGATACTGACGCTCTTATCACTCGCATCCTTTTCGAAGGACTCTTCATTGCCTTCAAAGGCAACCTTGTAGGTCAGCACATCACCAGCATCCTTGTCTATGATGCTTGCCATGCCGAAATCCGATTCTGTTTGCCCTTCGCGCAGGAGCAGCACTTTTTCAAGGCTCAACAACGGGGCATCGTTGGTGCCCGTAATGCTAACCTCAACCTTGACCGGAGCAGATATCCCGCCCTCGCTGTCCGTGATGGTCACATAGAACGTATCGGCAACGTTCTGCCCAGCATGGAGAGCCTGCACATCATCGCTGGCATTGTTGAGGCTGTAGGTATAGTGGCCCTTGCCATCCAAAAACAGCGTGCCATATGTGCCCTTGGCCACCATGCCGCCAGCGGAATCCTCGGAGTGGCTGACCGTGAAAGACAGGTTTGCCGTGCCTCGATCGTCTTGCACCTTGATCAGATCGCCCATCCAGCTTGATGTTGTAGGCGTCAGCTCTGTATCTTCATCTATGGCAAGAGTGGCGACTGTCCCCGTGGGCACATTGTTTTTACCCTCAAAGGTGATGGTAATTTCTTTTTGCGTCACGCCGCCATTTTCGTCCGAAACCTGCACGGTGAACTTGTCTGTGGCATGTTGTCCACTCAGGAGGTCAGTGCCCTTGTAGCTGTCACTGGCCTTGTATGTATACGTCCACTGACCGTTAGCATCCTTGCTAATTTCAACACTGCCGTGCTGCGGCCCGGCTCCAACCACTTTCCACGTCAGGGTCTTGGTTTCATCCGCATCGACATCTGTGGCCACGAGCTTGCCGGTGACTTCGGCAGCAAAGCGGCCATCAGTATTTGCGGCATCTTCTGTTATGGTCTTGTTTTGCGCCGTGGTGATAACAGGGTTGTCATTGGTGCCGTGGATAGTGATGGTGATTGCAACGTCCTTGCCATTCTCCTGGACGACTTCACCATTACGCATGAGGGTGAAGGTCTCCGTAACAACGTCGTCCTGGTTAAGGGCCTGTACCGAGGAAGAATCGTTGAACAGGGTGTAGGTATATTTTCCCGTCATGGGATCAATGACAATATAGCCATACCGGCCTGCTATCTCACCTTTGCCCGCGCTGCTCTGCACCTGGATATTGCCATCCCCCTTGATGCCAAAACCCTGGTTTGAATCCCACTCGATAAAGCCGAGCCCAGTCCAGGTACCCTTTACCTCGCCGTGTGCCGACAATGTGCCATCCGGCGGCGTGGCGCTGCCCGGAGTTTTTGTGGGGTCGCCATTGTCTTCGTAGATGGCTGTCTCAAGGGTGCTATGAGTACGGTCAAGACCATATGTTCCCACATCGCCGACATCAAAGCCGGGAACGATATCAGATATCTTGATTTCAATGGTTTTTGTCTGTTCCGAGTGCGCGTTGTGCGGGTCAACAGCCTTGTAGCTGATAGTGTCCACAAGGGGGCGACCTCCGGCTTTGGCATCGGCAAGGGCCTTTGCCACCTTGCTGCTGTAGGTATCCAGATAGTAGGAATAGGAGCCATCAGCATTCATGGTGATGGTTCCGTATTCTGTCTGGAGCGCGCCGACTGTGTTTGAACCGTTCCAGAGCATATAGCTCGATGTGCTGTCGTCCACATCTGAAGCGCCGCTTACCTGGCCTGTGGCCACAACGCTGCCAAAGGCATGTTTGAAAGTTCCGCCCACATCGATAAACACGCCCTTCCAGACTATGCCCTTTTCCACCTCTGTGCCGGAAAGAACGGGCGCATCGTTGGTTCCCGCAATGCCCACGTTAATGGTCACATCCTGCGTTACCTTTGCACCATCTGCTGTGGCCGTTACGGCAAGCGTGAAAGAATCTGTTGCGCTGTCGCCCACATTGAGTTTGTCAATGTCGGCGTTCGAATTATTCAGCTTGTAACTGTAAGAACCGTCAGCGTTTACGGTAAGAGTGCCGTATTTGCCTTCATAGGTATTTTGAACGTAGCTGTAGGTAACGTTACTACCAGGCTTGCCCAACAAGGGAGCATCCTGTGCGTCAGTGACACTGATGGAAAAATTCCCGGTAGCAGTATCGTGCCCCACGTCATTGTAGCCAGCTTCCTTTACCGCCGGATTGGTGGCGGAGATATGAGGGGCATCTTTTTCGCCGGTCAGCTCAATGACCAGAGTTTTATCTGTGTACGCGCCCAAAGCGTCCCGCACACGCACTGTGAACACTTCATCCTTGCAGATTTCACCCGGATTAAGCGACTGAAGCTTCGATGGGTCGGTCAGGGTATACACGTAGCTGCCATCCTCGGAAAGATGCAGAAAGCCGTACTTGCCTTCAACCACCTGCGGCAGCCCCGTAACCGCGCCTCTGCTGTCCGTTTCCACCAGAGAGAACTTGAGGTTCTTGGGTGTATCCGCAGCATCAACATCATCACCCGTGAGCTTGCCGTGCAGTTCGCTATTCTTGGCGCTGTCTTCTGAGAGCGATTCTGTGGAGGTTTGACTGCTCAAAATGGAGCTGACGTCAAACTTGCCGAGCTTGCCACCAGTTTCGACGGTAAAATAGGGCTTGTCGTTGGTGCCGTTGATGGTCACTTCGAGCGTTTGGGTTGAGCAGAAGTTTTCTGCGTGGCTGCTGGCCCCCCACACGGCGAGTTCAATACTTTTTATGCCAGCAAGATCCGTCAGCAGGTATTTATCACCGGCATTGAGGGCCTCTACCTTGGCGCTACCGTTATACAGCTCGAAGGAGTAGTTGCCATCCTTGTCAATGGTTAGCTTACCGCAATCCTTGATGTCATATGTGGTACCCTGCTCCCCGCTTTTTGGCCGCGCATAGGTCACGGTGCCGCCATCCGCAGGAGTAATTTTGAAGCCGAACTGTATCTTGTTGGCCCCGCCTTCCGCGTTCACGTCCGCAGGCATCACAACCGCCAGCTTGCCTGTGGCTTTGGAGCCAACTTCATCCGTTCCGGGTGCGGTAAATTTGACGCCGCTTTCTGTGGCCTGGGCAATCTGCACATCTGTAGTGGCCAGCTGCACCTTGTCATCCTGGCCAGTTACCTTAACGGTGAGCGGTTTGATGTCGAACGCGCCGTTTGCATCCTTTACCATCACATAGAAGGTTTCAGTGGCCGGATCTGCCGCAGTCAATCCCTGAACCGCAGGGCTGTTGTTGTTCAGGGTATAGGTATAGGTGCCGTCAGCTTTCATGGTCAGGGTGCCGTAGGTACCCGTTATGCTGCCAGATGCTTCAGGCGTGCTGAACGACTTTTCGTCACTGGAATTTGTGTATGAACCATCAGCAGCAGCATAACGGCTGCCTACCGAGTTTTGCACAAGGTAAAATTTGTGGCTGTCGCCAGCATCTACATCAGTGACGTTGACTGCTTTGTTGGCGTTGCTGGCGTTGCTAGCGTCAAATTCTCCGGTAAATTGCAGGGTTCCATCTTCCGACACCTGGACTGAGGGAGAACCAAGATCAAGCGTAGGCCGATCATTAGTGCCCGTGATTGTAACGCATATTTTGGTCGACAGCACCTTGCCCGCACTGTCCGTGACCGTAATGGCGATTTTATCGGTATGCGTAGCACCAGCAGCAAGCTTGTTGGTGGAAGCTGAGCTGTTATTAAGCGTGTATTCATAGGCACCAGAACTAGAATTGAGCCGCAGGGTCCCGTAATCCGTCTCCTTGGTTATCCAGCCATCCGCGTCAGCGGTGCCGCCAACAATACTGTAGGGCTTATCCGCCAGCGTTGAATCAGGATCGCCAACATTCAATTGACCGGGTGCGGCAGGGATGCCATCAGTCCCCACATTCCCCGTGGACACGCCGGATTCCGTAACATTAACATTATTGCCACCCATGAGATAAGGCGGATCATTGACGCCAGTGACCTGCACGGTGAGAGGTTGGGCAGTCCAGGCGCCATGCTCGTCCTTTACCAGGATGGTAAAGGTGTCGGAGCCGGTGGCTCCTTCCGCAAGCTTGTTGGCGTTACTGTCCCTGCCGTTATCTACCGTGTAAGAAAACTTGCCGTGAGCATCAATGCTTAACGTGCCATAGGTGCCCTTCATGGTGACAACACCATCGGTGACCGTATAGCTGACCTTTCCGGTTTCTTCAGTCGGGGCCCCAATCTTGCCCGTCGCATCTTCCTGCTTGACACCGAGGGCAAGGCCAAAGGTCAGTGTGGGGTTATGGTCATCATCGTGATCCACAGCAGTGCCCAGCGCATACACAGGGTTGCTGCCGGAGCCATTTGTATTGGTGTTTGCGGTTTCCTTGACTTCATACTGTTCATACTGATGGTTGGCGTCGCTATAGTTCTGCTCAGGGGTCAAGCTCAACGTAGGTTTGTCGTTGGCCCCTTCAATGCCGATGGAGAGCATGTGGTGATCGCTGGCGTTCCATTCATCAGTTACCACACTGCGCAACGAAAACGTGATAGTTTCGCCCTGAGCAAGGCTGTTAACTTCGGCTGAGGCAGTTTTTAGCGCAAAAGTGTAGGCTCCTGTGGCCTTGGTAAGAGTCAGCGTTCCCACATTGGTTTCGATAGTTTGCGTCGTTGTGCTATCAGAAACACTTATAATCTTCACATCTACGGCATTACCGGCGCTGCTTGTAGCCGTTAACGTACTGCCTTCCTTAAGGAAGGACCCATCCGTAGGCTTTGTATCAATGCTGTACCTCAGCGTTGCATCTTTATCAGCGTCTGTAACGTGCGTGCTGAGCGTGTTGCTAACGTCAATCCGATGATCTGAAGGGAACACATAACCGTCAAACTTCGTTCCAGCCTCAAGATGAGTTGGGTTATTGCCATCATGCACGCCGTCGTCACGCAGATACACCTTACTATATACACCGTTAAAGCTCGGTGCATCGTTAGTGCCGGTAATGGTGGTATCTATCGTTTGCGTTGCATAAGCGCCGTGCTGATCCCCAGCTACCACAGTAAATGTCAGAGGCAGTTTCTGCCCTTGATTCAGCTCGTTAATGGCGCTGGAATTATTGTATACTTCAAGAGAATAGTGCGAAGACCTGCTGTCTGCGGCATCGGCGTTGATGGCGATCTTGCCGTAATAGTTGTTGAGCGTGGCGCTGGAACCATCCATAATGGGAGGGATATTTGTAACCTCCGGCCCGCTCGGCCCCTTTATGAGATATAGAACCGCCTCTGTGCCGTTTTCGCCCCAGCTTACGGTTGTGCCATCTTGGTGCAGAAGGCCGAAAGTTATTTTGTCTGTGGCATCGGCATCACTAACTGCAAATACTCCGTATTTTGTTTCAGATGCGGCGGTCGTGCCTTCCATGTAGGAAAGGCTTGTCTGCGTGGCACTGTCCACTTTCGGGGCGTCATTGGTGCCATGAACATTGATGACAATGGAAGGTGCACCACCTGCATTAAAGGCTGTTCCATCGCTCACCGCAGGCGTGAAGGTCAGCGGGATGCTTTCGCCTTCGCCCAGCGCATTGGCAGCCCCGGTAGCGTGACCATGACCATCGTTGGCAAGGGTAAAGGTGTAGTGGCCGTCCGCACCCATAACCAGCTTGCCGAGGTAATTTGCTGCACCATCGGCAGGGGCTGTTGTGCTGTAGGTAGGAGCATTCCACGTATGCGTAGTATCATTGTAGGTGACGGCTACATAGATGGTTGAATTACCATTCTGCGTCCCCCCCTCATTAACAAGGCTGTAAGCCAGGGTATCGCTCTTGCCGTGGCCGTCCACATCTGTAGCCGCAACGCTGCCGCTGACAACAAATTCGTGCAGCGGCTTGATGTCCGACTGCCCTGCAAGACCGTCAGTGGCGCTACTGTTGGCATCGTTTGTAGCCGTTGTATTTTCGCCAGCAGCCAGTACGGCGGAACGCTCGCCAGCAAGGAACACGCCGTCTTCCTTAACGTCATGCGCGTTGGCCTTGGTGTCGCTTGGTATGGTAAACACGGGTGCATCATTTGCCCCCTTGATATCCAGATGGATGTTCTCTTGTACATACCCACCGGCCTTATCCATGACGACCACAGGAACCGTGACCGGCAGGGAGCTCCAGTTTGTCCCTCCTGAGCTGCTGCTGTCGTCCAGAGCCTGAACGCAATCAGCACTGTTGCTCAGCTCAAAGGTATATGTGGCCGATGCGCCGGAGCCGCTGATCGTCAGCGTGCCATAGTAATTTGTGGAGCCGTGGAGGTCGGTGGTCAGCTCATACTTGGGATGCCCGCCCTCCATAAGCTGCACACCATCTGTGCCAAACACGGGGGCCACATAGAGGGTGCTCTCCATCTTGCCGTTAAGCGCAAAACCGTAGTGCAGGGTCGCAGCTTCACCGTGATCCTTGTCATGCCCTTCGATTGTGCCGGAAATTTTATACTCGCCACTGGTGTTTTTGACGGGTTCGGTAATTTCGCCGTGGGTAGATGCCCAGCTGTTGCTTGTTACAGTGGGCAGGTCGTTGCTGCCCTTGATGGACAGCTCAAGATTGCCGACCGATCCGCCCGTGCGGATGCTTGTGCTGCCGTCTGTTGCTTCCAAAAGGTCGCTGACAGTCGGGTGCAGGGTCAGGGTGACAGAATCCCTTTCGCTCAGGGCGTTGGTGGCGTCGGATGTATTGTTCAGGGTAAAAGTATACTCGCCGGCGTGCTCGCCCGTGGTGGTCAGGGCCAGGGTGCCGTAATCTGTTTTAATGGTGAGGGTATCACTGGTTTCCGTCACATCTGTTACCGTGATAGCAGAGCCGTCAGGCGCTTTGCCAAGTTCGGAACCGATACCTTCAGCATGGCCTCCTACCATCCCAATCTTATTGCCATTGCTGTCCGTAAAGCCAAAGGTCAGCTTGTCGCCGTGGTCCGGGTCAATGGCGGTGATTGCGCCAGAAACGGAAAGCCGAGCCTCTCCGGCTGCGGTGCCGGAAGCGGTGATGGGATCCCGTTCATCATCGCCGATTATGCCATTGTCGTAATCGCCATGCTTCCCATACGCACCATCGTCCTTGACCGTGCCGTTCTGCACGCCCGTAATGTCCGGCGCATCTTTGCTGCCTGTAATCACCACATTGATGGGCTGGGTCACGGTGTGGCCCTTGCCGTCACTGATGGAGAAAACAATGCTGTCGGCCTGCTTTTCGCCTTCGGCAAGGCTGTCTGTGGGGCTGTAGGGATCCTGTTTGAGGGTGTAGGTATATTCAAAGGTGACATTGCTGCCGCCGCCCCTGGGCGTGATAACAAGCGTACCGTAGTCGCTCTCCACAGTCGTGGGGCCAGCGGTGCTGACCGCTACAACCTTGCCGCCCATGCTCACGGTGGTGGTCAGGCTGTCGCCATCCGGGTCGGCTACAGAAAATGAGCCGCGCTGGCTGTCCGGTGCGGCGTTATCGCCCGTGCCGCTCCACGCGCGTTCCGTCAGTCCGATGGCAATGGCTGCGCCGCCGGTGGACAACGTGGGCGCGGCATTGGTGAGAAAGGGCGAGGCGTAAGGATTGATGTTCGGCTGGGTGTCGCCGCCAAAGCCAAGGCGGTAATCAAGACCGTCAAGATGGTTTACACCGTGCTCAAGCCCCGCATTGGCAAAATCGCGGTATCTACCGCTACGGGTTGGCGAAGCCGAAGGGCCAGCTGCAGGGGCGAGGTCGGGACCAAAGGCGTTGAAGAAATCCACGCCGGCGATCAGCTGGCCGCCAACTTCAAACGAAGGAATGGCGTCCTTGTTGTACTGGGTATAGAAATTCTGTAACTCAATGGATGAGCCGTCGTCAAAACGGAAGAACAGACTGTCCGATCCCTGCGGCCTGTCGATGCTGACCTGGTCAGCGGCAAAATCAAGAACCATGCGGGCATCTGGCGCGCTGGGAATAACAACATTCTGTCCTGCTGCGGGGCGTGTAAGCTTGATGTCTGCCATGTGAGTACCTTCTTTGGGGCGCATGAAAAAACACCCGGTATGCGCACAAAACGCCACAAATCACACGGCGGGGTGCGCTTTACAAACAAGAGACGCCAACGTGCGTCGCAATAGCAGGGAAAAAAAGAAGGGGTGTCCTTCCCGAATAAAAAGAAACCATCAACGACAATGAATCTGCCGGAAGTTCTTTTTATCGATGCACCAAACCTGGGGCAGGCTCTGGCACATAATTCAACAGACTTGTGGATGCCTAGGGGTCGGCATCCGCCAGATCACGGCAAGCAGAAAAAGCTTGCTTCAATGGCATTTTTATTCTGGCAATTGATTCGTGCCCTGGTTTGCGCTTGGTGTCAAGTTAATCTAATTTCAAATATCCCTAGCCTGCCCCCCAAAAAACTGGCGCCGATAGAATACAAACAAATCGTTTCAGCTTTGATGCGAAGTTCAAGCCAGCCTTGAGGCATAGAAAAAATTGTTGAAGTCAAAACGCCGGGCGCAATGTTACCTAAGTGGGGTCAAAGCATGGGGTCAAAGTGCGGGGGCATAGACAAAAATCTCAAAAAATTTTATCAACAATATCAGGTTGTTTTGAACTCGATGGTGTCGCGGTGCCTATTCTCCCCTTCGGCACCATCTTGAACTCCAAGAGAGTTCAAAGAAGCCCGCTAAGCTAACAGCTTGGCGGGTTTTCTGCTTTTTAAGGCTCCAGCGATGTCCAGCTACGTCTTTTGACATACCC
>Ga0160425_1003582_pt1 | contig 11219 bp, 11 predicted proteins | sample BioMet8_FD_108193 | JGI IMG/M metagenome (GOLD analysis project Ga0160425, IMG submission 108193) | Microbial communities from bioreactor (seeded with sewage sludge) at Lawrence Berkeley National Lab, California, USA - Biofuel... | ecosystem: Engineered > Bioreactor > Anaerobic > Unclassified ...
AAGACGGATCGACATTTTAAACACCTGCCTCAAGTACTGTCTAAAATGTCTAAAATGTCTAAAATGGAAGTACGGACGATTTTACACACTATGCTCACGTAGTGTCTAAAATGTCTAAAATGAAAATAAGCGGTTGGCGTTTTCTCGTTCAAAAACCGAAAAAAATATTGAGCAACCGTCGGAAGGTGTTATATTACGTTTCGGATGGGAAAATGTTACCAGTTTAATTTTCAGGAGCATCGTCGGGCCATGGCTGAACCGTCGGAAAAAATGGAATGGAGTAAATTGCTCTCGCCGCAACGCCTGGGCAAAGACCATCTCCGTCCGCTGGAACATGGCCGTTCGCCGTTCCAGCAAGACTACGACCGGATCGTATTTTCATCCGCGTTCCGCCGTTTGCAGGACAAAACCCAGGTTTTTCCGCTGGCGCAGAGCGACTACGTCCGCACCCGTCTGACCCACAGTCTCGAAGCCTCCTGCATCGCCCGGTCGCTGGGCAATCTGGTGGGCGTTCACATCTGCAAGAACCATCCGGTGGGACCGATTATTTCCAGCGATGTAGGCGCCATTCTGGCCGCCGCCGCGCTGGCTCATGACATCGGCAATCCGCCGCTCGGCCATTCCGGCGAAGACTCTATCCGTTACTGGTTCGACAATTCGCCGATCGCGCTTGATTTCAAGCGGACCTACGAAGAACGGCTCACGCCCGCCCAATATAACGACATCCTATACTATGAAGGCAATGCCCAGGGCTTCCGCGTGCTGGCCCGTCTCCAGATGCCGGACAATCCCGGGGGGATGCAGTTGACCTGCGCCACGCTCGGCGCGTTCGCAAAATATCCGGTTGCTTCCAATGCCCGGAAATGCGGCAACGCTTTTTCTAAAAAGTTCAGCTTTTTCCAGGCGGAAAAAGATTTATTCGCCGAAGTGGCCACGCAAACCGGATTGATTTCCCTGTCGCACGAGCCGACCGTCTGGGCCCGCCACCCGCTGGCTTTTCTGGTGGAAGCCGCCGACGATGTCTGTTACACGATTATCGACTTCGAGGATGGCCACAGTCTGGGCATTATTCCTTATCGGGAACTGGAAGACTACTTCGTGGCCATTATCGGCAACGAAGCCATTCGGGATCGCGTGGCTCAGCTGGCGGACAATCAGCGTAAAGTGGAATTTCTCCGCGCGATCTGTCTCAGCACTTTGATTAACCAGATCAGCACGGTATTCATCGAACGCGAAGAAGAAATTCTGACCGGAAAACTGCTCCAGCCGTTGACCGATCTGATCCCCGCCGCCGAACCGCTACGAAAGATCAAGGAAAGAAGTCAGAACGACGTCTACACGTACCGTCCGGCGATTGAGATCGAAGTGGCCGGGTTCGAACTGACGGTGGGGTTGCTGGATGCATTCGTCGAAGCGATCAACGACTACGCCGAACATCGGCTCCGGCACGAAGAAGCCTCGGCGCGCAGTCGCAAACTGCTCCGGTTGTTGCCGGAACAGTTTAAAACGCCGGAAACCCTCAAATGTCCCTATCTCCGGCTGCTCAACATCCTCGACTTCATCTGCGGCATGACCGATTCCTACGCCGTTTCGCTGTACAAGAAGATCAAGGGCATTTCCCTGCCCGGTCAATAAAGCGGGATGGAGTGGTAACCTCATGCCGGAATTACCTGAAGTCGAAACCGTGGTCCGGGCGTTGTCCGGCGTTCTGCCTGGACGTCGATTGACCTGCATTGAAACGTTCCGAGACGCGATCCGGCTGCCGCTGTCCTCGCTGTCCGATCCCGACTTGCTGCGCCGGAAAATCATCGCCGTCCGCCGGCGGGCCCGCTATCCGATCATCGAACTGACCGGAAAACGGGCGTTGCTGCTCCATTTGGGCATGACCGGAACCATCCGGGTTGTACCGGCAACGGAACCGCGCCGGAAGCACGAACACGTGATTCTTCATTTGGACGACGGCAACACGTGCCGTTTCGACGATCCCCGCCGCTTCGGGTTCGTCATCGCCTGTCGGCTGACGGCACCCGGCGCCGACCCGGACGAGCTGACGGACCTGGGACCGGAACCCTTGAGCGATGTGTTTACCGCCGAATACCTGCATACCCGGTTGTGCGGCGTCAAACAGAAGATCAAAACGGCGCTGATGGATAACGCCATCGTCGTTGGCATCGGCAATATCTACGCCAACGAAAGTTTGTTCCGGGCCGGTATCAGCCCGTTGCGAGTGGCGGAAAAGGTTACTCTCCCGCAATGTCGGAAACTGGTTGGACAGGTCAAACAGACGCTGCAAGCGGCGATCCGCGCCGGCGGCACCTCCATTTCCGACTTTCACGGCGTGGACGGTGCCGAGGGAAAATTCGTCCGGGAACTCCAGATCTACGGCAAGGCCAGTCAGCCCTGTCCGCGCTGTCAATCCCCCATCCGCCGATTGGTGCTCGGCGGACGCAGCACGTTTTACTGCCCCCGGTGCCAGCGCTGACCGATCGATCGGCTTACGGCAGATCGTAGAAGACTTTTCGATGGCAGCGGTTGAGATCGTAACCGGCCAGAATTTCCACGATTCGTTCGGAAGCGCCGCCGTCGCCATAGGGATTGACGGCGGCTTTCAGCTGTTTCTGGAAGTCTGGACTGTACAGCTGGGCAAACGCCGCTTTCATGGCAGCGGCCTTCGGTTCGCAGTCGATCACGCTGACGCTTCGCAGTCGGCCTTTCTGGCGATCCCCAACGTTGATCGTGGCCGTTTTGAACGTCGGCGCCTCCACGATTCCGCTCGACGAATTGCCCACCACTGCGTCGGCCAGCTTCAGTACCGACAGATACCGCTGCTGGCCCAGCGAGGCAAACACCGCCGCTTTGTCCGGATGACCGGCGGCATATTCTTCCATCCGGTCGATAATCGCCCGGCCGTAGGAATCACAGTTGGGACGGGTAAAGATCAGCGTGGAGTCCGGCTGTTCGTCCACCGCCCGCAGCAGTTCGACAAACTGTCTTTCCGCCAGCGTGCCTTCCCGCGTGACCGGATGGTACGTAATCAGCAGCAGATGTTTGTTGAAGCGGATTTTCAAATCCTTCTCCAGCTGTGCCCGGGTCAACAGCGGCATGGACAGCATGGCATCCACCGCCGGGTCGCCGACGCAATAGACGGTTTCCGGCGGCTCGCCCAGCTGGATCACCCGTCGCCGATAAACTTCCGTGCCCGGAAAATGAATATTGGCCATCTTGGTGATGGCATGCCGGATGGAATCGTCGATCACGCCCTCGGTGATTTCGCCGCCGCTGATATGAGCCAGCGGAATATTCGCCAACATGGCGGCTGTCGCCGCCGCCAGAATTTCAAAGCGGTCGCCCAGCACCAGCACAATATCCGGAGCCAGTTCGGCAAACGCGTCGGCAAACCCGATCAGGCCGAGTCCGGTGGACTTGGTTGTGCCCACCGGCGTATCGGATGCCAGCTGCATCTCGATTTTACGGTCGATGGCAAAACCGTCGGCTTCAATCGCCCGGTAAGTGAGCCCGTATTCCGGGGCCAGATGCATCCCGCAGGCCACCAATTGCAACTCCAGTTGCGGATGCTGACCGATTAATTTCAAAATTCGGCTCAATTGACCATATTCGGCACGCGTGCCGGTGACCACGCAAATTTTTCTTCGCTCATCCATGACCGTTCTTGCAACTCCCGATTTGTATTGCCGGCGCCTGAAGTGTATACTCTAGCATATAAGTTACACCGGCAGGACCCGGATTGCCAACGTCAACAGTAGGGAGCGAGGTTATGAAACCGGTTTTCATTATCGCCGAAGCGGGCGTCAATCACAACGGCGATCTTCAGATGGCCAAGGAATTGATCGACATCGCCGCCGACGCCGGAGCAGATGCCGTCAAATTCCAGACCTACATTTCAGAAAAAGTCATGACCCGTTACGTCGGCAAGGCGCGCTATCAGGCCGCCAACACCGGCTGCGAGGGCACTCATCTGGAAATGTCCAAGAAGCTTGAACTTTCGTTCGACGACTTCCGCCAGCTCAAAGAGTATTGCGACCACGTCGGTATCATGTTTCTGTCCACACCGTTCGACTTTTCCAGCGTCGACTTTCTGGAGCCGTTGGTTCCGGCCTATAAAATTCCGTCCGGCGAAATCACCAACCTCCCGCTGCTGGAACACGTGGCCCGCAAACACAAGCCGATCATCATGTCCACCGGCATGAGTGACCTGATGGAAGTGGAACGCGCCGTCAAACTCATTCAGTCCGTCCAGCAATCAGCGCCCAGCAAGATGTTCGCGCCGCTGACGCTGCTTCACTGTACTTCCAACTATCCGACGGCCTTCCGCGATGCCAATCTGAAAGCCATTCAAACGCTGCGGACTCATTTTAATCTGCCGTCCGGCTATTCCGACCATACCGTCGGTATCGAAGCGGCCATCGCCGCCGTCGCATTAGGCGCCACGGTGATCGAAAAGCATTTCACGCTGGACCGTAATCTCCCCGGTCCCGACCACAAGGCCTCGATCGAACCGCAGGAACTGCACAATCTGATCGCGGCCATCCGCAATATCGAAGCCGCCCTCGGCACTGGTGAAAAGGTAATGACGTCCAGCGAAAGCGAAATCCGCGCCATCGCCCGTCGCAGCCTGATTGCTGCCTGCGACTTGAAAGCCGGTACCGTCCTTACCGCCAATCTGCTGGAAATCAAACGTCCCGGTTCCGGCATTTCCCCGGTCGATATGGATAAAGTCCTCGGCAAACGCCTCAAAACCGATGTCCGGGAAGACGAAGTCATCACCTGGGACGATCTGGAGCTGTAATCTTGCCCCTCTCGGAACGACGGATCGCCACCGTACTCGACGACACCGCCGCCGGACGCCGTCTCGACGCCTGGCTCAGCGAGCGTTTTACTTATCTCTCCCGACGGCAATGGCAGGATGCTATCAGAGCGGGACAGATCAAACTCAATGGCAAACCGGTCAAAGCCTCTCGGTTGCTCCAGCCGGGCGAAACCGTCACTTTCGACGCCAACCGCGAAGAACCAGCCGTGACCATGCAGTACGAGATCATTTTTGAAGATGAGTATCTGCTGGGCATCGACAAAGGTGGCAATCTGCCCTGTCATCCGGCGGGACCGTTTTTCCGCAATACGCTGTGGTACGATCTCTGTCAGCGTTACGGCAAAGTGATGATCGTCAACCGCCTCGACCGCGAAACCTCTGGTGTGATGCTGGTAGCCAAAAACGCGGAAGCCTGCGCCCGATTGACCGAGCTGTTTTCCTCGGAAAGCCTCCACAAGCAATATTACGCCATGGTTCACGGCAATTTTTCCGCTCCGCTCGAAGCACGGGGCTGGTTGACCGGCGATCCGCACAGCGAAGTTCGAAAAAAACGCCGTTTCGTTCCCGAAAAACCGAATGATCCCGATACGAAAACTGCCGTCACGTTTTTCCGTCCGCTGCATGCCGGTACCCAGTATAGCCTGATCGAAGCCACACCATCCACCGGGCGCCTCCATCAGATCCGCGCTACGTTGTGTTCGCTGGGCTTTCCGCTAGTCGGCGACAAACTCTACGGTCTGGACGATCATTTCTATCTGCGGTTCATCGACGGACAACTGACCGCCGCCGACCGGACCCGATTGGTCATCGCCCGTCAGGCGCTCCACGCCTGCAAATTGCAATTCACCCATCCGTTCACCGGACACCCGCTGACGCTGGTCAGCCCGTTACCGTTCGACCTGATGGGACTGCTGACCGCCGCTGACTGAGTTCACTCCTATTCCCATCCAAGTCAGGCAATTTCCAAACCACGACAGTGGATCGGATGCTTCGTTCGAGCGCAAGCAAGCCCGCCGTATTGACCATCTCAATAGGCTTGAAATATGCCTTTTCAATGCTATTTTCCAGTCTTCAAAAAGGGATATTTCATGCCCAGAATCATTAGTGTTCGCCTTCATCTTCGTTCCTTACTGTTGCCGTGTTTATTCTTTATCGTCGGCACGGCGTTAACCATTATGCCCTATTTCGGCTGGAATTTCAGTACAATTCCCGGAGAAGGAGATACCCGGTTTAACGGCTATATTCTGGAACACGGTTATCAATGGCTGACCGGGCATGAAAAAACATTTTGGGATGCACCTTTTTTCTATCCCGCGCCCAGCGTTATCGGTCTTTCCGACAATCATTTGGGTAATTTGCCTTTTTATGCGGTATTTCGCGGCATCGGCATGAATCCGGATCACGCTCTGCAGGGATGGATCATTTTGCAGTTCATACTGAATTTCTTCGTCTGCACATGGGTTTTGCGCCGACTGGGATTCAGCGGACTGGCGGCGACGCTCGGAAGTTACCTTTTTACGTTTGGCATGCCGCTGATCGGCCAGATCGGTCATATTCAACTGCTGCCGAGATTTCTTGTTCCGCTGACATTTTATCTGAGTTATCGTTATCTGCGCCGTCCATCCTCCGGCACGTTGTTTGTCGGTTTTGCGGCATTGTGCGGACAGTTTCTCCTTTCAATCTACCTGGGGGTCCTGCTGACCCTGGCAATTCTGATTATGATCGCGGCGATTGTCCTGTTCCGATTTCGGAGGCTGGACTGGAAGGCCATTGTTTTTCCCGGCGTCAAGCCGGTACTGTTCCGGATTTTGCCGATGCTTTGCCTGGCAGCAATAGTGTTCGATCTGTTGTTGCCGCATTTTGAAGTCTGGCAGTGGTTTCGGGATTTCAAACCGTTGAGCATGAGTTTTCTGATTTTTCCGCAGTGGCGAAGTTATTTGCTACCCTGTCCGGATGTTCCGTGCTGGCAATGGTTGTACCGGTTGATCCAGATTGATTTCTGCCAGGGGGAACATATTATGTTCATCGGCGCGGCAGCGGTATTTGCCGTTGTTATGGCAGGAGTCGGCTGTTGTCGTCGGACCACCTCGTTCTGGCTGAAAGTTTGTCTCTTTTCCTGGCTGATTCTGCTGCTGATTACGCTCAACGTAAATGGCAACAGTATTTTTCATATTCTTCGCCAAACGATACCCGGACTTACCAGCATCCGGAATGTAACCCGAATCAGTCTGATCACGTTGTTTTTTGCGGCGGTTGCGCTGGCGTGGACGGTTGATTTTCTGCTTCACCGCCGCCAATGCCGGACCGCCGGACGACTTTGGCTCGGGTTGCTGGTCGTCATATTGATCGGGGAAAATGCCGTCTGGAGTACCAGTAACCGTTATGACCCTAAAGTGGCAAATCTCCGGGTTGAACGGATCAAGACCGCAATTCTAAAACTGCCGCCGCAATCCGTCTTCATTTATCTGCCGCCGTCGCCGCCGTCCTATACCAATATGAATCTCGATGCCATGTGGGCTTCGCTGGAGACCGGCATTCCCACGATTAACGGGTACAGCGGCCACAATCCGCCCGGCTGGTTCATGTGGGGCTTTGCCGATCATGACAATCAGCAACAACTTACCGCCTGGATTACATTTTCCGGACAATTTTTCTTTATGTCCGATCCCCAGTCGCCCTGGCAGCGTCCCGTCTTCTTTATTCGCGATCTGGACAGTCCTCTCCCTTCCTTATCTAAGGCAAATTCTCTGCAATCCGCTCATCCAGCTCCTGCTGATCGTGAGTGAAAGACTGAAACGCGGCGGCAGTCATCAGTGCATCCAATCCGACGGTGTTTTCCTCCAGCCGTCGACGCCAGCGGGCCGCGACCGGAATTTTACCATCGGCTCGTAGCGTGGCGATATCGTCAATGCTCCAGTCCGGAAACAGACCGCCCTGGCCGTTGGCGCGCAACAACGCCATCAGCACCGCCGGGGTCAACTTGCCGATGGGAATTTGCTGCAACTTGAAAACGGTTGCCGAAAATTCATCGCTGACACTCCATAAAGGTTCGAACCAGGGACGATCGCCATTGTCCGCCTGCGGATCGTCGTGGAAAATCGAGTCGATCCGGTTATGGAAGTCATCGGCAAACGCCTGTGCCGCTTTCGGCGGCATGGTCATGACGTCAATTCCCGCCAATGCTTCAATCTGTGCCTGATCCCGAATACTGGCGCCGATCAGACTGGTCGTACATAGTCCGGAGTGGCGCAATTGCAACAGCTGGCGTTGGGTAGCCAACGTCGCTTTCTCGCCGACGTTGGCGCCGGATCCCAGGCGGTTGTCGGCGGTAAAAGCGTTTAACCGGCCCATGAACACATTGACGAAAGTCGGGTTGGCGAACAGGGCCGCCAGATAGTTCTGGCGGGCCGAAAACCCCAGTGTAAAGTTGACGGCAATATCCTGTCGCCGCAGTTTTCCCGCCGCAATCAATCCGGCGGCGGAAAAAGGAATTTTGACGATGAATTTTTCCGGGCAGATGTCGTGATAACGCATGCCGTAAGCCACGCTTCGGTCCACATCGTCCGCCAGCGCCGTATGCAACTCCACGCTGACTTTGCCGCCGAAGCTTCGGACCAGACGCAGTCCGTGAACCGCGTTCAACACAAAGGCCGTTTCCAGAATCATTTCGTCGTCCGGCAAATCCGGCGAAACTTTGCGGATGACTCGACCGACTTCCAGAATCAACCGGTCGTAGATGCCTTTCTGAATTTCATGATTCAACAAAGTATTGTTGGTGGTCAGTGCTTCGAACGCGGGATTCCACAAAGCGGCCGCCTGCTCGATATCGCCGGTATCCAGCCAGAGCCGCGACCCGCTGGAATGCAACATCTCCCAGCACGCCAGCCGTTGACCTTCACAACGATGATCGTCAAAACTCTCGACGCTGCGCAGCACCAGCGTCCGCAATTCCTCCGACAACAGTAAATCGTTCATCATGATTCTCCCCGAAAGGTTGATCCCCCTTACGCAACGGCCTTCCCTCTTTACATTTTAATGGCAGTTGAAAAAAACGCAACTCCCGTTCCGACAATTTGTAAGCCGTCTTCCCCGGCGCAAGCCATTTGCAAAAACGCGGCGAATGATTATGTTGTTCAGAGTCCGCAACCCCGCGGACCGGCGGAGAAAAACTGATGACAAGAACGCATTACGATCTGGAAATCGACCTGCATGGCTGTCATGTGGACGAAGCGCTGGCCCGTCTGGAGCACGTTCTCTACCGCCCGGAACCGCAGAGCATTCTAGTGATTCACGGCAACGGTACCGGCACATTGCGCAAAGCGGTCAGGGAGTTCGTGCAGCATAATTCCTATATCCGCGAATATTACTGGGGCGAAGAAATCAACGCCCCCGGCGGCGATGGTTGCATCGTGATCTATACCTGAACTCGAATCCTGAAAGAACATCATGAAGTTTCGCGGCATTATCTTCGATATGGACGGTACCTTGACCGTGCCTCAGCTGAATTTCGGAACGATTCGCCGGGAATTGCAACTGCCCGACGACGGCCATGATCTGGTCCGCCAGATTGCGGCCTTGCCGCCCGCCCGGCAACAACATGCCTGGGCGGTGATCGAACGCCACGAAGAAGAAGCCGCCGTTCATAACCGGATGCAGCCGGGAGCAAGGGAAACGCTGGAACGCTTTGCCCGGCACGGCATTCGCTTGGGCATTCTGACCCGCAACTCGCCGCGCAGCATCGAAATCTTTCTGCAAACGTTTCAGCTGCCGATCGAAATTGCCGTCGGTCGCGAATTCGAGCCGCTCAAACCGGCACCGGAACCGGTCTGGCATATTTTGCGGCAGTGGGGGCTGACGCCCGCCGAATGCTTGCTGGTGGGGGATTTCCACCACGATCTCCATGCCGGCCGCGCCGCCGGAACCGCCACCTGTTTTTTCCACAACCCCGATACCGAATCGTTCGCCCATCTCGCCGACTATACGGTAAGCAATTATGCCGAACTCGAACATCTGGTGCTGGACGATGAACCGCAGCGTTGAAGCCATCCGGACCGCCTTTCCCCTCCTCCGGCAAAACTATGGACCGCAACACTGGTGGCCGGGCGATACGCCCTGGGAAATCTGTACCGGCGCGGTGCTGACCCAGAATACCAGTTGGCACAACGTCGAGAAAGCGATCGTTCTGCTGAAACAGGCGGCGGCATTGACGCCGCAACGAACGCTGGAACTGTCTCTGCCGGAACTGGAGCGCCTTTTACAGCCGTCCGGCTTTTTCCGCATCAAAGCCGTCCGGTTGCAGGCCACGGCCCGCTGGTGGCTGGATCAGGTGGACCGCCGGGACCGCCCCTGCCGCCGGGGCCGCTCGAAAGTGGCATTCCGGGATAATCTGCTGGCAGTCAAAGGAATCGGCCCGGAAACGGCCGATTCGATTTTGCTGTATGCGTTCGGCTGGCCTTTTTTCGTGATTGACGCCTACACCCGCCGGATCGCCGCCCGGCATCTGGACCTGCCCGAAGCTGCCGAAGCCGACTATCATGAGTTGCAACGGTGTTTTATGGACGCCTTGCCCCGGGACGTCCAGCTCTATAACGAATACCATGCTTTGCTGGTCCGACTGGCCAAGGAACAGTGCCGAAAAGCAATCTGCCGACCGGAGTGTCCGCTGCGAAATCTTTTGTAACGGGAGCGCCTTGAAAATTTCCGGATGGAACGATATACTATCGGAACAGTCTGACGACTGATCGAAAAAAATAACGCTTAACCAAGGAGAGCATAAGATGCCTGCTAAAGTTAATTCGGATGTCTGCACCGGTTGCGAAACCTGTGTCGGCGCCTGCCCGACCGGCGCGATTTCCATGAAAGACGGTACCGCGAATGTCAACGCCGATGAATGCGTCGATTGCGGCGCCTGCGCCGGGGAATGCCCCGTCGAAGCGATCAAGTTGGAATAGCGATCGTTTCCATTTTGCTTCTTGCCGGAGTACGTCATACGACTCCGGTTTTTTTGTGCCCCAATCAAGCCCCCGTACCCTCTTTAGAACAATAGAACAGGGGAACATTAGAACAATAGAACATTAGAACATTAGAACATTAGAACATTAGAACATTAGAACAGGGGAACATTAGAACAATAGAACATTAGAACAATAGAACAGGGGAACATTAGAACAGGGGAACATTAGAACAGGGGAACATTAGAACAGGGGAACAGGGGATTTTCGACATTTTGGACACTCTGTGAGGCATGGTGTATAAAATCGTCCGCAACTCATTTTAGACATTTTAGACACTACGTGAGCATAGTGTGTAAAATCGTCCGTACTTCCATTTTAGACATTTTAGACATTTTAGACAGTACTTGAGGCAGGTGTTTAAAATGTCGATCCGTCTT
>Ga0160425_1003583_pt1 | contig 11210 bp, 9 predicted proteins | sample BioMet8_FD_108193 | JGI IMG/M metagenome (GOLD analysis project Ga0160425, IMG submission 108193) | Microbial communities from bioreactor (seeded with sewage sludge) at Lawrence Berkeley National Lab, California, USA - Biofuel... | ecosystem: Engineered > Bioreactor > Anaerobic > Unclassified ...
ACATCCAGCTTCCTTCAGATTCCACCTCGCGATGGACACCCTTGCCTTCGGCTGTATCCTTCCCCCTACCGGGCGGATTCCGGACTTTCACCGGTTAGAACGTGCGCCCGCCGGGCGCACCATAAAACGGGCGCCCGCGCACATAGCGGGCGCCTGTTATGACTGGCCGAGTATAGGAATTATTTGGGCCCGGTGGTTTCTCCGACTTTCAGCGTTCCCGAGGAGGAAGTACTGCCGGAGGAACCTGAAGACCCTGAGGTACTGCCGGAGGGAGAAGAACTGCCGGAAGAACTGTTCTTAACACCGGGGCCTGTCGTGGAATCGCTTGAATTTCCCGAGGTGCTGCCGGTCCCTGAAGAACTGCTGCCTGAGGTAGCGGACTTAATGGTTACTTCCGTTGCGGATATGCTGTCGGATCCGGTATAAGCGCCGTCGGATGCAAAGGTATAACTCTTTCCGTCAATGGTACTGGTAGTTCCGGCCACCATCTTGCCGTCCGTGCCGAGATAATAATATTTTCCGGTCAGGTGGATCCATCCTGTCATCATGTGGCCGTTTGTATCGAAGAAATGCCAGGAGTTGTCGATCTGTTTCCAGCCGTAGCTCATGTTGCCCTTATCGGTATCCATGTAATACTTGTTGGTTCCGTCGGACAGCCATCCTGTCTTCATGACGCCGCTGGCGTCCAGATAATAGTAGTTGTTGTCAATCAGCTGCCAGCCGGTCAGCATTTTGCCGTCGGTTCCGAGATAATACCAGTTTTCCCCGACCAGCATCCATTTGAAAGCGCAACGGCCGTCTGCCTTGAAATAGTACCAGGCATCGTTCATCTTTCTCCAGCCTACCGCCATTTCTCCGGTTCCGCGCATGAAGAAGTAGTTGTTGTCTACCTTAAGCCAGCTTTCCTGCACCAGCGTACCGTCGTCCATGCAGTAATACCATTTGTTGTCATCCTTTATCCAGCCGGTAGTCATAACGCCGGAATCCTTGAAATAGTACCATTTGTCGTTGATCTTTTTAAAACCTTTGGTCATCTGTCCGTTGGAGAGATCCATGTAATAATATCCGTCAGATGTCTGGATCCATCCCTTGTGGACCGAGCCGTCGGTATCGTAATAGACCCAGTTTCCGCTTTCGGATACCCAGCCGGTTGACGCATAGGAAGTCATGGCAGGGCCGAATGCAAAGAAAACGGTCATTGCGGTTGCGGCAAATCCGATCAGAAAATGCCTGAGTTTCATTTTGATATCCCCCTCGAAATATTTTCTGTGTTTAACATAATAACAGTATAACACCCCTTTTCTGTCAAAGGAAGTATACGGTTTCCTAAAAATTCATTACAACTTTGTTATTCCGAGACTTTCCCCGGGCTTGATGAATGCGACTCCGGGCTGTCCACATATTCAAATTTATTGAAATCACCGTGATAGTGCGCAAAGGCGAAGTCTATTATTTTTCCGGTACTCGTTGTCGAAATATTGTTGAAAACCAGCATCGGGGTAGTGACCTTGACATTTAATAATGACATATCCTGTTTTGTGGCGAGTTCTGCCGACACGATTGTTCTGGTCTCATTTATCTTGGTGGCAGGATTGTTCATAAGCAATTCATACAGGGAATAGGATGTGAAATCATAACTCAGGATGAAAGCACCCACATCATAGGGAATGTAGTTCTGGATGGTCATCATGGGAACATCGTCGGCGAACCGCCTTCTGAACATGGAGATGACTTTATTGTCTGCGGATAATTTCATGCTTTTTATCAGATCCGCCGACGGAGTGATCACACGAAGGTCCAGCAGTTCTGTTTTAGGCGTTTTTCCGAGCCGGCTGATCTGGCGGTAAAAAGGTTCAAAGGAACGGATCAGGCTTGTGCTCTTTGTCGGATCGATTACAAATGTTCCTTTGCTGGCCTTTCTGATCAGCCAACCTTCCTGGACTAATTCAACAATGGCCTGTCTGACAGTAGATCTGCTTATCTGATAAAAATCGGATATGTCATTTTCTGTCGGGATCATGTCACCGACCTTGTATTCGCCGGTTTTGATATCGTCTAATATGATGTTTTTTAACTGAAAATAAAGCGGTATCGGTATTTTTCGGTCAAGATCCTTTTTGAACATAATGCCCCCAATCAATAATTGTATAAATGTCCGTACATAATGTATGGCTATGTATTTAATATATATTATATCGTTTTTAATGTCAATGGGAACTGAAAACATAGTATTTAACAAATATTTTTAATTAATTTGGCAATATTATATAAAAAATAAAAATGTGCTTGATTTTAATTTTGAGATGTGTAAATATATATATGTTCGTACAAAGGAACGTACGTAACAGGAGGCCAAAGTGAAGCTGCTCTGCATCGGGATGATGGTTTGCGATACCATTTTAAGGCCAGTTCCGGATGATATTCTGGAAAAGGACGCAATTTCTATTGAAAAACCGGTTATCACTACTGGTGGAGATGCTCTTAATGTAGCGGTCGGGTCATCCAAGCTGGGCCTTCAGGTAACAGTTGCGGGACGTATTGCCGATGACTTGAACGGTAGATTTATCCGGCAGGTCTGCGACAGGAACCGGATCAATACGGCAGGGCTTGTCAATGACGTGGAACATGGGACTGCCTGTTCCTATGCATTGATTGACAGGAACGGCGAAAGGCATTTCCTTTCCAGCAGAGAGATATTTCATGCACTTTCTTGTGCAGACATTTCCGATGAATTAATAAAAAACAGCGATGCGGTATATTTCGGTTCCGTCATGTGCATGAAAAAAATGGACGAAGGCGGAATTGCTGATGTATTTGAGCGGGCGCATAAATTCGGTAAACTTACGGTCATGGATGCGGCAGTCAATAACGATTTTCCGCAAAGAGACTGGATGAAATATCTGGAACCGGTTTTTTCCGAAACGGATATTTTTTTCCCCAGCATAGATGAACTGAAATACATGACGGGAATTTCAAATCCTGAGGAAGCGGTTGAGATATTCCGGCCGTTTCATATGAAATATTTCGGAGTAAAGCTTTCTTCAAAAGGCTGTTATGTAACAGATTTTGGAAAAGGCGAATATATCAGGTCTGCAAAGATTAACAGAATTGCAGACACAGATGGAGCAGGAGACAGTTTTATGGCGGGATTGATCTGTGCTGTTTCGCATAACATGGATATTTTCCACGCTTGTAAGTTTGCATCATGCGTTGCCGGAAAGAATGTGGAATCCTACGGGGGCACTGAGGGTATTCCCGGTTATGAAGAAGCCTTGAAACTGTTGGAAAAGTACGATAAGGACCAAAAAATCTAATGTTTAAGAAAGAAGAGGTATAAGTCAATGAGAGCAAAATTATCACCAATGAAGGATCTTCTGGAACTTGCCGAAGAGCAGAAAGTTGCTTACGGCGCATATGTAACGGTTTCCTATGAAATGGCACTTGGAGTTATCGAAGCCGGATCAGCCCTGGATTGCCCTGTCATTTTTATTACGGGAACGGATTGCGTAGACCTGATGGGAGGCTTTGAAGCTACTGTGGACACGGTGAAACGTGCAATGGCACATACGACGGTTCCTGTTGCACTTCATCTTGATCACTGCAAAACCTATGAAGAATGTGTTCAGGCCATTCAGGCCGGTTATTCTTCGGTTATGATCGACGGTTCATCCCTTCCGTTTGACGAGAACGTCGCAATAACAAAAAAGGTTGCCGATTATGCGCATACCATGGGAATTACAGTTGAAGGAGAACTCGGGAAACTGATAGGCGAAGAAGGAAAACTTGCCGAACTCGGCCCGGAAGCTGCACAGACAGATCCGCAGGAAGCAAAAGAGTTCGTTGAGAAAACGGGCATTGACTGCCTGGCAGTCAGTATCGGAACGCAGCACGGTGTATATAAAGCCGCTCCGCATCTGAACATTGAGAGACTGAAACAGATCCATCAGGTTGTTAATGTGCCGCTTGTTCTTCACGGAGGTTCCGGCACGCCCATTGATCAGGTTCAGGATGCGATCAGAAACGGTATCAGAAAGATCAACGTTGCTACGGATGTATTGATTAGCGTTGCAAATTCTTTTGAAAAGATGAAAAAAGATCAGGGAGCTGATTTTAAATATAATACGGGAATGTTCGTTAATTCGGAAAAATCAGTGCGTGAATTTGTCATGAGCAAGATGAAAGATTTTCGTTTCGGAAGGTAAGGGGAGCAGTTATTAAAAAACAATTTTAATTATAAATGGAGGAAAAGTTATGAAAAGGAAGTTATTGGATATCGTATTGGCAGTGTCAATGGCAGCGTCACTTTCCGCCTGCGGAGGATCCGGTGCAGCAACAACTGCAGCACCCGCAGCAACAACTGCAGCACCCACAGCAACCACAGCAGCAGCTGCAGCAACAACGGCAGCAGCTGCAGCAACAACGGCAGCGCCTGCAGCAACCACAGCGGCAGCCGCAGTAACAACGGCAGCGGCCGCTTCAACCGGCTCTGTCAATGCAACAGTGATCTGGAGAGCCTTTGATGATCAGTTCCAGTCCGGATTCAGAATCATCATGCAGAATCAGGGCAAGGAATTAGGCGGCATCAACCTTGATATGCAGGATGCGGCAAACGATGTTTCCACAGCTATTTCCAAGCTGGAAGCTTCTCTGACCAAAGGAACGGATGTAATGGCGATCTGTGCTCCTGACCGTGAAAGCACAGCGGAGATGGCAGAAAAATGCAACACTGAAAAAGTACCTGTCGTGTTCTTTAATATGCAGCCCATGGATGATACGATGGCAAAATATGACAATATCTACTATGTCGGTGCAGAAGCAAAACAGTCCGGTGAAATGTGCGCACAGGCGCTGATCAATTACTGGAACAAGAACAAAGACATTGCCGATAAGAACCATGACGGAAAGCTTCAGCTCTGCATCCTTCAGGGAGAAATCGGACAGCAGGATGTTACATTGAGAACACAGGCTTATGAAGATGCATTAAAGGCTGCCGGAATTGATTATGAGATTCTTGCAAAAGATACTGCAAACTGGGATCAGTCACAGGCACTTGATAAGATGAATGCATGGATCAGTGCATATGGTATTGACGGTATTGAAGGTGTTCTTTCAAACAACGATAACATGGCTATGGGTGCCGTTCAGGCATGCGTCAACAACGGCTACAATTCCGGCGATAAGAACAAATTCGTCCCGATCGTAGGTATTGATGCGAATATCGATGCTCTTGAAGCAATGAAGAAGGGACAGCTTCTCGGAACAGTTCTGAACGACAGAAAGAATCAGTCCATTGCCATCATTAATGTTATCAAGGCTATCAAGGCCGGCAAACCGATCACCAAGGAATCCGTTGGTGTTGACTGCACGGTCGACGGAAAATATGTATGGGTTCCGTATGTAATCGTAGATGATAAGAACATTGATGATACGCTTGCATTAATGAATTCCATTTCAAAGAACTGATGATCTGAATATGCAGTGCGGGAGATGCTGTGCTTAAGGCACAGCATCTCCTTCTCCAAAAAGCCGGAGGTTGTTTATTAATGGACGAATACAGACTGAAAATTACAGATATGACCAAAACATTTCCGGGCGTAAAAGCCCTGGATAATGTTCAGCTGCTTGTTAAACCGGGCACTGTACATGCACTGATCGGAGAAAACGGTGCCGGAAAATCCACATTGATGAAATGTATATTCGGGATTTACAAACCGGATTCGGGAACTATAGAAATTGACGGAGAAAAAGTCGAGATCAATGACCCGCATGAAGCTCTTGTAAAAGGCATTTCCATGATTCATCAGGAGCTTAATCCTATCCCGTACAGAAATGTATCGGATAATATCTGGGCCGGAAGATTCGCGACAAAAGGTATTGTCATTGATGAAACGCAGATGAGACAAAAGACGGAAGAACTTCTGCGTGATCTTGAATTTGATATACCGGCAAATACCCTGGCAAAAAATCTGTCTGTTTCACAGCTGCAGGCAGTCGAAATAGCAAAAGCAGTAACTTATAATTCGCGCATTATTATTATGGATGAACCGACGTCGTCACTTACAATGGCGGAGACGGAACATTTATTCAAAATAATCCGGAGACTTCGCGATAAAGGCGTTTCCATAATTTATATTTCTCACAAACTTGAAGAAGTGTTCGAAATTGCGGATGAAATTTCTGTCATGCGTGATGGAAAATATATCGGCAAATGGGAAACAAACGAGATCAACATGGATGGTCTGATCGCTCAGATGGTTGGAAGAAGCATGAGCGAGCGCTTCCCTGAAAATGAGCATGTAATGACAAATGAGACAGTTCTCAAAGTTGACAATTATACAAGTGCTGATCCCCATTCCTTTAAGAACATAAGTTTTACACTCCATAAAGGAGAGATTCTCGGAATTGGCGGATTGGTAGGTGCACAGCGTACAGAACTTGTTGAATCGATATTCGGACTCAGAAAGATCATCAGCGGAGAATTGGAACTGAACGGCAGGAAGATCAAGATCGTTTCTCCGCGGGATGCCATAAAGCATAAATTTGCACTTCTTACGGAAGAAAGACGGGCGACCGGGATCATACCCATGCTTTCAATTGTCGATAATACTCTTGCGGCTGGATATGAAGAACTTGCGAATAACAGATTCGGATATGTTGATTATAAAAAGATGGTTCCGGAAGTTAAAAAAGTATGTGGTGAACTTGATGTAAAGACACCGAGCCTTCAGCAGCAGATCAAATTTCTGTCCGGAGGGAACCAGCAGAAAGTGCTTTTCTGCAGGTGGCTCCTGATGGATTGCCAGATCATGATCCTGGACGAGCCGACAAGAGGAATTGACGTAGCGGCAAAATATGAGATCTATAAAATAATGCGGGATCTGGCCAAAAAAGGAACATCCATTATCATGGTATCTTCGGAAATGCCGGAACTGATCGGTATGTCTGACAATATCCTTGTCATGTGCGAGGGGCGCCTTACCGGATCGCTGAACGGGAAGGAAGCAACCCAGATCGAGATAATGAAATATGCAACAAGCTATTCCAAAAAAGAGGGGGAAGAAACTGCATGATGAAAAAACACAGTGCAAGTGACATAAAAAAAATTCTGATTGATAAATCTCTTATAATAGCTTTACTCATCATGATCATCGCCATCATAATCATCAGCCCTTCTTTTTTACAGTGGCGTGTCGTAACAGACATTATGACACAGTCGGCAGTGAAAATGATCTGTGCGCTAGGACTTATGTTTCCGCTCTTAATAGGCGGCACGGACCTGGCAGGAGGACGTCAGGTAGGACTGGCGGCCGTGGTGGTCGCATCACTTACGCAGGCGGTTGATTATTCAAACAGATTCTGGCCTAATCTTCCGAAGCTGCCTATTGTCGTTCCTGTTATCATTACTATTGTACTGGTTGCCATTATCGGGTTTGCAAACGGCATGATGGTTTCCAGACTGAAGATGGCGCCTTTCATTGCCACATATGGAATGTCAACTATCGTATACGGGATTAACTGCCTCTATTTCGCAAAGAAACCGAATAATTCACAGCCGATCGGCGGCATTCGCAGCGATCTCCGCTTCTTAAGCAGCTATAAGCTGTTCGGACAGATCAATCTGCTTGTGGTGATCGCCATCGGGATGCTGGTCGTTGTCTGGTTTGTTCTCAACAAGACTGTTTTCGGAAGAGATATCTATATTGTCGGCGGCAACCCGGATGCGGCAAAGGTATCCGGAATTAATGTAAACAGGATTATTGTTTCTGTATTTGTGATAGAATCCTGTCTTGTAGGCCTTGCCGGTATTATGGAAGTTGCAAGAACAGGCGGAGCCAACAGCTCTTATGGAAGTGCCTACGAGTTTGATGCCATTTCCTCATGCGTAGTAGGCGGCGTATCCTTAAGCGGCGGCGTCGGAAAAGTTTCAGGAGCATTTATCGGAGTCATCATTTTCACGTTTATCAGCTATGGACTGGCATTTATTGGGATTAACGCAAACTGGCAGCTGATCATCAAGGGAGCGATCATCTGTTCGGCAGTGGCACTTGATATGAGAAAGAATATTTCCAAATAAAAGATAAAAGCACAGGAGAATTTTATGGAGAAGGTTAAAATAGCAGAGAATTTGGAGTTTTCAAGGATTATTCAGGGATTCTGGAGGCTGGACGGATGGAACTGGTCATCCGGAGAGCTTGCAAAATTTATGAACGAATGCATAGAACGCGGCGTTACAACGTTTGATACCGCCGAAATTTACGGGGATACCGTCTGTGAAAAGCTGATGGGCGATGCTTTTGAAAGCGACCCCACCATCAGGAAAAGAATTCAGCTGGTTTCGAAAACCGGAATTTTCAAAATGGATGGTTTTGGCTATTATGATACGACCTACAGCAGGATGATGCAGTCCTGCAAAGAGAGCCTTTCAAGACTGCATACGGAATATGTGGATCTGTATCTGATCCACAGGGAAGATCCTCTTTTAAATCCGTGGGATAGTGCAAGGGCCTTAAAGGAACTCAAAAAGGAAGGACTTATCCGGGAAGCAGGAGTCTCCAATTTTGATCCGTTCAAATTCGATGCCATGAATAAGGCAATGGACGGGCAGCTGAGAACCAATCAGATCGAATGGAATCCTGTCTGCTTCGAACATTTTAACAGCGGCATGATGGATTATCTGATGGCAAATAAAATCCATCCGATGATCTGGTCCCCGCTTGCAGGAGGCAGGATCTTCAAAAGCGATGATGAAAAATGTGTAAAGGCGATGAAGACCATCAAACAGATCGCCGAGAAACACAATGCGGAGCCGGCGACCATAATCTATGCGTGGATTTTATATCATCCGTCCATGGCTATGCCGCTGGTAGGCAGCAATAAGATTGACAGGCTTGATCTTGCAATAAAAGCACTGGATGTGAAGCTCGAGCGTTCCGAATGGTATCGGTTATATGTCGCGAGCGGCCAGCAGGTCATCCGGTAAGCAAAATATCGGGCTGAAAAGGTACAGTCAAAAGCAGCGGGCGTTAAGCCCGCTGCTTTTATTTCTGGTCTTTTCTCATGACGAATTTGTAATAATCTTTCGCATAACGGTACATGACAAGCGTGTAGTCCCCGAACGTTTCGCCGAGGTTGGATTTGTAAACGGCCCACAGTGTCCAGAGGAATCCGCCCAGCGCCATGTAGGAATATATGACCTTCCGTTCTTCCTCCGACGGCGTCCTGCCGAAGTAAAGTTCCATCAGGTGTTCCGTTTCTTCCTTCGTGTAGTAAGAGTAGATGGCGCACATTGCAATATCGATCAGAGGATCCGCCATGCCGGAATATTCCCAGTCGATCAGCCGAACAGTTTCCTTTTCTCCCTTATTGACTGGCGGGATAAAGATAAAGTTCGTAGCCACGCTGTCTATATGCGAAAGACCTTCGGGCCGATGCAGATTGTCCAGCATGTCAAGGAGTTCGTTCATTTCCGCACGGATCCTGGCATAGTCCTCAAACGGGATTCCGCTTTCCGGCAGGGAAGACTGCGGCGTATGCGGAACGCTTTCCCGGCAGAGCTTTTCATAAAAGCCTATCCGCTCGCGGATATCAAAGCGGTGGCCTACCTTTACGCCGGATTCATGCATGGATTTCAGAAGTTTCATGCAGCGTCCCACATCGTCCCAGTTTCTGGGATCGGAATTGCGGGAGCCGGTGTAGAATTCGGAGATCTTGTATCCGTTTTCCGGATTGAAATAAACCACATGCTCCGTGATATCAAGAGGTGCGACCGCCATGTAGTTGTCGTATTCCTCCTTACGGTTGATCAGGAGGGAAGTGCCGCCGCCGGGGATGCGGCAGATATAATGCTTTCCCCGGACGGAGAAAAGAAAGGATTTGTTGGTCATGCCGGATTTAAGACACCGGATCTCCCGGATTTCGGATTCCGGTACTTTGAAGGTTTCCGCGATCAGCTGCATGGCTTCATTGTCAGACCTGGTATTCCATTTCGTGTCGAACCTCCGGAGTTCCTCCAGGTTTTCGAATTCATAGACCTGATCTTCCGGCTGGCGGTTCGCATACATTTCCGGGGAGACCAACTTTTTCTTTGCATTTTCGCGAAGAAGTTCAATATAGACATCTTCCCAGTACCACTGTTCGGTGCCGGGGCGGCGGTACGCTTCATCGAGCGCCGGCAGATAGGTTTCGGAAAATTCGCGTGAGAAAAAGGCAGGGCCGTACATGACCCAGGCGCCCTTGCCGCCTACCGTGACATCTGTAATGATTCCTTTCTTATTGCAGTCAAGGCACCATTCCCGCGTATCGTTTTTCATGAAAACGGAAGAATACCAGGCGCCCGGTTCATAGGCATGATACATGTTTTCCCGGAGCCAGTTATCGGAAGAGAGCAGATACATGTTTCTTCCTTTGAAAAGTTTCCGTGCGTGCCATACGGAGGAAAGGTTGTTTTTATCCGCAAATTCCGGATTATACAGAAGCTTTACGCCAAAAGCATCGATCAGATAGTCGAATTTCTCCTTAAGATAGCCCACGATGATGGTGATATCCGTGATGCCGGCTTCGCGAAGCTGGCGGATCTGCCGTTCCAGCATACGCTCGCCGAACACAGGGAGCAGGCCCTTGGGAGTTTCGTAGGTCAGCGGAACAAAACGGGAACCGAAGCCGGCAGCCATGATCACGGCTCCGTCCACGCGGTACGGCTTCAGATATTCCATGCCGGCATCGGTGATCTCTCTTGTTTCCCTATTGATCAGCCCGTTTTCCGCGGCAAGGGAAGTCAGGGAATTTACGCTTCCCAGGGATAACCCCATCCGTTCCGCCGCTTTGCGCTGCGTGATTTCCGGGTTTTCAAGAAATTCCCGGAGCAGAAAGGCCATTCTGTCCATGCATATACCTCCGTAGGATATTTCGTTCAATTAATTCTAAAAACTAATAATATTGAACATTATATCATACAAACCGGAAATTTGTCATTTTTGTAAACTTTCCGTAAGAATTTGTGCGGCAAAAAGACTGGATATTTTTTGGCGATTGGGCTATACTCAACCATGTAACTGGGGTGAAGTGCCACCTGTAAGAGAAATGTAAGTTGATAATTTCCCTTATCGGTAGTAATATTAACCCCGTAACTAATCGCAATTAGGGATTTCAAAGGATTTCAAAAAAGAAAAAAGGAGAGTGCATTTATTATGACAAAGAACATGAAGATTGCT
>Ga0160425_1003584_pt1 | contig 11204 bp, 6 predicted proteins | sample BioMet8_FD_108193 | JGI IMG/M metagenome (GOLD analysis project Ga0160425, IMG submission 108193) | Microbial communities from bioreactor (seeded with sewage sludge) at Lawrence Berkeley National Lab, California, USA - Biofuel... | ecosystem: Engineered > Bioreactor > Anaerobic > Unclassified ...
GATGGAATAGCCCTAACCTAACGCCTGTGGACACTGCATAAGACTTAGCAACGCGGTAACGCGTCAGCCAAGCAGTGGTGGTTGAAACAGGAAGCTCGGTAACTTGTTGCCGAGTAGTTCACAGTTATTACCTGATGAAAATGCAGGAGGCACCGGCCTGAGCCGATGTCTCCTGCATATTATTATCTGCCGCCGAATTCGGTTATTATTCGTCATGCCGGATCAGACCGTATTTCGTCTTCACGCGATCCAATTTTTCAAGCATGGGTTCCGCAGCGAACCACAGGAAGAATACCGTGGCTGCGGCCCGAACCAGATCCCACGGTAGACCTGTGGCGTAATATGTCAGCAGCAGTTTCCAGTTAACTGCGCGCGTCCACATCAGGGCAGAAGCGAGATTCATAATGCCGCCGTATACGACCACGGAGGCTAGAGCGCCAAAAACGCACAGGGAAGTGCGGGAGGGACGCAGCCTTCCGCTGCGAAATGCTGTGCCCGCGAGAAAACCTATGATGCCCATTGCAAACATCTGCCACGGTGTCCACGGACCCTGACCGAACAGCACGTTGGAGGCAAGCATCGTCATAGCGCCTACCAAAAACCCGGATTCGCCCCCAAAGGCGGCGCCGGAGATTATCACAAGAGCCACCACCGGCTTGAATTCCGGAAGCATAAAAAACGCCGCCCGTCCAGCAACGCCCAACGCGCACAGCACGGAGATGATCACCAGCTCCCTGGCCTGAGGTTTCCGACCCTCGAAAACCAGCGCGAAGGGAAGCATTGCCTCCAGCAGAACAAGCAGAGCTATGAAATAGTACTTGCGGTCACCCAGGCAGAATACCCCAATGCAGATCGTTACAGGTATAAACAACAGTATCATCAACGCCGCCGCCGCTGTCCTTTTGGGCAGCTTTCCCTTTCCGCCGGAGACACGGGCGGAGGAGGGACTGGTATGGGCTTTGGAGCTTACGGCTGCTGCGAAAATAAAAAGGGATAACAGCAATACCCCGTATACTGTCAGATAGCCCTGCGCCCCTGGAGCTATGCCCGCGCCGTCCGAAAGAGCCGTCATATCAGTAATGCTTATGGCCTTGATAAACGCTGCGGCAGCGCAAATACCGGACACTGCGGCCGCGGTCCTGCGCCAAACGGGCAGCCTTGGCCTATCACTGCCGGTCTTGTGCTGGGCCGGTGCCGAAAAAATGGGAGCGGCGCCGTCATGTTCAGGCTCTTTTGGCACCTCTCCGCCGCATGCGGAGATGATATCCGCAGCGACGACAGCCCGCGGCAGTATTCCTCTGGCCATGCGGCTGGCTGCGGTAGTATAAAAGCTGTTTTCCGAAAAGAATTCCGACGGCGGACCCTCCGTGACCAGACTGCCGTCAAAAAACAAAGCACAGCGGTCGGCATATTCGGCACAGAATTCCACGTCGTGGCTGACCATTATTATCGCCGCGCCGCTGCCGCAGATATCCTTCAAGGCTGAGGCGAGCACCATTTTGAAACTTGCGTCAAGCCCTTTGGTTGGCTCGTCCAGCAGCAGAATATCGGGTTTAGTCAACAGCACCTTCGCCAGCGCCGCGCGCTGCTGTTCCCCGCCTGAGAGGTCGTATGGGTGCCGGTCCAGCAGCTCATCCAGCCGGCAGAGCCGCACAACTCTTGAAATTTCGGCGTCCTGCCCGCTCTGTCCGATTATGACGTCAAGCAGGTCTTCCCGGACGGTTTTTTTCAGGAAAAGCGCCTGGGGATCCTGAGGAAGCATTGAGGTGCGGCCGAAGGTCTTAACTTCGCCGCGGCAGGATTTGCGCAGACCGCAAATGACGGACAGGGCAGTGGTTTTGCCGGTGCCGTTGCCGCCCATGACGGCGAGAAGCTCGCCTTTTTGAACGATCAGGGAAAGCCCTTTCAGCACATAGGGCGTGTCTTTTTCGTATTTAAACCAGACGTCATCCAGCGTGACGGCGGGTTCGCCGGATCTTTCCGACGGCTGTTTGACAGGTATTTCCGACAGCGTGTGCTCTGACGCAAACCGCGAAAGCCATTCCCGCCCATCCCGGACTGTTACGGGGCACTCTGCGCCGCTGGGCACCGCCGCCCATACGCGCATGGCCGCAGGCATGGCGGAAAACATGCCGTGACCTGCGATTTTGAGCTTTGCGCCTACTTCTCTGGGAGTACCGTCCGCCAGAATATGCCCGCCGTCCATGACAAGCACCTTGCCGGACATGGGGAAAACCTCCTCGAGACGCTGCTCGGATATGATGACGGTGGTTCCGAGTTCCCGGTTGACTTTGCCAACGGCGGCAAAAAAATCGGATGCGGCGATGGGATCCAACTGACTCGTGGGCTCGTCCAGAATAAGAACGGAGGGCTGCATAACCATAACTGCGGCCAGATTCATCAGTTGCTTCTGACCGCCGGAAAGCTCGGCGACGTTTTTGTAAAACCAGTCCTGAATGCCGAAAAAATTTGCCATCTCGGCTACTCTGCCGCGAATGTACGGCGTATCGTATCCGAGACTTTCAAGCCCGAAGGCCAGCTCATGCCAGACCTTGTCGGTGACTATCTGATTTTCCGGAGACTGCTGCACAAAACCGATGGCAGAGCTCTGCTCGCGCGGTTCCACGCTGTCGAGCGGTACGTCGTTATAAAGAATTTCGCCTGTTTTCGCGCCGTGGGGCGCAAGAACTGTCTTCATAAGTCTGAGCAGGGTCGTCTTTCCGCAGCCGGAGGGTCCGCAGAGGGTCACAAATTCGCCCTGCCTTATGGAGAAGCTGACGCCGTCCAGCGCAGCCTTCGCCTGTTCCGGATAGAAAAAGGTCAGATCGCGGACGTCAAATGCTTCCATGTTCTGTCCTCCCAAAAGTTCAGAATAAGCGGAGTCGCGCACAAAGCCAGATATGCCAGCATGAAGCTCACCGGAAAAGCGGTGAGGGGCGTGCCTTTCATGGCGGGGTAGTAACGGAAGGACAGACCGCCGCATATCCAACCGGAAATAATGTATGTTCCGCAGAACAAAAGCCACACCAGCGCAGTTCTGTCCCTGCCGTCAAAGCGATAGATAGAAAAAGAGGTGCGGCCAGGCAGACCGTAGCCCCGGCTCTTCATTGAATCCGACGTTTCAATAGCTGTTTCCAGACTCCAGGTGACCATGACGGACAGAACGGTCAGGCCGCTCATTGCCCGGCGCAGCACTCCGCCGGTGGCGGTGCCGCGACCGATGCCCCGTCTGGCGTCGGCGACGATGCGGCTTCGGGCGCTGAACCTTGGAACAAAGCGCAGGGTCATGGACAGCACCAATGAAAGGGCGGGGATTATCCGGCCGAATAGATAAACGAACTTGTCCGAGGTCATTACCTCGTTATAACATGAAAACCAGAATATGACGGAACCCAGCATCACGGCGGCGGCAAGGCCGTAAGCGATGCTTTCCAGCGTGAGCGGGTTGCCTGAGGGCAGATAGGCAAGCGTAGTCACTCCCTCGTGGCTGAACGCCGGGTTTATTGCGGCGGCGAGCAGCGCCATGGGCAGAACATACGCAAGCATGCGGCGCGTGGATCTGACCCCGCGCAGATACACGCTGTACGCCGCCGCTGAGACGGCGGATATTATAAGACAGATGGGGTGAGTGAAAAACATGGAAAATACCAGCACCAGCCCGAAGTACAGAAAATTTATTATTGGATGATATCCTGAAAACGTATCCCTATTCGACATTTTCGTCAGCCCGTCCCACTCTGCCGGCACCAAAAAGATTCGGTGCGGCGCATTATCTCAGCCCGCGGCGCTGCCGCCGCCCACATCGCTGCCCAGATTGCAGGTATAGACCCAGCTTACCGCATCACCGTCTTTAAGCCGGCAGAGCGAGCAGCCGTAGTTTGGAAACCAGTCGTTCACCTTGTACATCCAGCCCGACAGTTCACCGACATCAAACTCATACAGATTGCCTATCCCCTCAATGTAGGCGCTGCCATAGACCGGATCGCTCTCAAATTCCAGATGTATGGAGTTGCTTTTGCATGTGCGCTCAAGCACGTCGAATACGCTCTCTCCATCTGTGAAGGAGACGGTCACTGGCTTCAGTATCCAGCCGTCCTTGGGCACGAGTTCTTTTTTGTCGTCTGCGCAGGTATCCATATTGTTCAGAATGGTGGCGCAGGATATGGATATCGTGCAGGTGTGCTTTGCCGTGCCTGCGGGCGCGGCTGACGTGCCGGCTTTGCTTTCCGGTGTGGACATGGCATTAGACCTGTCGCTGCCGGATTTCCGCGCCGCGCCGGTCGCCTGCGTTTCCTCGGGCTCAGGTGCTTTTGACGGCGCAGGTGTGCCAGCTGCAGTGCCGGCTGGGGCGGGCAGAACTGCGTTTCGGGGAGCACGTCCGCCGAAAAAAAACGCGGCTGCAAGTATCACGGCGATCAGAACGGGCAAAAGTATCTTCAGCTTGTTGCGTTTCCACCACATGGCTTGCCCTCCGGTCAGATCAGATTTGCCGATGACAGCAGGCTATATACCGCCTGCGCGATTTCACCACGGGTCACAGCCGCGTTCGGTTCGATGCTGGCTGCAGAGCTGTTGAAAAAACCGCTGCTGTAACAAAAAGCCAATGCTTCCTTCGACCAGGCGGGAAGGCCGCCGGCGTCGGAATACGGGGACAGAGCCCTGCTCACAGCAGAGGCGTCCATGGCGGTGTCCATGCCGCAAAGCCCGGCGGCTCTTGATATCATCACTGCGGCCTGGGCTCGTGTGACGGTGCCTTCGGGTTCAAAGCGCCCTCCGCCGGTGCCGCTGACGATTTTATACTTTGCAGCGGTTCCCACCGCTCCGGCGTACCATTTGCCGGCAGCAACGTCTGAGAATGACAGGGCATCGGTCTCCGGAAGTCCCAGAGCCCGGACTACAACAGCGGCAAACTGAGCGCGCGTCATGGTCTCGTCGGGGGAAAAGGTGCCGTTTCCACGGCCGTTTATTATGCCGCGGGCGGCGAGCCCCTCAATCGCGGCCCGGTATTTTGAATTTCCGGTATCGCTGAAGGAAGCCCCTGGAGCCGTAACCGGCAGGGCCCTGACGTCAGAACTTTTCCCGGCAAGACCGGCTCCCGGCAACGACAGCGTGCCGGCCATACGGTAGAGACTGGTTTTGCCTGACTGGGTTCTCATGGCGGCGACAAGCCCGCAGAAACACTGCTCCGAGGCCATTTCGCTGATCCCGCTGTCCGTGGATGCGTGATTAAAACCGCCGTCTGACCGACGGTAGGATAGAATGCTGTCAAGCACTGTCATGCCGTTTTTCACGAAACGGCTGTCGTCAAGCGATATGCCCAGCTCGCACAGTGCCGTTAAGACCTGCGCGTCGCTCTCAGAATTGGCAGTGCCCCATGACGTATAGCCTCCGTCAGCGTTCTGCATTTTTGAAAGACAGCAGAGAGCCTTGTCTGCGGCGGTTTTTACCGCCGCGCTTTCCAGATATTTGGACAGCGCCTGAAGCGCCATGCCGGTTATATCCGGATCCGCCGCGCCGCTGCCTCCCTTATCCGCAAGATTCCAGCCGCCGCAGTCAAGCTGCCGGGACAGTATTTCGTCCACATACATCTGCCGCGTGGCCTGTTTTGCCGCGCCGCTGTTCACCGGCATGGCATAGCCGCCGGAATCCAGCGCGATAAGCGCCCAGACCGGGCCGTTGATGCCCTGCCGCAGAGTTTTTTCATAATCTCCAAGAGGAGTGAGCAGGTTGAAGCCCGATACGTTCGCAGGGTCCCTGCCTGTGGCGGTGAGAGCCAGGATAAGGCGGGAGTATTCGGTGTATTTGCTGCCGCTCAGCACGCCGCCGCAGGCACTGACGTATTTCTCGACAGCCGAATAGTAGTTCTGATAGTAGCCGTCGGGCACACCGCAGCCGCTGCGTGCAAGGCCTATCACCGCCCATTCTCCGCCGATGGAGCCTACCTGTGGGTCTGGTACCGCTTTGAGTATGTAGGACGCAGTGCCCGTCACCGCGTTTTGAAGCGCGGCGCCGCCGACGGCAAAGGCATTTGCGCACAGGCTTATCGCCAGCAGTATTGCCAGCAGCAGCGCAGGGACCTTTTTTGATTTTCCGATCATTATTTTCCCTCCGTGCGGCGCCTTCTGTTATTCTTCATCAGACCGTCTATTTTCCCGAATCTTTCGATTACGTATTCGTAGCCTCCGGCCTCGTGGGGGATCAGACAGGCGCTGCAGTCCTTAACGCCGTCTTTGGTGTAGCTGAAATACCCGCCGCAGTCCCCGTCCAGCGCATAGAGGGGGCAGTAGCAAAAAAGACAGTTGAAATTCTCAGGGCTGCCTGCGCCGTGGCAGGGGAAGTACTCGCATTCGCGGTTGCAAAAATAGGCATAGTGGCCTGTGGCGGGATGGTCATTCATCTCAATATTCCTCCGCAGAAAATTATAGTGCGAACTTTTCACAGAACCGCATAAGCACAGCGGCGGCCTCGGCGCGGCTCATAACGGCGGAAGGGGAGAGCAAAGAAGAAGCGCGTCCGGTGATAATGCCATGAAGAACGCACCAGGACACGGAGTCCTTCGCCCAGGCGCTGACGCTGCCGATGTCGGAGAAGGCGGCGAGATCGGCGGAGGCGGCAGCAGCCAGATTTTTATACTGCGCATAGCGGTACAGGATGACCGCCGCCTGCTCTCTGGTGACGGGGTCGTTCGCGCCGAAGCGACCGTCGCCGAAACCTTTTGCTATGCCTGCGCCGTTTGCCCATGCGACGGCGTTAAGGAACCAGTCTCCTTCCCGGCAGTCGGAGAAGCCGGACGAAGGCTGAACGACTGTCGGGCAGCCCTCCAGCCGATAGAGCGCGGTGACAAGCATGGCGCGGGTCATGGCCTTTCCGGGGGAGAATATATCGCTTCCCGTGCCGTTCATAAGACCCCGGCCGGACACGTATTCCACCGCCTTTCCATACCAGGCGGTGCTGCCCACGTCAGCGAAGGCCTTGCCGACCAGTAGCACAAAGGTGCTCAGGTGGGAAACGGAGAATTGAACATACAGTCTGCCGCCGATGCTTACGCACCTGCCGGAGAGCACTTGCTCTGCGCCGTCGGCTGAGATCTCGATTACCTTATAGCTGTGCCCCTCGGCAAAGGTACCGCTTACAGGGAGATTGACGGTGAGAGAGCTGCCGCCGAAATCTGTTATGGCCTTGCCTCCGCATGTTACGGTAACGCCCGCGATAACTGCGCCGTCGGTGTCTATGGACTTATCCATGACGTCCGCGGCGGTCTTCTTTTCTACTGTGATGGTGATGTCGTTTCCGAAAGCCCGGGACGCTATGGAAGAAAGCGCGCTGCCGGGTATGGTTACGCTGCCGGAAGCGGTGTCCGCCGTCAGGGCAAGCTTCGTGTCCGCGACGCTTTTTGCGGCGCTTGCAGGGATCGTGACGCTGACGGACGCCGCATTGCCTGTATTCTGGGGAACAATGGTGACTCCGGTATCCGCCGCGGCCACCGCCGCCTTTACGGCGGCGGCCACCTGCTGACCGGTGACGGATGAGACAGCCGCGTTCCCGGAAACGGCGCTGTCCGGCGAGATGACTGCGGACGATGTTCCCGCGCCGCCTCCGGCACTGCTCATGCCGGATTCCTTCAGATAATCGTCGGTGTAGTGGAAAACGATCGCATCGCCGGATGAGAGAGTATAGTCGTTCAGCCCGACGCCGGGATGGCTGCCGTTTACCGCATACATCCAGCCGGAATTGGAGCCATTGGTCTGTGACGACAGCGTTACGCCGGAGGGGCTGGTTATCGAGGAGACATAGCCATTGTCAAGCCCAACATATTTATAGCCCGCGCCATCCAAAACCTTCTTGAAAACGTCCCCAACGCTGGAGCCTGAGGAGACAGTGACGGAGGACGCGCCGATCCAGGACGTGAGATTGCCGCCGGAGAGCGTGTGTGTGCCGCCGCCGGCGCCGTGGGCCGCGTCTCCCAGCAGCGAGAAGGTGACGGTGACGTCGGTGCTGGGGATGACCGGCGCATCAGCGATGGTTACGGTGCAGACTGCGGGGACTATGGGTGCTGAAGTATAGACGCTGCCAGCAAGAACACCGCCATATGAAGCGATGACCTTATAGGTGCCGGCGGCAGGAAAGATGAGAGAGACGCTTCCGTCTGCACCTGTTGTACCTGAAATAGAGGTACCGGCGGCGCTTATTGACGCGCCGGCGTATGAAGCTGAGACATACTTGTAGCTGCTGTTATCCCATGAGTATGCTTTGAGTGTGAGCGTTACGGTTTGACCTGCCGCGGCAGATACCGTGTCCGAAGTGAAGGCGGTGTACGTATCAGAATAGAATTTGTCCTTGTACACAAAAGCGGTGACGAACTCTCCGGCTGATACGGTGTCGGACAGCGACCATGCAGAGGCGTTATTGACCCAGTAGCCGTAATTTCCGCTGGTGTCACCCCAGAGCTTTGTGATTCCCAGTCCATACTGGCTGGATTTTGTTTCATACCCGGCCGCCGCGCCGCCGCTGTAATACTTTTCATGCGCAGCATACAGCACCTCGTCGATGTCGATATTACCGTCGCGATTCCGGTCGGAGGCAGTGACTGACGCCTGTGCCAGCAGAGTCTTGCCTGTGTCTGCGCCGGTGACTATCGACGCATCTCTGCTGAGCGTTACATATACGGTTATTGGTGACGCCGGGGTATTGTATGTTACCGGTGTCGCGGCGCTATAAACTATGGAGGTACTGCCGTTCAGGGTGTTGGTCACCTTCACGCGGTAGCTGACCGTGCCGGAGATCTCGGCAGGAGTACAACTGGGAAGGTTTTGGGAGGCTATGTCAGTATAACCTGCGTCGCCGTTTCCGCGCAGCTGCCATTGATATGTTAAAACGCCGCCGTCGGAGGGGGATTCAACTTTGACAGACAGCGGAGCTGCGGCTTCGCCTGGAGCGTAATGTACGGCGGATGTGTTAAGATTTGTGGTTATCACCGGGGTCGCAGCCGCATTGGTACCGGAAGCTGTTTTGAAACCCCAGCAGTAGACCCAGCCGTGCTCATTGTAAAAATAGAGGTTGCCGGTGCTGTCAAAACCGAAAGGCTCGTATGCATATGCGAAATTGTCGCCTGTGCTTACCGACGTGAGCTTTTGCAGTGTTCCTGAACCGGCGGACGCGCTGTCCTCCAGAACATAGAGGTTTGCGTCTTTAACATTTGGCTGAAGGTACAGGCGTACGGTATGGTCGTTGGCATCGGAAGCAGACGCGGTGCTGAGAATCGGAGAGCTCTGCACTGCTGATAGAACAGTTCCGTCCGCGGTGGTACCAGAAACGGAATACCTAAGATTCAGCGTGTCGCCGGCAGTGCCTGAGGTATAGCTGAAGACGTCGGCCACCGTGCCGGAGGCACTGCCCTGCCCGGCAAGGTATACTGTGCCGTTATACACGACTGGCGCCGTGTCGGTCTTGACGCTTGTCTTGGCCTTGATGCCGGAATCTGCTAAAAATTTGCCGGCAGAACTGTCAATCTTCACTGACGAGAGCTGAAAGCTGTCCTTCGCGCCCCAGAACAGCCTTCCGCTGGCACTGTCATAGACGGTCTGTCCGGTGCAGGAAGAACTGCCGGAATCAAGATACTGCCAGCTGTCGGAGACCGTCCAGTCGGCCATATTAATGGCATAAATTTTTGTTGAGCTGGTGACGCAAAAATAGTTTCCTGCGACAGCGCCGCTGCTCCAGGAAAAAGTGTCGGAAAGCGGAGTCGAACGATCGGCGCCGCAAAGCGTCTTAGCCTCTCCGTTGGAGGCATCAAAGACCTTTCCGTTGCACCATATATACGAGGAAGTGCCGCAGGTGAGATACTGCAAGGTGCGGAAATTGCCGAAGTTGCCGGAGACTTCCCAAGCGGCGGCGTTGGATGCGCCAACGCTCCAGTTCAAAGCAGACAGGGAGTAGGCCATGATGCTTTTATCGGAGGAGACGTACAGCTTTCCGCCGCGGCAGATCATATAGTTGAAATACCATCCGCTTAGTCCGCTTGCGCCGGTCAAAGTTGTAATTTCAGCCGCGCCGGTTGATGTGTTTATTTTGTACAGAGTTGAGCCGCTGCTGAGAATATACAAGAAGCCGTCCGCGATGACAAAGGACGAGGCGTAATTGCCATAAGCGCCGCCAGAGCTTACCTGTTGTGACCACTTCTGCTCAATAGTGCCGCTGCTTTCCGGCAGTGCAGTGGAAGTGACTTGATTGTTTCCTGAGTTCATGTTCCCAGCCCCGGCCCACTGCACACCGGCGCCCTCCGCCAGCGCCGCGGCGGGCAGCAGGCAAACGGTCAGCGCCAGTGCCAGCAGCAGGGCCAGCGCCTTGCCAAAAAGTTTACTCTTGTTTTTCTGCGATTTTTTCTCCTTCATTTTTTCCTCCCGTGCCTGACGGCTGCTTATTTCCCGGAAAATAAAATCCGGCTGTGGCAATTTATGGAAATTGCCACAGCCGGATTTTCCCTGTGGACCGACATGCGTCTCATGGACGCCCCGCGCGCCGCCAATTCTTCTGACTTGTGCGATAGGACGCGAAAGGACGCCCATGCATGCGTTCAGCCTTCCCATACCAATGTACAGTGGCCGGCTTTCGCCGAAAACGCACGCTTCCGCAGATACAGCAACCGGTAAATTGTTCCGGATTCACACCGGATTCCTTCTGTCCGGACGCCACGCAAAGCAAGGCGCCGGATGACGGCACGACATGTTCGATTGTATTCTTCAATGTGCAGTGACCAGTAAATGGCCGCAGCATATAAACAGAGTATAACACATCTTTGCACGTTGTGCAGCCCATATTACTTTAAAGTTGCTTTTTTCGGAATTTGTCTTGCTCTGCGCAATAGGCGCCATGAGAAAGTCGGACATAGTGTTGCTGCTGCAAATCACTGTTTTCCAAGGTCGCGGTACAGGAACGTTACGATCTGACCCCGCGTGCAGGAGGAGTCCGGCGAGAACGTTGTGGCGGAGGCCCCCTTGGTCACACCCTGTTCAACGGCCCATGCCACTGCCCCGGCATAGGGGCTGTCTGCGGCCACGTCTGTAAAGGCCGCAGGGGATGAGGCCGGGCTTCCGGCATATCGCCAAAGGTACAGCGCCGCGTCGGAGCGGGAGCATTTGGCATTGGGGTCGAGAGTCATGTCGGTGACAACGCCCTTTTCCGCCGCCCACTGAAGCGCCTTGTAA
>Ga0160425_1003590_pt1 | contig 11198 bp, 7 predicted proteins | sample BioMet8_FD_108193 | JGI IMG/M metagenome (GOLD analysis project Ga0160425, IMG submission 108193) | Microbial communities from bioreactor (seeded with sewage sludge) at Lawrence Berkeley National Lab, California, USA - Biofuel... | ecosystem: Engineered > Bioreactor > Anaerobic > Unclassified ...
CGGTGTAGCGGCAGAGCAGCACCGCGAGCTGCTCGCGCGTGAGCGCGGCGTCGGGGCGGAACGCGGTCTTGTCGAAGCCGGACGCGATGCTCTCGGACGCGGCCCAGCGGACGGCCTCGGCGTACCAGGCGTCGTCCGCCACGTCGGTGAAGGACATTCTGTAGTTGACGACGGGCTTGCCCTCGAGGCGCCAGAGGATCGTCACGAACGCGGCGCGCGTGAGCGTGCCGTCGGGCGAGAAGCGGCCGGCGGACGTGCCGGTCATCAGCCCGCGGCCCGCGACGTAGGCGGCCGCGTCGGCGTATTCGCTGCCGGCGGGCACGTCGGTGAACGTGACGGCGGTCTTGTCGGCCGCGAGGGCTGCGGGAACCGCGCCGGCCAGCAGGCACAGCGCGAGGAGAAGGCTTATGATGCGTTTTTTCATCGGAAATCCCTCCAAATCTGCCGGGGCTCTCGTCCTCCGGCAGACCATATCTTAGCACGAACCGCGGGAAAAGCAAGCGGTTTAACACAAATGTAACAGAGCCCTCCCGCGCCGCGGCCGCCGCGGCCGATTCTCGTTTTCCTCTCCCGGCGAATCCGTCAGGAAATTGAACGAGAATCGGCTTTCGCCGCGGGCGGAGCAGAGCCCCGCCCCTGCGGTTGCGAATCGCGAGCCGATCCGTAGGGGGCGATGCCCACATCGCCCCGCGGCGCAGCCGCCCCCTTCGTGTCTCGCGGACGCAAAGGACCGGCATGGTTTCCCATGCCGGTCCTTCGCAGTCTTTTTCATTTCTCCCGTACACACCGCACGACCACGCGGCGATTGCCGCTGTAGGTGCAGGTGAACAGCGTCAGATCCCAGTCCGTGCCGGTGATGATCTCGTTGAGCTCGTCGGCGTCGCGCGTCTCGAGACGCAGCACCGTGTAGCGCGCGACGGTTCCGTCGACGGCCGTGAACGTCACCTCGTCGCCCGCCTTGAGGTTGTGCAGACGGGCGAAATGCTGGATGTAGTTATGGCCGAGAATGATCATCTTCCCGTCCGGCGTGCCGCTGTAGCGGCACGGGGCGATCTTCAGGTTGTCGTAGCTCCAGTCGCGCAGGATCGGCAGCTGCAGGCTCAGCGCCGGGATCGACAGCACGCCGACCGCGTCGTAGCCGCCGACGCTCACGGATTTGGCCGCGCCGGCCTCCGCGTCGGACGCGGTTTCGGCGGCCGCGGTCTCCGTTCCGCCGGACTTTTTCGCCGCGTCGAGCGCGGCGTCGGTTTCGCTGCTTTCTTCCTTGCCCGCCTCGGTCTCCTTCGGCGCGTCGGACTGCTGCGTAATCAGCGTCTCGATCTGCGCGGTCAGGGCCGCGGAGCTTTCGCCGGCCTTCGCCGACTGGGCCGCATTATACGCGTAAAGGGCTGCTGCCGCAAGAATACAGCAGCAACCCAGTACGATCATAAAAATTCTTGTTTTTTTATGCTTCCGCATATTTCTTCTTCCGTCCGCCGAACGCGCCGGCGAGAACCATCAGCGTACCGACGCTCAGGAGGACCGGAATCGGCCACTGGAGCATGCCGGTGTAGGGCGTGTCGCCCTTCGGGACGTTGTCGTCGGGGATGTCGGTGGTGTTGCCGCCGCCTCCGCCGCCGCTTCCGGGCGTCTTGTCGGTGGTGTAGGTGTTGGTGACGGTGAACACGCTGCCGGAGACGGTGACCTTCGCCGTATAGCCGGCGGGGACGTTGTTCTCGGCGACGGTCCAGGTGCCGGTCTCGGGCAGGCCGATCCAGATCTTGGTCCAGTCGTTGCCCGCGTTGAGCTCGACGGTCTCATACGCCTTGCCGTCGTGGCTGAGCGTGATGGAGACGGAATCCGGCCGTTTGCCGGCGGCGTCGTTCTTGTCGCTCCAGACCTTGCTGGCGGTCACGGTGCCGCTCAGCGGGGTGGCGCTGCGGGTATTGGTGATGGTGAAGCTCCCGTTGGAGCCGTCCACGAAGCTCTCGTAGCCGTCGGGCACGCTGACCTCGTCAACGGTCCAGTTCGTGCCGGTGTCGAGGCCGGTCCAGGTGTATTTCCAGCTGTTCGCGCTGCTGAGCTCGGCGGTCTTGGCCGGGGTCGTGCTGGTTCCGGCGTAGAGGCCGACCGTCACGGAAGCCGGACGCTTGTCCTCGCTGCCCGCGTCGTTCCACACCTTGGTGACGGAGACGCTTGTCGTGGTGCTGCCGGGGTTATGTCTGTGGTCGACCTTCGGCGTCGCGGTGACATCGTAGGACCACTGACCGTCCTTCATCTCGGGAAGGTAAACGAGGAAGGCGGACGTGGTGTAGTAGCCGGAAGGCGACGCGCTGTTGACGACCAGGTAGATGCCGAGCGGCAGCCCGGTGGTGACGACCTTGCCGTCCGCGCCGGTGGTGACCGTTGCGTTCGGCTGGGTGGAGCCGATGCGGCCCGCGAGCGCCGCGGCGGCCTTCTGGACGTCGTCGGAGGTCTTTACTTTATTGATGTCGAGTCCGTCGCCGACGGCGAACGTGCCGATCAGCTTGTAGCTCATCTGCGGTGCGGCGGTCTCGTCGATCGCGGCAACCTGATAGAGCTTGAACTCGCCGCCCGCGAGGGGCGTTCCGTCCGTGCCGCTGGTCTTGAGCTCGACGGTGAGCGAGCCGGTTTTCACCGTATCCGCGCCCAGTACCGGCAGGCACAGGACGCTCAGCAGCGCCGCCGTCAGCAGAATCGCCAGCAGTCTGTTTTTTCTATTGGAAGACATGCTCATTGCTTTCCTCCACTGTCTGTTTTGCATGGGTCACAGCCCCTTAATACTCGATACCGAACAGGTCCATGCCCCACTCGGCGGCTTTTACGAACCAGGTAACAAGTTTCTCGAATAGATTGGTAAACGCCAGGAAGATGCGGGAACGCACGGTGGTGGGTTGCGCGGCTTCGGAGGCCTTCTGGACCTCCTGGACGGCCTGCTCGGCGTCGGCGGCGGGGGTTTCGATGCGCTCGCCGCGGATGAGGAGCCGGTGGTCGTTGACGCCGTAGGGCGTGCAGGTGACGAGGGTCACATAGTCCTTGCCGGGCACGAGCTGCAGCGCGTCGACCTCGTAGGGGAGGACGGTGAGGATCTGGTCGACCTGATAGGTCAGCACCTGATCGAGGATGTGCAGCTGGAAGGTGTCGCCGACGGCGAGCTGATCGACGTCCGTGAAGAGCTCGGCGGAGGGGAGGCCGGTGTGGGCGGAGAGGACGGCGTGGGTGCTTTCGCCGCCCACGGGGAGGGACGAGCCCTCGATGTGTCCGACGCCGGAGGCAAGGACGGCCTCGCTGGTGCCGTGGTAGATGGGAAGCTTGATGTTGACCTTGTCGATGGTGATATAGCCCATCGTCCCGTCGCCGCCGACGTTGAGGAGGTCCCAGTATTCGCCGGACTGTTTGGTTTCGCTGTCGGATTCGGCGGAGAAGGCGTCCTGAACGCTCTGGCCGCTGCCGGCGAGCCGCTCGTTGTAGGCGTGGGCGGCGGCCCAGTAGGCGCTGTAGTCGGCTTTGGAGAGGCTTCCGAGGGACTGCTCGTAGGAATCGATGACGCGCGAGTGATTTTTTTCGTTGATGTACTCGCTCATGGACGGGTAAAGCAGGACGCACAGGCCGGTGAAGAAGATCAGCGCGAAGGCGAAGATCACGAGGATTTTTGTGAGGACGGAGCGGAGGCGGTGCGGTTTGCGGGGCGCCGCGGACTGGGGCGCTTCGTCTGGGGAGGCCTTGCGTTTGCTCATAGCCGTTTCCTTTTATTTTGGTGCGGGACCGGGGCGGGGGCCCCGGTCCCGGGATGGGGAATTACTTGTTGAAGAGGCGCTTGCGGTTGAGGGCGAGGAACAGGCCGGAGGTCATGAGGATCAGCATGCCGCAGATGGTGAAGATCGTGGTGCCCATGCCGCCGGTGGAGGGAAGCTCAACGCCGGTCTGGTTGACAACGGTAACGGTGTCGTTGGTGCTGTTGTTAACCGTGTAGCTGCCGGCAGCGGCGTCCGCGGCGGTATTGGCGGCAATCACAACGGGAATCGATTCGGTGAGCTTGTTATAGCCGGCAGGGGCGACTTCCTCGATCAGGGAATAGGTCGCGGCGTCGAGGCCCCAGAGCTTCACGCTGCCGCTGGCATCGGAGGCGAACTTCGCGTCGTCGGTCAGCGTATCGGAGACCGTGCCGTTGAATACGTACTTGCCGTCCGTCAGAGTAAACTCAAGGTACTTGCCGTCGGCATTTTTCAGGCTGAACACAGCGTTCGCGAGCTTGTCGCCGCCGGGGTTCTCCTTGGAAATATTGAAGCCATAGGTGTAAACATCCTTGTGGGTGCTGATGGTATTCACGGTGGGCTTGTCGCCGTAGCCGAGGGTCACGGTATTGCCGTTGACATTAACAGCAGCGGAGTTGACAGTCGCGCGGTAAGTGACCTGGATGGCGGCGCCGGTGGTAAACAGGGTGCTGTTCTTTGCGCCGTTGGCATCGAGGAAGTTCAGCGTGAGCTTGAAGCCGTTGTCGGTTTTATCGGTGATGGAAACAAAGTCCTTAGCAGTGACGTCCGTGCCGCCCACAGTGATCACGATGGAGTTCTGGTCAAGCGTCAGGCCGCTCGTCATAACGTCGGTGTAAACGTAGCTGTAAGTCTTGGAGCCGGAGAGCTCAGGAACAGTGGCGTCGATTTTGTAGGGAACGGTCGCGCCAACGCCGAAGTCGCTGTCGACGGAGGTAACGTCCTTCGTGATGGTGGTGAAGCTGGCCTTCAGATCAACCGTGGCGTCGGTGGTGTCCAGCAGGCAGGCCATCGGGGTGGCGCCTTCGGCAAGATCCGTCGTGGTCTCGAAAATCAGGTAGTAGCCGTAATCCAGGTCGGCGAAGGAGACGCTCTTGGCATCCGCGGCGCCGGTAACGGTGGCGTCTGCGGCGGTGGAGTTCGCGGCGATATAGGCCTTGACCGTCGCAGCGAAGTCAGCCATCGCGGCGTTGGTGCTCAGCGCGCGGACATAAGCGACGGCGGTGTCGGAGGTATAGTCGACAGCGCCTTCCGCTTTGTTGGCGTTCAGAACGTTAAGGAGAAGCTGCGTCGCGACGTAGTCGTATTTGGTCGTGGCAGGGTCACCGCTGGTATAGGTGTGGTCGACGGTGAAGAGCTCGTAGGCGGCGAAGGAGCGGCCTTCAAGCGTGTGACCGGTGGGGGCGTTGATCGTGATGTCGCCGGTGGTTTTGTTGGCCGCGAAGGCGGTGACGGCGAGACCCAGGGTGAGGGTCAGGGCCAGGAGAATGGCTAAGAACTTTTTCATTGTTATTTTCCTTCCTCTATTGTATTATTTTTATTTTTATTTGTAAACAGTTGAACTGGGTTTCGCGTCATGCCTCGGGGGTTTGTTTCTTCTTTTTCCGCTTTCCGCGGCTCACCCAGGCGACCAGCGCGATCACCGCGCCCGCCAGGATCACGATTCCGACCACCCGGAACGCCTTGGTTCCCATGCCGCCCGTCTCAGGCAGCTTGTAGCCGGCTTCATTGGTAACGGTCAGCGCATTTCCGCTGAAAGACGCCTGCCCTGCGGCGGGGGTTCCTGTGATCGTCCCGCCGGATACGCTGAACAGGATGGGCGTTGCATTCAGGCTGTATCCTGCCGGCGCTTTGGTTTCGATCAGCTCGTAACTTCCGGAAGAGAGGTTATCGACCGTAACGGTGCTGTTCTCTCCCATGGCGACATGCTGCTTAAGCGTCCAGGTCTCGCCGTCCAGAACCATAAGATTGAACTCGGCTCCCGTCAGGGCGTCTCCGCCGCCGTTGACTTTACTGATCGTCAGGGATGCGGTTTCGGGAGCGTAGGTGTTGACGACGCTCAGCTCGGCATTGCGTCCGCCGGTGAAGGAGTAGGTGCCGGTGAAGAACTTATTCCACTGGGAGGAATCCGAGAATGTCAGTGTAACCTGACCGTTTCCGGCGTCCGCGCAGCTCACGTTTTGTTTCCGGTAGGTCATGGTCGAACCCGCTGCGCCGCTGTAAAATTCGGAATTTGTACTGGTCATGCTGCCGAAGTTCGCGTTGACATTCGCAACCATCCACGCGATCAGTCCGGCCTTCTCGGCGTCGGAGAGCTCGTCGCTCGTCCAGACAAAGAAGCAGGTGCCTTGTCCCGACACGTTCATGCTGCCGATCACCACGGAGGAAGCCGCGTTGACGGTAAAGCTTTTTTTGTTGCCCTGCTGAATAATATTGCCGTTCGACATCGTGAACGTGGAGGCCTGCACGCTGGCATTGGTGGGAAGCGTGGCCGTATGGATCAGGCCGCTGACGCCGCCGCCAGTCTCGGTGACGCTGAAGGTCTTTCCGGACAGCCCGTCTCCCGTGACCTTCCATGTCCAGGTCCCTGTTCCTGTTTCGGTTGCGTTGTCCCAGGTCTTTGCTTCCGTGTTGTCGGCGGTCAGCTCGGCTGCCGTAGTGTTGTCCGTCACGTTATGCACCGTGAGTTTAAAGGCGTTCTTAAACGTGTCGTCCGCTGCAAGGGCTTCGAACTGAGACTGTGTCAGTCCGGTAAAGGTTTTCTGCACCCGGATGAACGACTGGTAATTTGTGTCGGGCGTGTAATCCACGCGGACGACGGGCATCGGATACGCTTCGTAATGATCGGTCGTACCCTGCGTGTACTTGACGTATGTACCGGTGTGGGCCGTCGTGTCGCCGATGATGTTGGAATAGAAGCCGGTCTGTTCGGCGTAGGTGCCGGTACCGGCGTCCGCCGTATCGGGGTAAGTCTGGCTGCTCGCGTAAGCGTTCTTGGCGGTTTCCGACGCGACGACCGGGTAAGTTACGCTGTAGACCGCCGCCGGATCGGCCTCGCCGTTGATCGTGACGGTCAGGATTCGCGTCCCCGCGTTGTAGCTTGCCGTGTAACCGGAAGCCGGAATTACGTCCGCGTTCTTTTTCACCGTAATCAGGCTTGTTACATCCGCGCTGTTCGGGTTGTAGATTTCAATGTTCGCGCTCAGCGCGTCCACAATCGTCGGGTAGGTGCAGGAGATGACCTGCGCGCTGTTGACAATTCCGGCAAACACCGTATCCAATGTTGAGGCGGTCGCTGTAATCGACTGCGCCGTGCCGCTGGAATTTGCGCCTGTATACGCGCCGATCAATTGATCGAACACATCGTCCGTTTCTTCGTCGTCGGAGACGTAAATGGTTGATCCTGAAGCCTTATAATACTTTAGTTGCTGTTTTGTCTGATAGTAACGCCATACCCTATTATCATTATTATGTTCGTTATCATAACCGTTCCTGTTGGTTTCCTGAAAAACACTCAGCGCATCCGTCGGCATATCGCAGCCAACGACATAGAAGTAATCCGCGCCGTGCGCGCCGATGCTACGAATCTGCGCAACAGCGTCATCCAGGTTTTGACTCATGATATGGTTGCCCGGCCCGATCGTATAACCATAATCGTCATAGCAATAAGTCGGTTCGCCGTCCGTCAGGAACACGACCATTTTTTTCGCGTTCGACTTATCGTTTTGGATGAGCTGGTCCGCAAGCATCAGGCCCGCCTCGTAGTTTGTGCCGCCCGCTGCGTTGACGGTAGAAAGGTTGTCGCTCGTTATGGAACTCTGCCAGCCGAAGCTCACCTGCGCGTCGTTATACGGTGCATCGTTTGCATCGTTCATAGCGGGTTCGCCGCTGAACGTTACAAGCGCGTAATTTCCGGTGATGCTCTTCGCCGCAGCGGCAGTCTGAAAAGCCACGATTGCGCTCTTCGCGTCGGCGAGCTTGCTGCTGTTATTCATACTGCCGGAGATATCAAGCACAAACACAACGTCAAGCGCGGTACCCGGGGTGATCGTCTGTTTCGTGCCGGAGAAGGTCAGCGTCAGGTCGTAGATGGAATCGCCGTCCGCGGTGGTCGCCGTGCCGGCGGTCCGCTTCACCACGGTCTTGCCGTGCGTCGTCTGGCCGGTGGTGGAGGAAGAACTCGAAGCGGGATCAGTAACGGTTACGTAGATATAACCAGACTCTTGTTTGCTCGAAGTGTAGGAATAAGTATAACCATACCATACATATTGGTAACTTCCAGTTAATGTACACGTAACATCGATCTTCGCCGTTCCGGCCGCCACGGCGGTCAGCGTGATCGGCGAGCCGGAAGTCGCGCTCAGCGTTACGATGCCGGGATTCTCGTTCGTGTACGCAAACGTCTTGCTTGTGACGGTATAAGTATAGTTATAATCACCAACAAAACTCGTCAGATTGTCATTCACGCTGACGGTCGCCGTATTGTGGCTGGAACCCGTGTTCAGCTTTACATAGTTGGTGGGAAGCCCGGGATTCGTGCTGCCGGTGGTCGTCACAATGTAGATCGAGAAGCTGTCGGCGCTGAACTCGGCGCCGGAGGCGTCCGCGGTTTTGATCGTGTCGACCTTCTCGGCGGTCACGGTCTTGGCCTCGGCGGTCTTATCGGTCGGGTCGACGACCGTGGCGGTCATGGTCTCTGCGCCGTTTAGCTGGGGCAGGGCCTCGGTTTCGGGGACGTCCGCGCCGTCGTCGGCGATGTGGTAGATATCGGCCTGGTCGACGTTCTCAAGAGCCGGGGTCTCGATGCTGACCTTCACGGAGGCGTCCGGCTCGTACTTGCTGCCGTTCGCGTCGAAGATCGTGATGTCGTACGCGGCCAGAACCGCGACGCCGTCCATCTCCACGGTGACCGGATACGCCTTGACGGCGCCGCCCACCGGCAGAACGCCGGTCAGGGTGATTGTCGTGCCGTCGTAAGCATCCGTGCCGGAAAGGAGCGCGGCGTAGCTGCCGTCGGTGTAGATCGAGGCGCTGAGCGTCTGCTCGGCGGTATCGACCGCGGCGGGCGTCGTCACAGCCGACCCGGACGCGGGAACCGTGGTCTCTGCGGGGACGGTGGTCTCTGCGGGGACGGTGGTCTCTGCGGGAACCGTGGTCTCCTCGGGAACCGTGGTCTCCTCGGAAACCGTGGTCTCTGCGGGAACGGTGGTCTCCTCGGCGACGGTGGTCTCCTCGGGGGTCGTGGTCTCCTGCGCCGCCGCGGCGGTCTCGATCGTCTGTTCCTCGCTCGGCGTGCCGGACGGGGCGATATCCTCGGCCAGAACGCCGGAGGTCATCGTCACGAGAAGCGCCGCGATGAGAAGAACCGTGATGAGCTTCTGCAGTCCTTTTTTCATTCCCATACCCTTGTATCCTTTCCTATCCACACAGGTCGTACCCGGTTTATATCGTCTGGGACAATGCGCTGTCCATCAGGAAGATCAGCTCCAGCGTGCTGCGGAACTGGGATTCGAGCTCCTTCTCCGTCCAGACCAGCCTGCCCTGCCAGCTTGCCCGCTGGCGGAACATCACGCTGACGAGGAAGCTCGCCAGAACCGGTCCGCCGCTGTCGGCCTCCGCCGGCTCGTCCGGCTTTGCGTCCTCCTGCGCGAAGGTTCGGTGCTCCATCCCGAGCTGGGGATAGTTGAGGGAGTCGTACAGCGCCTCGAGCCGCAGCAGCAACTGCATTAAGTTGTCGAACGCGACCGTCTTGCCCAGATAGGGGTTGATGATCCGGCCGCGGATCTGCTTGTTCTCATAGGAGGTGACCTCGACGCGGGTCGTCTTCATCTCGTACGGAACGAATTGCGGTGTCGTCATATCGTATGCTCCCAACGCGTTTTCTTTCTTTGTGGCTTCATCATAGCATCCGGCAGTTACACCTCGGTTACATTTGGAAAATTTGTGTCTTGTTTTTGAAATTTTTTTAACGGCCGCGGCGCTCTTTATAAAATAATCGAAAAGCCCTTGTATTCGCATTTATTTTTCGCTAAAATGTCATTGAAATGATTGAGAATTCTTCCGGAAAGGGGGCGTAACCGTGGACGAAGCCGCGCGGGTTCATATTCAGATGTTCGGCGAGCTTTCCGTCCGCCGCACCGACGGATCGGCCGAGATCACCAGCCGCGTCAGCCGCTCGAAAAAGCTGTGGTCCCTGATCGCCTATCTTTTCACGTATCGCGTGCGCGAGGTCCCGCAGAGCGAGCTGATCGAGTTCCTCTGGCCGGACAGCGAGGACGACGGGAATCCCGCCTCGTCTCTCAAGGCGCTCATACACCGCGCGCGCGGCCTGCTCGACGGGCTCGGCCTCCCCGGCAGCCTCATCGTCAGCGGCCACGGCGCCTACGGCATCGACAGCTCCCTCATCGCCTCGGTGGACACGGAGACGTTCGACCGCCTCTGCCGCGAGGCGCAGTCCGGCGCCGACGACGAGCGCCTGCCCCGCCTGCGGGAGGCCTTCGCGCTCTATCGCGGCGGTTTCCTCAGCGTCATGGCGTCCGAGCCGTGGGTCGCCCCGATCAACGCCTATTTTCACAGCCTCTACCTCCGCGCCGCGCGCGACCTGCTCGCGCTGCTGCAAAAGCGCGGCTGCGCCGACGAGATCATCGCCGACTGCCGCGCCGCCGCCGCCATCGACCCCTACACCGAGGAGCTGCAGATCACGCTCATCCGGGCGCTCGCCCTCGCCGGCGCGCAGGACGAGGCGCTGCAGCAGTACGCCTCCGTCAAAAAAATGCTGATGGAGCAGTTCGGCGTCTCGCCGAGCACCGAGCTTCTCGACCTTTACCGCGAGATCTCCGGCGGCGTCAAGTCGCCCTCGCCCAGTCTGGACGCCATCCGCCAGGATCTGGCCGAGAAGTCCAGCGCCGACGCGTTCTACTGCGAGTACGCGTTTTTCAAGGATTTTTACCGCGTGATGCTCCGCTCGCTCTCGCGCACGGGCCAGACGGCCAACCTCGTCATGCTTTCGGTGCGCGGCGCGGACGGCTGCGCGCTCAGCAGCCGCCGCACACGCACCGCGATGGACAAGCTCCGCGCGGTCGTCTCCGGCTCGCTCCGTCAGGGGGATATCTTCACGCGCTACGGCCCCACGCCGTACCTGCTGATGCTCCCCTCCGCGAGCTACGAGGACAGCGGCATGGTCATGGAGCGCGTGATCGCCAACTTCAACCGCGTCTATCCCGGCTCAAAGCTGACGCTGCAATACTCCCGGATGCCGCTCGAGCAGTTCGACCTCGAGGCGTAGTACATATATATAAGGAAGCGCCCCGGCGGAACATTGAACCGAACCAGTAAAAACGGGCAATAGACAAAACGCCCCCTCATGTAGGACAATAACTACATGAGGGGGTATCTGTATATGGCAAGGAAATATCAACACAGTCA
>Ga0160425_1003593_pt1 | contig 11188 bp, 11 predicted proteins | sample BioMet8_FD_108193 | JGI IMG/M metagenome (GOLD analysis project Ga0160425, IMG submission 108193) | Microbial communities from bioreactor (seeded with sewage sludge) at Lawrence Berkeley National Lab, California, USA - Biofuel... | ecosystem: Engineered > Bioreactor > Anaerobic > Unclassified ...
AAAGTTATAGCTTAAGAATTTTAAAATCTGATCAATAATATAGTCTACTTTGAAAATTAGTGGATAAAAAGTAAGTTCAATTTGTTTTTATCATTCGGAAGTCAGTCTGATCGGAACTACTGACAAAACAACGAAGAGCCATTTTACTTTTAGATCCCTAAACTGTATTTTGTTATTTCTTCTTTTAGTCTCTTCTTTTAGTCTCTTCTTGTAATCCCTGATGCAGTTGCTGAAGGATCAGAATTTCCGAGCCTGTTCTTTACTCCAATTAACCGCACAACTATCATACTGATCTCAAAAAAGAACGCCATGGGCACGGCAACCATCATCTGACTGAAGACATCTGCTCCAGGAGTAACTACGGCTGCAATAAACACGACAAGGACATAAATATGCTTGCGGTACGTCACAAGAGTACTGTATTTTACAAATCCATTTCGGGTAAGGAAAGTAAGTACTATAGGGAGTTCAAAGACCAGACCAAAGATTGCTGTAGTTGTTGCTATAAATGAGATAAACTTGAAAACCGAATAAGTCGCAGTCACCCCTGAGTCTGCTGCGTCAATGTAGAGGAACTTAAGGAAGAGAGGCAGCATGAGGAAATAAGAATATGAAGCTCCAATGACGAACATGACAATGACAGCTAGACTCAGGAAAACAAACTGGCCTTTTCCAATAGATATCGGAACTTTAATTGAGTACCGCTTCGAGATTGCCCTATAAGCATAGAATGCAATAAGAGGCAGAGTGATGAGAATTCCTATTATTATAGAGAGCTTTAGCTCAAGCATCATTACCTCAAGGGGAGATACATACACCAGCTTTGCGCCCTCTGGGAGAAGATCAACCTTCATTCTCTCAATTAGAGGGCCTGTAAACTGGAAAGAGAGAATAATGCCTGTGATAAGGACCCCAGCAATCACAAGTAACTTATTTCGCAGGGTCAGCAGAATTGCACTGAGATTTTCAATCGCTTCAGACATAATGAGTACCTATCCGGGAAAGCAAAAGAAAGTTTTTTGTCTTATTTAAAGAAACTCTTATATTCACCGCAGTGAGATCTATTCATTGCAGAGATTTTCATATCAACTTTCTTTTTACCTATTTTGTTTTTTCGATTTTAGGTTTTTTCGGCTCTTTTCACGGAATCCTTCAAATTTTCCTGAGACTGCAAGCCATTCAGAAGATTCAATTGATGAAAGTCACGAAATCGGAGTATGGAAACAACAGGTTCAAGTATAGAGAACCGGGAAATAGCAGTTGTTTTAATGGGTGATAGTATTTATTACGAGTATATTATATTAATTATCTTAATTCGTTTACACAATCATCAATTAATTCTCTGAATCCGATTATATTATTTGTTATAACTAAATTTATATTAATTGAATAACTATAATACATAAATTATTTTAAGTAATTTATAATAATCGTCAGCATATATTAATCAAACTCTCTTAATCGTATTATATTAATAATTTTAAGTGATTATATATCATTTCAAGTGATAATGTCAACCATTTTAAGTAATTATGTTAATCGTTTTAAGTGATTATGTTAATCGTTTTAAGTGATTATGTTAATCGTTTTAAGTGATTACGTTAAGCATTTTAAGTAATTATGTTAATCGCTTTAAGTAATTATGTTAATCGTTTTAAGTGATTATGTTAATCATTTTAAGTGATTGCATTGTTAATGGCTCAGTACTATAAATGCTCAGATATCCAACTCTCAAGTATGCAAATATATAGTAGAAAGATATTCTGAAGAGGGATCGTAAAATGGATTGTGAAGATCTCATTCACCGGGAAATTGGAATACCTCCGAAGAGTTGCAGATTTACATTCTATATTATGTTCCGATATTAATATATTTACCTAGATATATGTAAGAGCGGAAAAAATGAACTCACAGAACACAGGCAACAGACCAACAGCTTCTACCGAAAAAAACTCGGGGATGAACTCTTATACTTCCGGTGTCCCGGGAGATACTGAGGAACCTCTCATGGTTCACCTGTTAGAGCTCAGAAACCGTCTAGCAATCGTTTTGATCTGGCTCTGTCTGGGAATACTTATTGCTTTTCCATTTTCAGCAAAAGGGATGCTGATTGTCTGGAAGGAATTTATAAATACTGACTTTTACATGACGGCTTACTCACCTCTTGAATGGACCTTTGCGCGCCTCAAGCTCTGCCTCGTTTTTGCTCTGGCCACTTCGATTCCTCTGCTCTTCTACGAGCTTTACAGGTTTGCAGGCAAAGGGCTTTATCCACATGAAAAGCACTTTTTCCTCAAGATTATTCCTGTATCCTTCCTGCTTTTCATCTTTGGGGCCTCTGTAGGTTACTTTATCGTCCTGCCTGTCATGTTCAAATATATTCTATTTTACTCGGGAGACATGGCTACAGCGCAGCTTTCCGTTCAGGATACTCTCTCAGCAGTAACTACAATTCTGTCAGGTTTCGGAATTGTATTCCAGCTTCCCTTGCTTGTGATTTTTGCCGTGAAAATGGGGCTTATAGAATACGAGACTCTTAAAAAGCAAAGGATACTGGTCTACAGTGTGATTATGGCAATTTCACTTTTCCTTTCGCCTGATCCTACATTCATTGCCCAGATCCTTGTGGCGTTTTTATTGGGAATTCTCTTTGAGTTCAGCCTGCTACTTATCCGGCTATTTTGATAGCTAGTTTGCCTATTTATAGGACCCCTTTATTTTTAAAACAGGTGTTTTTAAAAGGATCTCCGAACAAGCCAGTCCTACCGATCTTATTACAAGAACTTTTATATTTGATTGTTGATAATAACCAACAATGATAGGCACACAGGAATTAATAGTAATTCTTATTGTAGCTCTCTTCCTCTTTGGGCCGCAGAAGCTTCCTGAGCTTGCACGATCGTTAGGAAGTGCAATGGGAGAATTTAAAAAAGCACAGCGCGCTTCTGAGCTTGAGCTCAATCAATTTGATGCCTACACCAGAAAAGCTGCGAATACAGCTGCTTCTGAGGAAAAAGAGAAAGGGAAGGAACAAAAAGATACTCCCAGCAGCAGTAAAAAAACAAACACCGATACAGAGCTGGAAACCGGTACAGAGCTGAAAACCGATACAGAATTGAAAAACGATACAGAATTGAAAACCGGTACAGACACGAAAATCGATACAGACACGAAAATCGATACAGACACGAAAATCGATACAGATCTGGAAAACAAGCCGGAAGCCGGAAAATCTGTTTCTGAACAGGAAGAGTTCCGGAAAATCTGAAATCCAGGATTAAATCGGGATAAAAGTAGATAAACCTGAGTCGAAAACCAAAATGGGATAAATTTAATAAATATAAGAAGCAAAATAAAAACAATTATATATATAAAATCTGCAAAATAGTAAATAAAAATAGAAACTTTATATAACATAAAAAATCTTAGCTTAACTTATAGATATTTACAATTTTTAGATCATTATCACCTGCTGAATTATATTTATTTAAGAAAACGAAAAGCTTGAGGTTAAGCCATGATAGGCACACAAGAACTCATAATGATTTTTGCAGTAGTTGTACTCCTTTTCGGAGCTACTAAACTTCCGGAGCTAGCCAGGTCCATGGGAAGTTCAGTGGGCGAATTTAAGAAAGCTCAGAAGGAATCCGAGCTAAACCTTAAAGAATTTGAAAAATCCATAACAGAACCCACAGCTCCAAAGAGCAAGGTACAGGAAACTGCCCAGAAACTTGGGATTGACATAAGAGGTAAGACCGATGATCAGCTTCTGGATGAGATCCAGAAAGCCGCAGAAAAACCAAAAGAGGTCTCAGAACCCTGAAAAAGCCTGAAAAGTGAATTTCTTTTTTCTTTTCATGGCATTATTCCAGGTTTAACCTTTTTTAATGAAGCCTGTCATTTTTATTTTAACCGATATTTTTATTTTTTCCCCGCCTGAATAAAGGTAGTGAAACAACTTAATAGGAGTGCTTTTGTGGCAGAACTAATCACTGAAGTAGACAAAAACGATAACTTTCTCGGGCTGCGCGAACGAGAGGAATTTTATTCGGGAAAGCATATCCACAGGGCTGCCCAACTTATCCTTCTCAACCCTGAAAATAAAATGCTTATCCAGAAAAGGGCACCTCAAAAACGGTGGTTTCCGGACCGTTATACATATTCGGTAAGCGGTACTGTAGCAAATGAATCTTATGAAGCCTGCATGGCACGGGAAATGCTTGAAGAAATAGGAATCTCGGTTCCATTCCAAAAATTATTTAAAATTCCCTGTATTATCGAAAGCAAAGGAGCCTTCCATATGGTATTTTCAGGCCTATGCTCGGAAAAAACTGCAAGCTTAATTCGGCCTGATCCGGAAGAAGCCGTATCTGTAGAATGGGTTGAACTTGAAGAACTGTACAGGGCTGTCAAAACTGAACCTGAGAAATATACGCCTTCCCTGCGAGAAGGAATTATAAAAATTTTCCACGAAGGGTGCGAAAAATATATTTTTTGAGATCTAATTTTGTCTGGTAGTTTATTCTTGGTAGTTTATTCTTATCTGGCGTTTGCTGAATACTCCGCTTAATAGTCGTATTCACCCGGTGCATGTTTTGAACCGGCATATTCACCTACAATGGGAATATGTTCCCCACATTTCGGGCAGGTTTTCTCAGGTGTGATCTCATACTTATCAATGTCGAAATAGCCGCGCTTGATCAATATTTTTCCGCAGTTTGGGCAGAAAGTATTGTTGCGGTCACTGCCAGGAACGTTGCCCATGTAAACATATTTCATTCCTTCTTCAGTTGCAATTTTACAGGCTTCCTGCATGGTTTTTACAGGCGTCGGGTAGAGGTCCTGCATCTTGTACTGGGGATGGAAACGAGTAAAATGCAGTGGAGTCTCAGGTCCGAGATTTTTATACACCCATTTTGAAAGTTCCCTTATCTCATCAAGGGAATCGTTTACACTTGGAATAATGAGGTTTGTAATCTCAACATGTATTCCAAGTTGTTTTGCAAGGGCAGAAGCTTCGAGCACAGGGGCGAGTTTTGCGCTGGCGACATCGTGGTAGGATTTTTCAGTGAATGCTTTGATATCGATATTCGCGGCATCCAGATAGGGTGCTATATTCCTGAGGGCATCAGGCGTCATATACCCATTTGTCACATAGATTGTTCCAAGCCCTGCTTCTTTTGCCATTTTTGCGCACTCATAGGTATACTCGTGCCAGATTGTGGGCTCATTATAGGTCCAGGCAATGGAACTTGAACGTGAGAGAAGCGCCCTTTCAACAAGTTCGTCAGGTGGAATATCCATTGTGTAAGCATCTTCCAGGCAGACCTGAGAAATCGACCAGTTCTGGCAGTGCTTACATCGAAAATTGCACCCTATTGACCCAACAGAATGAACATAAGACCCTGGATAAAAGTGATAAAGAGGTTTTTTTTCGACAGGGTCAACAGCCTCGCTTGAAACCGTCCCATAAATAAGAGTATATAGTTTTCCGTCCCTGTTTTCCCGGACTCCGCAAAAGCCCCTTTTTCCCTGGGAAATTTTGCAACTATGGGCACAGAGCTTGCAGTGTACTTTATTATCTCCTATTTTCTCGTAGAGCATGGCTTCTTTTATCACAGCAATCCCCATTTAGAAATTGCTTTACAGCATAATAATGTTGCTGTTTCATATTTTTCCAGTTTTTCAGGAAAAAATGGTCAACTTACGGGTAAGTTTCTGCATCTGATAATACCATCGGAACAATAGGGTTTAAAACAATGCAATCTGAAACAAAGCGGTCTGAAACAAAGAGATATGAAACAATTGGGTTTAAAACGATGCGTTCTGGAACAATAGAGTTTAAAACAATGCGTTCTAGAACAATAAGGTTTAAAACAAAGCTATCCGAAAAAAACGATATGGAACAATAGGGTTTAAAACAATGCGTTCTGGAACAATAGGGTTTAAAAAGCGATCTGAAACAAAGTGATCTGAAACAAAGCGGTCTGTAACAAAGTGTTCTAGAACAAAGCGACCTGAAACAAAGCGACCTGAAACAAAACGGTCTGTAACAAAGCAATCTGAAACAATCTCATGCTTTGATGCCATTGCCTGTGCAGAAAAAACAGTTTAAAATTTGTTTTCCACTTTGAACCTCATGCTGAACTCGGTTCCGTTTTCTCTCTTCAGTTCGATTTCGCCTTCCAGCTGATTAACCAGAATGCTTACCAGTTGCAGGCCAAGGGTTTCAGGATTTTCGAAGTTTACGGTTTCCGGGATACCTTTCCCGTTATCCGAGACCGTAAGGTTAAATTCTGTACTTTTGCCTTCCCGACCTTTCTCTTCTTTGAGGCATCCGGACTCGTTATTTCTGGAAAGTCTGATCCGAATTTCTCCGTTTTTCCCGTCTGGAAACGCATGCTTCAGGGAATTTGAGACAAGTTCATTGACAATTAGCCCTAAAGGCACAGCAATATCCATGTCAAAGAAAATATGCTCCTCCAGTTCCGTTTTGAGGCTGATAGCTGCATCTCCAAGCCTGTAAGTCTGGAAAAGGTTGTCGATGAGTTTCTTAAGATACGGTGAAAAGTTAAGCTTCTCAGTTCCTTCTCCTTCATGCAATTCCTCATGGATTAAAGCAATGGAAATTACCCGGTCCTGGCTTTCCCTGAAGGCTTCAAGGACCTCAAAATTCTTAACGCATTCCATGCTGTTGAACTTCTCAGCCTGGAGGTCCAGCAGGGAGGAGATTACCTGGAGATTATTCTTGATACGGTGGTGAATTTCTCTCTGGCGGGCAATTTTAATGTTCGCAAGAAATTCCTCGGTTTCCTTCCTTTCGGTTATGTCGTAAATCGTGCCCTGATAGTATTTCGGTTTCCCATCTTTTCCCAGGACTTTCTGGTAAATTTCGTGTAACCATCGGATTTTTCCGTCCCTGTGTATTATGCGAAAATCAACTTTAGTGTGTTTTATAAAAGGTGAATTCCGAATCCTTTTCTCTTCTTTGAGGAGTAAAGGCAGATCCTCAGGAAGGATTATCTCCTTCCACTTAGCCCTGGACATGAGTTCTTCTTCGGTATGTCCTGTGATCTCTTCAACAGCTCCGTTCATGAATATGGGAATGAAATTCTTGTCTGTCTGGAAAGCAATCCCCTGGAAATTCTGTATGAGAGAACGGTATTTCATTTCGCTCGCTTCAACTTTTTCCAGCGTGCATTTCCATTCTGTGATGTCTTTCATCACACCAATAGCCCTGTAAACTTTCCCCTCGTCATTTTTTAGCCAGACACCCCGGATTTCAATGTAGATATATTTTCCATCTTTTTTCCTGAACCTGAACTCTGCATGAATTCTCGCTTTTTTCTTGAAGAAGTTCTCCATACTTTCAATCGTCTCGGTCCTGTCTTCAGGGTGGAGATGCTCTATCCAGAACGATTCATTAAAGCTTTTAAGCTCTTCAGGAGAGTATCCTGTTACTTCCCGGATGGCTCCTGCCCATTCTACCTCGTGTGTATTGAGCCTGAAATCAAACACTAGCTGCCCTGTCTGCTCGGTTGCGGTACGGTATCTTTCCTCACTTTCTTGCAGGCTTTTGCTGGCAAGCTTCTGTTCTGTTATATCTTTTACTACTCCAGTGACTCTGCTGATACTTCCGCTTGAGTCCAGTATATCGGTTCCGCTTTCCTCAAGATAAGCATAGTCGCCGTTCTTTTTTCGGAACCGGTATTCCAGATGGAAGTTTACCCCGTTTTTCATATGGTTTTCATTGTTTATCCAGAGCTTATACCTGTCCTCAGGGTGAACGTATTCCATCCATGAGTTCACACCTGCATCTTTTAATTCTTCAGGCGTGTATCCCGTAACTTCTTCAATCGAGCCAAGCAAGTCGACTTTATCAGCCATCATGTCGCAATTGTATACCATGTGCCCTGTTTTTTCCAGAATGGTCTTGTACATTTTCTCATTTTTCTTAATTTGTTCATTCAATTTATTTTTGGAACTAAGGCTCTCTTTCAGAATGTTTTCAGTCTTTCTGAGCTCGGTTATATCCTGCATTACAGTAATAATCCCAATAGTTCCCCCATTCTCGTCGCATAAGGCTGATTTATTTAAAATAAAAGTTTTTGTTGTCCCGTCCGCAACTATGAGTTCCTGTTCTAAGGTTCTCGTTCCACCATGATTCAGGATTTCATTTTCGATTTGGGCCCATTCGTTACATCTTTCCAGGAGGTCCCTCTTTTTTACAATATATTTTCTGGGACTCTCTAAAAATTTCCTGACGAGTTCGCGGAGTGTTCTCCCGATAATCTCTTCTTTTGGAAGGCCAAGCATCTTCCTTGAATGCGCTTCATTTACTAGAAGGAAAACACCATTTTTATCCTTGTATGAAATAGGATTGACCATAGTGTCAAGCATATCTTCTATAATATGAGGACTATCCAGAAAAATAGGACCTGAGATCTTGCTTTTTTCACCAGATACTTGAACCTGGCTACAAGCCACATTATTTGAGGCTTTTAGCTCGTTTGTCTTTTTATCTTCGTTTACCAGTGCTGTCGTCCCTTCCTGACATTCTGGTTCTTCCTTATAGTCCTTCATTTTTCTTCCCCAGAGTTTCTCGAAAATCAAGTTTTTTGGCACTCAAATTAACAGATAGGCTCTATGTTTTTAATGGACGGAATATCTGGCTAAATAAATATTGATAAAGTTAAAACAAGTTTCCTGATGTTTTCTATATTCAATTTACAATAAATCAATAAGTTAAATTGCATTTCATGATAATTAATAGTTACCTCTTCAGGAAAGAAAGGAAAAAGTAATTTTTGAAATTCGAAAATAATAAAAAAGTAACTGAGAAAAAAGTAATCTTCTTCAGGTTGTCTCAAAACTCGACCCGTTTCTACAATTGGATAATTTGAATTGTTGACTTTAAATTCAGATCGAAAATTATTCTGAAATTCAGATATTTATTTGCCTTGAAGTATAGTACATTATCCTATTTGTAAAATTAAGTGTAGTTTTGAGACAGCTTGTTCCTGCAAATTTCAGGTTGCTTTCCGTGCAAACACAATCCTTGAACCGTCCGTCATGTCAAGAGCACGGAAGACTTCAAGCCCATAATTGTCAAGCAGCTCTATATACTCATTAAAGGGGACGCTATTTTCGAAACTGTAACCTGATCCTCCTTTTCTCACACCTTCAAAAGTCCAGAGGTTCCAGTCAAGGCTGAGAAGTGGGCTTGATTTTATTTTTTCGTCAGGCATCTGCCTGGTTACGAAAATGCCTCCAGGGTTTAAGGCTTCAGCAAGTTTGGGGACAAGGGAAGGCACTTTTCCACCGGGGTTAAAGGAAGAAAAGATAAGGTCATAGCCACTTCCGATTTCATCTGTAAAAAAATCTCCCGGAATTGTACTCACTCTTGAAGCCCCATATTTCTCGATGAAATATCCTGTTTCTCCAGTGACGGGAGGAAGGTCGAAAACAAAAGCCTGAAGGTCTTCATTCAGCTTTGAAAAAGCGATTGCATAAAGCCCGTGCCCCCCTCCGATGTCAAGTAGCCTTTTGACATTTGTAAAATCAACATTTTCCATGACAACTTTTACAGTTTCCTGAAGCAGACCACAGCGTGCGTTTTCAGCCATACAGTGGACAATTTCCCCAAAAAAAGGCCCTTTCTCAACAATATCGGGTCCCTGCTTCATAATCTGAGGAATGCGAGCCCAGCGTTCAACATTTCGAATCCTTTCGGCAAGGTAATGCTGCTGAGAAAACGGAGAACTTTCCATGAGATAAGTTGCACTGAGTTCAGAGACAAGGTACACTGCCTCGCTACTCTTTGTTCCATTATCATGGCCCTCAGATCCTGTTTCGAATTTTCCGTTATCTTGACTGGCGACTGCATCTATTTTTCCAATCTGCGCCTTTTCTTCTTCCTTACCCATTCCCTCCTCAAACCTGTCAAGGAACCCAAGACTATGAAGGGCTTCACAGAAATGAGGCATGAGCAGAGGATCACAGCCAAGTTTTTCAGCCAGGTCCTCTGCTGACAAAGGAGATTTAAGTGCTTCAAACACTCCGAGCTCAAGAGCCGAAACAATCAGCCTGTATTCTTTTAAACCCTGAATAGAAGAATCTATAAACTTGAAAAAGCGATCGAAATCGATTTCAGGCTTTTGCATTAAATCCAGAGTTTTTCCAGCCTCTTCTTCATTTTCAAGCTTTACACTGGCGTCGAGTTCATTTTCTAATCTGTTTTTATCTGTATCCTGTGCATTAACTTCAGTATCAGGTTCTGCTTTATCATCAATTTTATTTTCCATGCCCTATCTCCTTTTTATTAATTCTTCCAGACTTTTCACAGATCAATTTTAAAAAGTTAATATTCTCATATATTTACCCACTGTAAATATTAATCTAATAAAATATTGTAATAATTAATAAGATAAGAAATTTGCTTTATATTAATATCAGTAAACATTGTTAACTAAAGGTACTACTCTATGAAGATAAAGCTTAAGGTGAAGATTGAAACAATCGAAAAATGTTATTATGACGAACTGGTACACACGGCAATCTGTATAGAAACTTTCTTTCTCGCCTTAAACATTGTAAAGATAATTTGGATCAGTTAGAGTCAGGACCAGTTAGAATTAGGATCAGTTAGAGTTAGGATCAGTTAGAGTTAGGATCAGTTAGAGTCAGGACCAGTTAGAGTTAGGACCAGTTAGAGTTAGGATCAGTTAGAGTTAAAGTGAGAATTAGAATTAATAGGGAATTAGTTTTGAAATATAGTTCGGATTTCTACAGATATATACAGAAACCCTTAAAATTGGAACTTGAGCAGGTTTATCTAGCAATGGATACATCTGTTCCTCTAGAAATCGTAGTAACCGAACTTGTTTCAAATGCCCTGCACTCTAAACTGAAATATTTACACAGAAAAAAAGGTTAAAAACAATAAATTTAAAAAAAACTTTAGATTGATGCGTCAACGTAATCGACCGGTCTTTTAAAAACAGCTGCTATCATACCATTTTCGTCGATATCATCCGCAAATTTGATGAGCTCCCAGCCTTCAGTTCCGAGGCTGTTAAGATCTTCTTTTGCCTTTGACCACTCACTGAACCTTATCTCTTTAACATCATATTCCCAGATGGTCACTCTAATTCATCTCCAGTAAAGTTGGGTAAGATTAACTCATATA
>Ga0160425_1003596_pt1 | contig 11179 bp, 9 predicted proteins | sample BioMet8_FD_108193 | JGI IMG/M metagenome (GOLD analysis project Ga0160425, IMG submission 108193) | Microbial communities from bioreactor (seeded with sewage sludge) at Lawrence Berkeley National Lab, California, USA - Biofuel... | ecosystem: Engineered > Bioreactor > Anaerobic > Unclassified ...
ATGCTGCTCGCCTCCCGGTACGGGGACGCGCTGCCGCCGGCGCCCGCCGAGGCGGAGGCGCGCGCGCGCGAGCTGCTCTGCTGCGCGCGGTATACGCCCGGCGCGCTCTCGGCGCGAACGGTCGGCGCGCTGTACGGGAAAAAGCTCTGTCTCTCCGCGTCCCGGATCGACCGCTACGCGTCCTGCCGCTGCGCCTATTTTCTGAATTACGGCCTGAAGCTGCGGCCGCGGAAGGAGGCGTCCTTCGACGCGCCGACCTACGGCACGTTCGTGCACGCCGTGCTCGAGCGGACGGCGGCGCAGGCGCGCCGCGAGGGCGGGTTCCGCGCCGTGACGGAGGAGCGCCTGCTTGAGATCGCCGGGCAGGCCGTCGAGGACTATCAGGACGAGACGCTGCGGCGTCTGCGCGCCCGGTCAGAGCGCTTCGACTACCTCTTTGAGCGGAATCTCTCCGAGGTGCTCGACGTGGTGCGCGACATGGGCCGCGAGCTTCGCCGCTCCGACTTTGAGCCGGCAGGCTTCGAGGTGGAGTTCTCCGACCGGGGCGAGCTCCCGGCCGTGCAGGTGCGCGGAAAAACGGCAGAGGCCGAGATCTCCGGCTTCGTCGACCGTGTCGATCTCTGGGAGCACGGCGGGACGCGCTACGTGCGCGTGGTGGACTACAAGACGGGCAAAAAGACGTTCGACTACGCGGACGTCCAGCTCGGCGTGGGGCTGCAAATGCTCATCTATCTGTTCGCGCTCGAGGAGAACGGCGCGGAACGCTTCGGCGGAAAGCTCCGCCCGGCGGGCGTGCTGTATTTCCCCGCGCGGCGGAGCCTGCTCAGCGCGCCGGGGAAGCTGCCGCCGGAGGCGGCGGAGAGCAAACGCGAGGCGGAGCTGACGCGCAAGGGCCTGCTTGTGGACGACGAGACGGTGCTCGAGGCTATGGAGCACGGCGGCTCCCCGGTGTACCTGCCCTACAGGCGCACCGCGAAGGGAGAACGCGTGGGCGACCTGGCCGACGAGGGGGAGCTTCGGCTGCTGCGGCGGCACGTGAAGCGGACGCTCGAGACCATGACCGACGATATCTGCGGCGGCGAGGTCTCGCCGAACCCGATCGTCCGGGGCGAGCTCTCGGCCTGCGCGTACTGCGACTACGCGCAGGTCTGCCACCGCGCCTCCGGCGCGGCCGGGGAGAGGCCCGTCGCGTCGATGAGCCGGGGAGAATTTTGGGACGCGCTCGCGAAGGAGGCGGAGAAGGATGGCTGACATACGGCTGACCGAGGCGCAGCGCGCCGCCGTGGAGGATCGCGGCGGGACGCTGCTGGTTTCGGCGGCGGCGGGTTCGGGAAAGACGAAGGTGCTGGTCGAGCGCCTGCTCTCGCGCGTCTGCGATCCCGCCGATCCGCGCGACATCAGCGAATTTCTGATCATTACTTACACGCGCGCCGCGGCGGCGGAGCTGCGCGGCCGCATCTCGGCGGAGCTGAGCGAGCGCCTCGCGCGCGACCCCGGCAATCGCCACCTGCGCCGCCAACTGAGCCTGATCGTGCGGACGGAGATCTCCACGGTGCACGCGTTCTGCGCGAATCTGATCCGCGCCTATGCGCACCTGCTCGACCTGCCCTCCGACTTCCGCGTGGCGGAGGAGAGCGAGAGCGCCGCGCTGCTCTCTCGCGCGCTCGACGAGACGCTCGAGGAATCCTACGCGGAGATCGGCGGGGACGGCGAGCTGCGCGCGCTGGTGGATCTGTTCGGCAGCGGACGGGACGACCGCGGCGTCGCGCAGGCCGTTCTGGCGCTGCGCCGGGCGGCGCAGTGCCGTCTCGACCCGGAAAAGTGGATCGACGGCTGCCGGGAGTCGCTGAAATTCTCCGATACCGCCGACGCGGCCGAGACGCCGTGGGGCGCGTACCTGCTTGAGCGGCTGCGCGCGTTCGCCGAGGGGCAGGCGGCCGCCATGGCGCGCGCGGCGGAGGAGATGCGGGGCGACGAGGCGGCGGAAAAGGCCTATCTGCCCGCGTTCGAGGAGACGATCCGCGCGCTGTCGGCGCTTCGGGAGGCGTCGTCCTGGGACGGCGCGCTCGCCGCGCTGCCGGGGAGCCTTCCGCGTCTGAAGCCGATCCGGGGCGAGGACGGCGCGGCCGACCGCGAGCGCTGGAAGGAGATCCGCGCGCGCTGCGCCGACGGACTGAAGGAGCAAAGGGAGATCTTTTACGGCCCGTCCGCCGAGGTGCTCTCCGATCTGCGCGATTCCTCGCAGGCGCTGCTCGGCGCGTTCGCGCTGCTCGGGCGGGCCGAAAAGCGCTTCCGCGCCGAGAAGCGCCGCCGCCGCATGCTCGATTTCTCCGATCTCGAGCACGAGGCCGTGCGCCTGCTGACCGACCGGAGCACCGGCGCGCCGACAGCCGCCGCGCGCGAGATCGCCGCGCGGTACTGCGAGATCATGGTCGACGAGTATCAGGACAGCAACGAGGTACAGGACTGCATTTTCCGCGCCGTGTCGAAGGACGGGGGCAACCGCTTCCTGGTCGGCGACGTCAAGCAGTCGATCTATCGCTTTCGTCTGGCCGATCCGACGATCTTTCTGGAAAAATACCGGACCTACCGCGACGCGCGCGAGGCCGCGCCGGGAGAGCCTCGCAAAATCCTGCTCTCTGAGAACTTCCGCTCGAGGCCGGAGCTGCTCGGGGCCGTGAACCACGTATTCCGCACGGTCATGTCCGAGCGCGTGGGAGACCTGCGCTACGGAGACGACGAGGCGCTGCGGCCGGGGCTGACGTTCCCGGACGCGCCGGGGCCCCGCGTCGAGCTCCACTGTCTGGAGACCGGGGCGGGCGATGTCCGCACCGAGAGCGAGGCGGAGCTTGTCGCCGCGCGGATCGCCGGGCTCCTGGCCGGGGACGGCGAGATCGCGGACGGCGGCGCGTTCCGGCGCGCCCGCCCGGAGGACGTCGTCATCCTGCTACGCTCCGTGTCCTCGGCCGCGCCGGACTATCTCGCGGCGCTGCGCGCGCGCGGGATCCCCTGCGTCTGCGACCGGGGCGAGAGCGTGCTAGACACCGCCGAGGCGGAGGTCGTGCTCGCACTGCTGCAGACGATCGACAACCCGCGCCAGGACATCCCGCTCTCCGCCGTGCTGTCGAGCCCGCTGTTCGCGTTTTCCGCGGACGAGCTCGGCGCGGTGCGCGCCGGACGGCGGGACGGGGACTTTTACGACGCGCTGCGGGCGGCGGCGGGGGAGAATCCGAAGATTCCCGCGTTCTTGAAAACGCTCGCCGGGTTGCGCGAGGCGGCGAAGTGGGAAACCGCGCCGGAGCTTCTGCGCGAGGCGTACCGCGTCACGGACGCCGAAGCGGTTTACGGCGCGATGGCGGACGGCGCGGCGCGGCTGGAGAGCCTGCACGCGCTTCTGGAGCTGGCCGCGGCGTCCGGCAAGCGGACGGCCGCGCAGCTGACGGGCTATCTCCTGAGCCTTCGCGAGCAGGGGACGGCCGTGCCAGCGCCGGGGACGGCCGCCGCGGGCGGCGCCGTGCGCATCCTGAGCGTCCACAAGTCCAAGGGGCTTGAATTTCCGGTCGTGTTTCTCGCCGACCTCGCGCGGCGCTTCAATCAGGAGGACCTGCGCGAGCAGGTGCTCACGCATCCGTCGCTCTTCGCGGGCGGAAACGCGATCGACCGCGAGCACGGCATCCGCTATCCGACGATCGCCAAAAAGGCGATCTCCCTGAAGCTGCGGCAGGAGAGCGTCTCGGAGGAGCTGCGCGTGCTCTACGTCGCGATGACCCGCGCGAAGGACATGCTCATTCTGAGCTACGCGAGCCGCTATCTCGAGAGCGAGCTGCACGCCGCGGCGGACTGGGGCGTGCCCGCCGATCCGACCGAGGCCGAGCGGGCCAGATGCCCCGGCGCGTGGGTGCTCGCGGCGGCGACGGATCTGCCGGAGGCCGCCGCGCTCCGGGAGCTCTCCGGCGCTTCGGGCGGAACGGTTTCGGCGGGAGGGCCGTGGAAGATCGTGCTGCACCGCGCCGAGGAGCGCCTTCCCGCGGAGCCCGAGCGTCCGGCGCACGGCGCCGGGCCGTCCGCGCCGCAGGCTCTGCCCGACGAGGGGACGCTCGCTGCGCTGCTGGCCTACCGCTATCCCTGCGAGGCGGCCTGCCGCGTGCCGTCGAAGCTGACCGCGACGCAGCTCAAGGGCCGCGCCGTGGACGAGGAGGCGGCGGACGGCTCCGCCGTACCGGACCGTCCCCGCCAGCGTCCGCTCCGGCGGCCGGATTTCGCGGAGGCGCGCACCGGCCTGACCGGCGCGGAGCGCGGCACGGCGAACCATCTGTTTTTGCAGTTCGCGCGCTACGAGGCCTGCACGACGCCGGAGGGCGTCGACGCGGAGGCCCGGCGCCTCGCGGGACTGGAGTTCCTGACCGCGCCGCAGGCGGACGCCGTGCGCCGCGGCGAGATCGCGCGCCTGTTTTCCTCGCCGCTCGGACAGAGGCTGCGCCGGGCGGAGAAGGTGACGCGCGAGTTCAAATTTTCCCTGCTGACGGACGCGGGGGCGTACGAACCCGCCGCGGCCGGGGAAAAGCTGCTGCTGCAGGGCGTGGTGGACTGCTTCTTCGAGGAGGACGGCGCGCTGACGGTGCTGGATTTCAAGACAGACGCGGTGCGCCCCGACGGAGAGGCGGCGCGGGCCGAGACATACCGCGCGCAGATCACGGCCTACGCCGCGGCGCTCGGCCGCATCTGCGGAAAGCGGGTGCGCGAGCGTATCCTATACTTCCTCGCGACCGGAACGGCCGTATCCATATAGAGAAGGGACGCCGCGTCAAGCGGCGTCCCTTTTTTCGGAATTACCGGCGGCTCGTGTCGTCGGAGCTGTCGTAGCTGCCGGAGCCGCTGCGGTTCTGCGCGCGGTTCTCGGTGCGGTTCTCGGCGGAAGCACGGTGCTTGTTCTCGTTTTTGTTCTCGGTGCGGTTTTCCGTGCGGTTTTCGGCGCGGTCCTCGTTCTGGCTGCGGTTCTGATTTTTGTTCTGGCTGCGGTTATCCATGGTACCATTGCCTCCAAACATAGAATTGCGGTTGTCCGCAGATTCATTATTCCCGCAATTTCAGCTTTTATCCTTCGGCTTGAAGAATACGGAGGCGAGATAGCCGAAGAAAATCGCCGCCGCGATGCCGCCGGCGGACGCTTTCACGCCGCCGAGCAGCGCGCCGAGCAGGCCGTCGGTCCCGACCGCCTCGCGCACGCCCTTCGCCAGATTGTAGCCGAAGCCGGTCAGCGGGATGGTCGCGCCCGCGCCGCCCCAGTCCGCAAGATATTGATATACGCCGCAGCCGCCGAGGATCACGCCCGCCACAACGTAGCTGACCAGGATCTTCGCGGGCGTGAGCTTCGTTTTGTCGATCAGGATCTGGCCGACGGCGCAGAGGACGCCGCCTGTCACAAAGGCCTTCAGGTATTCCATTGGGGGCTCCTTTCCGTCTCGATGGACACGGCGTGACAGATGGAGGGGATCGACTCGCCCTGCTGCGTGGAGGTGGGAGAGAGCAGCGCGCCGGTGCCGCAGAACAGGATGCGGCGGTAGCGCCCCTCCTGCATCCGCCGGAGCAGACAGCCGCACAGCACGGCCGCGCTGCACCCGCAGCCGGAGCCGCCCGCGTGGACGTCCTGCCGTTCGGCGTCGAAGATCATCACGCCGCAGTCGTCGTAGACGCTCCCCAGCTCTACGCCGTCCCGGCGGAACAGGTCCAGCACGATCCGTTTGCCGATCGCGCCGAGGTCGCCGGTGACGATCAGGTCGTAATCCTCCGGGCGTCGGCCGAGGTCGCGCAGATGGCGGGCGATCGTATCCATCGCCGCCGGCGCCATTGCGGCGCCCATGTTGTTGGCGTCCCGAATGCCCCAGTCCACGATCCTTCCGGCCGTCGCGGCCGTAACGAACGGCCCCGCGCCCTCGCGGGCGAGGATCGCGCAGCCGGCGCCGGTGACCGTCCACTGGGCGGTCGGCGTCCGCTGGCCGCCGTAGACCAGCGGGAAACGGTACTGCCGCTCGGCCGAGGCGAAGTGCGACGACGTCATGGCGGCGGCGCGGTCCGCGAAGCCGCCGCTGACCGCCATGGCGGCGAGCGAAAGGCTCTCGGCCATGGTGGAGCAGGCGCCGTACAGGCCGAAGAGCGGGATGTTCGTACCGCGCATGGAAAAGCTTGTGCTGATGCACTGGTTGAGAAGGTCCCCGGCGAAGATCATGTCGATGTCCTCGTCGCCGAGCGACGATTTTTCGAGCGCCGCCTTCAGCGCGAGCTCCTGCATACGGCTCTCGGCCTTTTCCCAGGACTTCTGGCCGAATTTTGTGTCCTCGCCGGTCACGTCGAAATATTCCCGCAGGGGGCCGTGCGACTCCTTTTTGCCGGCCACGGCCGCCGCGGAGAGAATTGCGGGCGCGGGGGAGAATACGACGCTCTGCGCGCCGCGGCGCTGCGCTGCCATCCGCATCAACCACCTTTACTGAGGGCTAGTATGCGGAGAAAACCGGAAAATATCACGCCTTGTCCGCGCGCCGGCCGTATGGTAAAATAAAACAGAAGAAAACGGCTACTATTTTCAGGGAATTTCGTCAAAGCACCGAGAAGAAAACAACAGCGGGAGGATACGAGATGAAACTCTACATGCGTCAGAAGGTTTTTTCCTGGGTGGACCGGTTTACGGTCTGGGACGAGGCGGAAAACGAGCGGTACTACGTCGAGGGCGAGTTCTTTTCCTGGGGCAAGAAGCTGCACGTGACCGACGCGTCGGGCCGCGAGGCGGCGTTTATCCAGCAGAAGGTGTTCAGCTTTCTGCCGCGTTTCTACGTCTATGTCGGGGACGAGGAGGTCGCCGAGATCGTCAAGGAGTTCACGTTTTTTTACCCGCATTACCGCATCGACGGCCCCGGCTGGGAGATCGACGGCAGCTTCATGGCGCACGACTACGAGATCACCGCGGGCGGCCGCACGATTGTGACGATCCATAAGGCGTGGATGACGTGGGGCGACTGCTACGAGCTCGACATCGCCGACCCGGCCGACGAGGTCATGGCGCTCGCGGTCGTGCTGGCGATCGACTGCGTCATGGAGGCCTCGGCCGCGTCCGCGTCCGCGTCGGGTTCGGGCAGCTGAAAAGAAAACCGCCCGAAAACCCGGCAAAACGGTTTTCGGGCGGAGAAGGGGAGCGAGCGCAGTTTGCTCCGACGAGGCGCCGTCTTTCGAGCCCCTCCCGATAAAAAAAGCAGGGCATCCGAAGGATGCCCTGCTTTTTTGGCGGAGAGGAAGGGATTCGAACCCTTGAGACGCTATTAACGCCTACACGATTTCCAATCGTGCGCCTTCGGCCAGCTCAGCCACCTCTCCGTGGCCGCTGCTCGAAACAGCTTGCTTATCTTACACGATTTTACGGAAAATGTCAAGCCTCTCGCGGCCTCCGGCCCGTTTTTTTCCGCTCAGCGCGAGGAGAGCCGGGCGAGGAAACGCTCGACGCGCTTGTAGAGCAGGTACGTGACGACCGAGACGAGCGCGCCCTTGAGCAGATTCAGCGGCACGACGGCCATCAGCACGAGCGAGGATACGCTCGTTATGGCCGGATTGACCTGCCGCGCCATGGCGAGGATCGCGTCCATCGAAACGCCGTAGAGCTCGGCGAACTTCGGCAGGAGGTAGACCGCGTTGAACAGGCTGCCGAACACGGTCATCACGGCGGTGCCGACGGCCATGCCGACGATCGCGGTGCGCTTGGTCTTGCGGATATGGTAGACGATCGAGGCGGGAATCACCATCGAGCAGCCGACGGCAAAGTTTGCGAAGTCGCCGACGAAGGCCGAGGACGTGCCCTTGAGCAGCAGCTTGATGACGACCTTGAGCAGCTCCGTCACGACGCCGGCCACGGGCCCGAGATAGAACGAGCAGATCAGGACGGGAATTTCACCGAAGTCCAGCTTGTAAAAGGAGGGGGCGAAAAAGACGGGCAGCTCAATCGTCATCAGCACGCCGGCCAGCGCGGCCGACATGGCGACGAACGCGGCGTAGCGGGCCTTGCCGGGCCGGTGGAGCGACAGGCGGGGAATCCGCTCGGCCAGCCAGGCGAGCAGCGTCAGGCCGGCGAATACGGCGAGACAGATCAGGAGAAACGAGAGATTCCCCTTTGCGGCGTTCCAGAGTTCTTTCATGCAGATCAACCTCTTCTCAGAAAATAGAAACACCTGAAAGGCGTGCCTTCCAGGTGTATTGAGACGCAGATCCGCGCAATACGCTTCTTCCATCCAGACTCTACTGTCGGTACCGGAATCGAACCGGTTCATGCGCCGAGGCGCTAGCGGACTATACCGCCGGTCGGGGATTTCACCCTGCCCTGAAGACATTTGATTCAGTTGTCTGTGTTATTATAGCACGGCGGACCCGGATTGCAAGACCGGGAGAGAAAAAAGTACGCTGTTCATTTCGGCGGAACCGTGCTATAATGAAGTTCCGCAGAAAACTTTCGGTACGGAGGAGAGCGGATGGTGCTGGCGTTTTCGGGCCACCGGCCCGAGCGGCTTCCCTGGGGAAACGACGAGAGCGATCCGCGCTGCGCCGCGCTTCGCGCGCTGATGCGGCTCGGCCTCGGACGGGCCGCCGCCGCGGGCTTCACGGATTTTCTGTGCGGCATGGCCCGCGGCTGCGACTTCTATTTCGCGGAGGAGGTTCTCTCGCTCCGCGAGGATCTGCCGGAGCTGCGCCTGACGGCCGTGCTGCCGTGTCCCTCGCAGCCGGACGGCTGGCGCGAGGCGGACCGGACGCGCTATCGGGCGCTGTGCGCGCGGTGCGCCGAGGTGCTCGTGCTCGAGCCGTCCTACTCCGACGGCTGCATGCTCCGCCGGAACCGCTGGATGATCGGCCATGCCGACGCCCTGATGACCGTCTACGACGGCGGCGGAGGCGGCACCGCGCAGGCGGTGCGCTGCGCGGAAGAACGCGGCGTGCCGGTTTTTCCCCTCTGGCTCTAGCCCGCCTTCGGGAACGCGAAGCCCTGCATCACGCCGTCCTGCGCCGCCGAGGACACGTCCCCGCCGATGACGTTCCCGCCGCTCACCAGCAGCGTCGCGTAGTAGCTGTCGGCGGCGTCCGGATAATTCGTCACCTGATAGACGTAGCGGCTGACGGTCCTGCCCGTGTAGTCGGTGAGATCGAAGCCCTGGGACTGCTGGAGCGTGTTGTATTTGAGCAATACGTCCGGAAGCTCCTCCGGGATGCGGACCTGCTGCGTCTCCACAGGCTTCGGGTCCAGCTGCCAGCCGAACGACTCGAGATAGGCCACGCGCTCGGCGTTGGTGGCGGCGCTCGCTGCGGCAGACTCGGCGGTGCTTTTTCCCGTGTTTTTGCAGAGGACGACCAGCAGTACGGCGATGGCCGCGATGATCAGAACGATGGCCGCGAGTTTTCCCTTCGACGCCTTTGCGGTTACGACAACCATATGTTTTCCCCCGATCCTCAAGTTTGGTGCTACAGCATATTCCCCCGGCGGGACAAATATGACAAGGCAGGGAGACCGATATGCAGCGCTTGGACAAGCTTCTCTCGGACGCCGGGATCGCCTCCCGGCGGGGCGTGCGCGAGCTCATCCGCGCCGGACGCGTGCGCGTGAACGGGGAGGCGGCCGCAAGGCCCGACCTCGCCGTGGACGACGCCGACGAGGTCGCGGTGGACGGCGCGGCGGTGGAGCGCGACGCGCGGATCGTTCTGATGCTCCACAAGCCGGCGGGCTGCGTCACGTCCACGGACGATCCGCGCGACGCCACCGTGATGGAGCTGCTGCCCGAGAAATACCGCCGCCGTTCGCTCCGGCCGGTCGGGCGGCTCGACAAGGAGACTGAGGGCCTGCTGCTCCTGACGAACGACGGAATGCTCGCCCACCGGCTCATCTCGCCGAAGCACGGCGCGGAGAAGGTCTATTACGCCGAGCACACGGGCGAGGCCGGGCCCGAGGACGTGCGCGCGTTCGCCGCGGGGCTGGTCCTGCGCGACGGGACGGTCTGCCTCCCGGCGAAGCTCGAGCCGCTCGGCCCCGGAAGGAGCCGCGTCACGGTGCGGGAGGGGAAGTATCATCAGGTGCGGCGCATGATGGCCGCGCGCGGCATGCGCGTCGACTACCTGCGGCGGGAGGCCGAGGCCGGCCTGACGCTGGGCGATCTGCCCGGCGGAAGCTGCCGCGAGCTGACGGAAGCCGAACTGAGGCTGCTGGACGATTCGGCAACTTGCACAACGCAAAACAAAGCGGAAACGGATTAAACCGACTGAAAATTTTAATTTTCCTTTACAATCTAGAAAAAAGAGACAAAAACCGGGCCATAAATTGAAATATTTTGTCGAACGCTACTTGAATTATCTACAAAACTGATATACAATCTATGTGTATATTTGTGTAATCCGTTATTATGCGTTTTTTAAGGGAGGGCCATATATGTCCAGTCGTGTTTTCCAGAGCGTGATTGTGCAGATGAAAGATGCCACAGACCGCATGATTGGCGTGATCGACGCAGACGGAAACGTGGTTTCCTGCAGCGATACCGCCATGATCGGGGAGAAGTGGCCGGACGCCGTCATGAAGCTCAACAGCTCGCCCGACACGATGATCGTCGCCGACAAGAAGACCTTCAAGCCGCTGTCGAGCTGGAGCGCCTACTTCGACTATGCCGTTTTCGCCGACGGCGACGACGACACGGCCAGGAGCATCTGCATCATGGCGTACGTGGCGCTCAACGGCGCCAAGACCTACTATGAGGAGAAGCACGACAAGGGCACCTTCGTCAAGAATATCATCACCGACAACATCCTTCCGGGCGATATCTATATCCGCGCGAAGGAGCTGCATTTCTCCACCGACGTGCAGCGCGCCGTGTTCCTGATCCGCCAGGTCGGCCGCGCGGACGTGGCCGCCGTGGACGTGCTGCAGAACATGTTCACCGACAAGCAGCAGGACTTCGTCCTGAGCATCAACGAAATGGACATCGCCGTGGTCAAGCAGATCACGCCGGGCACCGATTCGGCCGAACTCCAGAAGATCGCCGAGTCGATCGAGGACACGCTCAAGGCGGAGCTGTTCATCAAGGTCGTCATCGGCATCGGCACGGTCGCCAACCATCTGCGCGAGCTGGCCGACTCCTATAAGGAGGCGCAGGTCGCATTGAGGTCG
>Ga0160425_1003600_pt1 | contig 11165 bp, 12 predicted proteins | sample BioMet8_FD_108193 | JGI IMG/M metagenome (GOLD analysis project Ga0160425, IMG submission 108193) | Microbial communities from bioreactor (seeded with sewage sludge) at Lawrence Berkeley National Lab, California, USA - Biofuel... | ecosystem: Engineered > Bioreactor > Anaerobic > Unclassified ...
GAGGCCGCCTCTTTCTGCTTGTGCAGAAAGAGGCGGGAGAAAGACACACCAGAGAGAGGGGCTCTTTACAGAGCCGCCCCTCTCTCTGGACTCTCTCCCTCCTATGATTGCAAGTCCCTACCGTTTTATGTGCTGACGAATAAGGCATATCCCTACCGATTCGCCGGGAGCTTTATCGCGAATAGGCGTCAGCCGCATGGAGCGGAGGAACGGGGACGGGGGTGCGGCGGGGCGGCGGGCTGAGGGGAGAACGCGGGACTCAGTAGCGCAGGCAGCGGCGCATGCGCTCCTCGGCGCGCTTGAGGGTGCGCCAGACCGTCGATTTGTTCACGCCGAACTCCGCCGCCAGCTCCACAATCGTCTTTCCCTCGAGATAGTACCCCACCACAACGCGCCGCTGATTCTCCGTCAGCTCGTTTTCCATCACATTTTTGACCCGCAGCTTCTGCATGCTCCTCGTCATCCAGGGGCCGAGATAGCCGTCATAGAGTATATTTCGCACTTCTCGCGTATCCCCTTTCGTAGTACCGCTCCGTCAGCTCGGTCAGCTCGTTCACCTGCCGCAGCATCTCCGCCAGATCCGTGATCCGCCGCCGCAGATGCCACAGCTCCTCGCCGTCCCCGCATTCCCGCGCCTCGCTCCGCAGCTCGCGCAGCCGCCCGCGCAGCAGGTCGCCCGACCGGCGGTATTCCTCCGAAAGCTCCCTCAGCGTCATTCCTCCCCGCCCCTTTCCCCCGCGACCTCCAGCAGACCCGCCAGGCAGCAGCGCGCCGCGTCCGGCAGGCACTCCGGACAGAGCCACCCGCCCGCCAGACGGTAGGCCGCCTCGCCCTCGTAGATCTCCCCGCCGCAGCGCACGCACCGGCCCGCGACCCGCGGCTCCGGCGGCCGCGTCTCTCTCTCCCGCGTCATTTTCATCGTCTCCTGTAATTACCTTTTCTTCCAAATTCTGTATTTTAGAATACTACACGAAACGTGTAGTGTCAAGTCTAAAATACCATATAATTCTTTACTTTCCATTATTTGTATGCTATTCTGAGCGTGGTAGGGGGCGGAAACATGCTGGGAAAGAGGATCGCGGCGCTGCGCCGGGAGCGCGGCATGAGCCAGCGGCAGCTGGCCGAGGCGCTCGGCGTCAGCGCGAGCGCGGTGGGGATGTACGAGCAGGACCGGCGCGAGCCGTCGGCGGAGAAGCTGGTGGCGCTCTCCGCCGTTCTCGGCGTCTCGCTCGACCGCCTGCTGACCGGCCGTCCCGACGACCCGTCGGACGAGGCGGCGATGCGGGCGTGGTACCGCTCCCTCCGCGAGGAGCTGCGGGACGCCTTCATCCGGCTCCCGGACGGCACGACGCGCCCGCTGAGCGGCGCGGAGACCGGCGCGCTGCTCGCGGCCCTTTCCGGAGACGGGGATTGACATTCGCCGCCGCCGCGCGCTATGATGGAACGGCAAAGACCGTACCGAAGGGAGGCCCGCGGCGATGGACGACGAAATGTGGATGCGCGAGGCGCTCGCGCTGGCCGCCGAGGCCGGCCGCGAGGGCGAGGTCCCGATCGGCTGCGTGATCGTACAGGACGGGAAGATCGTCGGCCGGGGCCGAAACCGCCGGGAGGGCGCGAAGTCCGCCCTCGCCCACGCGGAGCTGGAGGCCGTCGCCGACGCGTGCGCGGCGCTCGGCGGCTGGCGGCTGTGGCGCGCGTCGCTCTACGTGACGCTCGAGCCGTGCCCCATGTGCGCGGGCGCGATCATCAACGCGCGCATCCCGCGCGTGGTCTACGGCGCGCGCGACCCGAAGGCCGGCTCGTGCGGCTCCGTGATCGACCTGTTCGCCCTGCCCTACAACCACCGCCCGGAGGTAACGGCCGGCGTGCTGGAGGACGAGTGCGGCGCGATCCTGACGGACTTTTTCCGCGGCCTGCGCGGGACAAAATAAAAAGAGGCCCCCCGCCTTTCGGCGGAGGGCTGATTCGGGTTGCCTGGCCGGCGCGTGCGCCTGACGGAAACGCGCGCGCCGGGCGGATGTGCTCGCATTGGATAAGCTGTAGCTTCAGTATAGCCGCGCGCGGGCGCGGACGCGGGCGAAATCGGTCGTCCGCGGAAAATTTTTCCGGATTTTTCCGCGCCTTCGGGCGCGGACCCGGTCTGCGGGGTGGATTGCATGATCGTCTGTTTCTCCGGCACCGGCAACAGCCGCTACGCGGCGGAGATGTTCGCCTCCGGCCTCGGCGACGAGCTGACCGACGCGGGCGCGCTGATGAAGCGCGGCGAAAAGGCCGCGCTGCGCTCGGACGCGCCGTGGGTGTTCGTCTCGCCCACCTACGCCTGGCGCATCCCGCGCGTATTCGAGACGTTTCTGCGCGAGGGCCGGTTCGACGGCGCGCGCGAGGCGTGGTTCGTGATGACCTGCGGCGACAGCGTCGGCGCCGCCGCCGCGCGGCTGGAGGCCCTCTGCCGGGACATGGGCCTCGTTTTCCGGGGGCTGCTGCGCGTCGCCATGCCCGAGAACTACCTCGCGCTCTACCCCGTGCCGGGGCCGGAGGAGGCCGCGGCGATCCTCGCCGCCGCGCGGCCCGTGCTGGAGGCCGGCATCGAGAGCGTCCGGCAGGGAAAGCCCTTCGCGCCGCAGCGTCCGGGCCTCGCCGGGCGGCTGAAAACCGCCGCGGTCAACCCGCTCTTCTACCGCTTCGTCGTGCGCGCGAAGCCGTTCCGCGTCACGGACGCCTGCGTCTCCTGCGGGCGGTGCGAAGCCGCCTGCCCGCTGAACAACGTCCGCCTGAAGGACGGGCGCCCCGTCTGGGGCGGCCGCTGCACCCACTGCATGGCCTGCATCAGCCGCTGCCCCGCCCGCGCGATCGAATACGGCCGCGCCAGCGAGGGCCGGGAGCGCTACGTCTGCCCGGCGTTCCGCGGCTGAGCTCAGGCGCCGTACAGCTTGCCCGCGACGTACGCCACGTTCTCGCCGAAGCGGCGGATCGTCTCCAGGCCCTCGGCGTCCTCCATCGCCTGCCCGGGCGTCCGCCCGAAGACGATGTTCCAGTAGGTCGAGCCGGCCACGATCATGTCGTTGGCCAGATAGAACATCAGCATCTCCTGCAGCGAGGAGGTCAGCCCGCCGCGGCGCGCCACGGCGATCGGCCCGCCCACCATGCGCGAGAGGAAATGCCCCTGCCGCGCGGAGACCGCCGCGAGGCGCTGCAGCGCCGTCATCAGCTCGGCGCGGGCGGTGCCCCAGTAGACCGGCGCGCCGACGATCAGGCCCTGCGCGCCCCGGATCTTTTCGATGACCGCGTCGAAACCGTCGTCCCGGCCCGCGTCCATCACGTCCCGCAGGTCCATGCCCGCGAGCGTGAGCAGCTCCGCCTCCGCGCCGTGCGCGCGGACGGCCTTCGCGCACTCCCGCAGCACCTGCACGGTGTTGCCCTCCGGATTGGGGCTTCCGCTGAGTAAAATAATCTTCGCCATCGCTGTCTCCTTCTGTCCGCTGTTGTTATTTCCGCCGGGCGGTTTCCCCGGCGCTCCTATGATAGGCCCGGCGCAATTTTCTGTCAAGCGCCTCGGAGAAAGGGCTTGACAATAAATGAATGAACGTTTATTATATAGCAAAGAGGTGGCACGATGAGAAGGAAAGACGACGAGAAGGAGCAGCGCATCAAGGACGCGGTGATCGAGCTGATCCTGCGCGAGGGCATCAACGGCACCTCCATCTCCAAGATCGCCCGGCTGGCCGACGTCTCGCCCGCCACCGTCTATATCTATTTCGACAGCAAGGAGGACATGCTGCAGGACATCTACCGCGAGTACGCGGAGGAGGCCTACGGCTACGTTCTCCGGCGCGTGTCCCCGCAGATGGACGGCGCGGCGCTCATCGACTCGCTCGTGCGCGCGTACTACGCGTTCATGACCGAGAACCGGAAGATCTTCAGCTTTGTCGAGCAGTGCTCCCACTGCCCCACCCTCTCGGGCTGCTGCACCAAGCGCGACGGCATCTGCCGGCTGTTCCGCCTCATCTCGGAGCAGAAGGAGGCCGGCGTCATCCGGCCGTACAGCGACGAGACGCTCGCGGCCGTGCTGTTCTACCCCGTCAAGGCCATCGCGCTCGACGGCCCCGCGGACGGGGACGAGCGCGAGGAGCGCCTCTCGGAGCTGATCGGGCTGCTGCAGCGGGCCCTCCTGACCGACTGAGTCCCCCGGCGAGACGCGCCGCGCTTTCCGCGGCCGCTCGCCTTTTTCGGAAATGTTGATAAATGATCGTTCGTTTATAAAGAAAGGAAATCTCTATGGAACCGATGGTTACGGAACGGAAAATGCCTGTGATCCCCGTGGAAAACGCGGTGATCCTGCCCGACGTGCAGCTCGCGCTGGAATTGGAGTCGCCGCCGCGGGCGCTGCTCGCGGCGCTGCGCGAGAGCGGCGAGGCGGTCGCCCTGCCGCGCGCGGAGGGAGGCTACCGCGCGCTCGGCGTGCGCGTGGCCGTGGACGCCGTGGAGACGCCGGGGGACGGCCCCGCCGTCGTGCGCTGCCGCGCGCTTGAGCGCGTCGCGGCGCGGGACGCCGCGGCGGAGGACGGGGCGGTCTACGCCCTCTGCTCGCCCAGCCCCGAGCTGGACGACCTCGGCGAGCGGAGCGAGGCCGACATGCTCGACTACCTGCGCCGCATCATCCGCGAGATCAGCGGCCACTTCCGCGGCGGCGAGTCGTTCGTGCAGGCCGCCGACGGCATCCGCAGCCTCAACGCGCTGATCGTCTACGTGGGCCGCTTCATGCCGCTCTCCGGCGAGGAGCGCTACGAATTTCTCAAGCTCGACTCCCGCAAGGAGCGCGGCCTGCGCTTCATGGACGCGCTGCTGCGCCAGAAGGAGTCGGTCGAGCTGAACATGGAGATCAGCGAGAAGCTCTCCGACCGGGCCAACCGCACCTACCGCACGCAGGTGCTCCGCGAGCAGCTCAAGGCCATCCAGAAGGAGCTGGCCGAGGAGGAGGGCGAGGCGGCCCCGGCAAAGGACGACGGCTTCCGCGCGCGCATCGAGCGCGCCGGGATGCCGGACGAGGTGAAAAAGGCGGCCCTCGCCGAGGCGGACAAGCTCGAAGCGCTGGGTCAGGGCAGCGCGGAGGAGAGCGTCGTGCGCGGCTATCTCGAATTCATGCTCGCCCTGCCGTGGAAAAAGGAGGGCGCGCAGCCGGTCGACCTTGCCGGGGCGCGGCGCATCCTGGACGCGCAGCACTACGGGCTGGACAAGGTCAAGGAGCGCATCCTGCAGCACCTGGCCGTCATGCGTCTCAAGGGGGACAGCAAGGGCTCCATCCTGCTGCTGGTCGGCCCGCCGGGCACCGGCAAGACCAGCCTGGGCCGCAGCATCGCCGAGGCGCTCGGGCGCAAATACGTCCGGCTGAGCCTGGGCGGCATCCGCGACGAGGCCGAGATCCGCGGCCACCGCCGCACCTACGTCGGCGCGATGCCCGGCCGCATCCTGCAGGGCGTGAAAAACGCCGGCGTCACCAACCCCGTGATGGTGCTCGACGAGGTGGACAAGCTGATGGCCGGCGGCTTCTCGGGCGACCCGTCCAGCGCGCTGCTGGAGGTGCTCGACCCCGAGCAGAACAACACCTTCACCGACCACTACCTCGACCTGCCCTACGACCTCTCGGACGTGTTCTTCATCGCCACGGCCAACACGACCGACACCATCCCCGCTCCCCTGCTCGACCGCATGGAGGTCATCGAGATCTCCGGCTACACGGCGGAGGAGAAATTCCACATCGCCAGGGAGCACCTGCTGCCGGACGTCCTGCGCGACCACGGCCTGACCGCGGCGCAGCTCGACGTCGGGGACGAGACGCTTCGGGCGATCATCGCCGACTACACGCTCGAATCCGGCGTGCGCGGGCTCAAAAAGCAGCTCGCCGCCGTCGCTCGCGCGGCCTCGGAGAAGATCGTCTCGGGCGCGGCGGAGCTGCCCGTCCGGGTCGTCCCGGACGAGCTGGAGGCCCTGCTCGGCCGCCGGGTCTCCCGGCACGACCGCGCGCAGAGCGACAACCCGCCGGGCGTCGTCACGGGCCTGGCCTGGACGCCGGTCGGCGGCGAGATCCTGTTCATCGAGGCCACCGACATGCCCGGCGCGGGCGAGGTGACGCTCACCGGCCAGCTCGGCGACGTGATGAAGGAGTCGGCGCGCATTTCGCTGAGCCTCGTCAAGTCGCGCCTGCCGCTGGGCGCGGTGAATTTCCGCGAGCGCGACCTCCACATCCACGTCCCCTCCGGCTCCGTGCCGAAGGACGGGCCGTCGGCGGGCATCGCGCTGTTCACGGCGCTCGCCTCCCTGTTCACGGGCATCAAGGTCGACCCGAAGCTCGCGATGACCGGCGAGATCACGCTGCGCGGCGCGGTGCTGCCCATCGGCGGGCTGAAGGAAAAGCTGCTCGGCGCGCAGCGCGCCGGCATCACGCGCGTGCTCATCCCGCGGGAGAATCTGACCGACCTCAGGGACGTGCCCGAGGAGGTGCGCGCCGCCCTGACGATCGTCCCGGTGGAGACCGTCGAGGACGTGCTGCGCGAGACCATCGGCGTCCCGATGCCGCGCGTCGAGCGGGGCCGCCTCCCCGCCGCCGCCACCCGCGCCATCGGCGCATAAAAAAATCCCCGCCTCCGCTGAAAACGGAGGCGGGGATGCTTTTATGCGGATCGCGACCGAAGCGTCAGCGCTTCGTCCCGTAATGCACGTGCAGGAGCTCGTGCGTCTTTCCCTTCAGCAGTCCCGCGTACAGCGCGTTGACGACCGGATTTTCCTCCGAGCGCTTGACGCTGCACATCTTGTCGGCCATGTAGAGGCCCTCGCCGCGCTTCGCCTTCGCGCGCTGGTCGCCGATCGGCTGGCCCGCGCCGCTGATGCAGCCGCCGGGGCAGGCCATGACCTCGACGAAATCGTAGTGCGTTTCGCCGCTCCGGATCCTGCGGATCAGGTCCTCCGCGTTTTTGAGCCCGCTCACGACGGCGATCTTCAGCTGCCGGTCCCGGTAGGAGACGGTCGCCTCCTTGAGGCCGTTCATTCCGCGCACGCCGTTGAACGCGATCGCCCGCAGCGCCGCCACGGACCTGTCGGAGAGGCGGCGGATGACCGCCTCCGTCACGCCGCCGGTCACGCCGAAGATCACGCCCGCGCCGCTCTGGATGCTGAACGGCATGTCGACCGCCTCCGGCTCCAGCTCGGAGAACACGATGCCGGCCTCCCGGATCATCTGGATCAGCCCCTGCGTCGTGATGACGTAATCCACGTACGGCACGCCGTCCTTCTTGAATTCCTCGCGCGCCGCCTCGAATTTCTTCGCGGTGCAGGGCATGACGCCGATGACGACGGTCCTGCGGCCGGTGTCGCGGTACTTTTCCTTCAGCACGGAGCCGAACATCTGCATCGGCGAGCGGCAGGTCGAGACGTTCGGGAGCAGCTCGGGGTGCTGCTTCTCGACGTACTGGACCCACGCGGGACAGCAGGAGGTGAACATGGGCAGCGTCCCGCCGTTCTCCAGCCGCTCCACAAGCTCGTCCGCCTCCTCCATCACGGTCAGGTCCGCGCCGGTGGCGGTGTCGAACACCTCGTCGGCCCCCAGGCGCTTGAGCGCGGCGACGATCTTGCCCATCGCGTTCTCGCCCTCCTTCTGGCCCAGCTTGCTGCCGATGCCGATTCGGACGGCGGGAGCGATCTGGACGACGACGCGGCAGGTCGGGTCCTTCAGCACGTTCCAGACCTTCTCCGTGTCGTTCTTGATCACGATCGCGCCGGTCGGGCAGACGGCCGAGCACTGGCCGCAGCCCACGCATTTCGTCTCCGCGATCGGGACGTTGAACGTCGTGCCGACCACCATCTTGGAGCCGCGGAACAGGAAGTCGATCGCGCCGACGTTCTGCACCTCGCTGCACATCCGCACGCAGTCGCCGCACAGGATGCACTTGCTCGCGTCCCGCTCGATGCAGGGCGAGGAGGTGTCCAGCCGCGGCGTGCTGGCCGTGTTCTCGAAGCGGACGCGGTCGATTCCGAAGCGCTGCGCCAGCTCCTGCAGCCTGCACTCGCCGTTCTTCTCGCAGGTCGTGCAGCCGCGGCAGTGGTTGGAGAGCAGCAGCTCCAGGATCATCTTGCGGTAGCGCCGCAGGCGCGGGGTATTCGTATAGATCTCCATGCCCTCCCTGGGCGGCGTGGAGCAGGCGGCCTGCATGCGGCCCTTCTTGTCCTCCACCATGCACATGCGGCACGCGCCGTACACGGAGAGCTCGGAGTGATAGCAAAACGTGGGGAGCTCGATGCCGGCCTTGCGAATCAGGCTGAGCAGGTTCTTTTCGCCGTTGATCTCCACCGGGATATCGTCGATCATGATAAATCCGCCGTTCATGGTTCAGCCCTCCTTCACCGCGTGAAACGCGCAGGCGGTCAGACACGCCCCGCATTTGACGCATTTGTCGCCGTCGATCGCAAACGGCTTTTTGATGACGCCCGTGATCGCGCCGACCGGGCAGCCGCGGGCGCACTTCGAGCAGCCCCGGCAGAGGGACGCGTCGATGTAAATTCTCCGCAGCTTTTTGCAGGTTCCGGTCGGGCAGCGCTTCTCGAAAATATGCGCCTCGTACTCGTCGCGGAAATACCGCAGCGTGCTCACGACCGGGGACGCGGCCGTCTTTCCGAGGCCGCACAGCGCCGTGGCGGAGATCGTCTCGGAGAGCTCCCCGAGCAGCTCGATGTCGTCCGGACGGCCGTTGCCCGCCGTGATCCGCTCGAGGATCTCGAGCATGCGCTTGGTGCCCTCGCGGCAGGGCACGCATTTGCCGCAGGACTCGTTCTGGGTGAAGCTCATGAAGAAGCGCGCCACCTCCACCATGCAGGTGTGCTCGTCCATCACGACAAGGCCGCCGGAGCCGATCATGGCGCCGACCTTCCTGAGGCTGTCGAAGTCGAGCGGGAGGTCGAGATGCTCCTTCGTCAGGCAGCCGCCGGACGGGCCGCCGATCTGCACCGCCTTGAACTCCGCGCCGCCGCGCATGCCGCCGCCGATGTCGTAGATGATCTCCCGGAGGGTCGTGCCCATCGGCACCTCGATGAGGCCCGTGTTCCGGATGTTGCCGGTCAGGGCAAAAACCTTCGTGCCGGGGCTGTTCTCCGGCCCGATGGTGCGGAACCACGCGCCGCCGTTCAGAACGATCTTCGCGACGTTGGCGTAGGTCTCGACGTTGTTGAGGACGGTCGGCTTGCCGTAGAGGCCGTGCTCCACCATGTGGGGCGGCTTTACGTGCGGCATGCCGCGGCTGCCCTCGATGGACGCGGTCAGCGCGGTGCCCTCGCCGCAGACGAACGCGCCGGCGCCGCGGCAGATCCGGATGTCGAAGCTGAAGTCCGTGCCGAGGATGTGCCCGCCGAGGATGCCGAACTTCCTGGCCTGCTCGATGGCGATGCCGAGGCGCTTCACCGCGAGCGGATACTCCGCGCGGACATAGATGTAGCCCTCGTCCGCGCCGCAGGCGTACGCCGCGAGGATCATGCCCTCCAGCATCTTGTGGGGGTCGCTCTCCATAACGCTGCGGTCCATGAACGCGCCGGGGTCGCCCTCGTCGCCGTTGCAGACGATGTATTTTTTCTCGCTGTCCTGCTGCCTGACCTGCGCCCACTTGCGCGCGGCCGGGAATCCGCCGCCGCCGCGCCCGCGGAGGTTGGAGATTTCAACCTCGTGCAGAACGTCCTCCGGCGTCATCTCGAAGAGCGCCTTTTCCAGCGCGGCGTAGCCGCCGAGCGCGAGGTACTCCCCGATCGACGCCGCGTCCAGATGGCCGCAGTTCTCCAGCACGACGCGGTTCTGCCGCTTGTAGAAGGGGATGGAGTCCTGGCGCTTGTGGATCTCCCCGTCCTCGCAGTAGACGAGGCGGTCGACGCACTCGTCGTTGACGATGCTCGTCTCGAGGATCTCCCCGCAGTCCGACGGCTTGACCTTGACGTACAGGTAGCCCTTCGGCTCCACGCGGACGAGGGGGCCCATCTCGCAGAAGCCGTGGCAGCCGCTTTTCTTGATGCCGACGCTGTCGCCGCCGCTCTCATGCTCCAGATCGACGGAGACGGGAATCCCCTTCTCCCGCGCCAGGCGGAGGAACTCGTCGTAGATTTTCAGCGAGCCGCCCGCGACGCAGGCCGTGCCGGCGCAGATGAGAATTTTTTTCTTCTGGGAATTGAGCAGCGCCCGGTATTTCTCTCTTGCCGCGCGCAGCGCCTCTCTACTTTCCAGCATCCGCCCCGTCTCCTTTCAGTTCCTTCACCAGCTGCTCCGCCTTTTCGGGCGTCATCTGACCGTACACCTTGTCGTTCACGGTCATGGTGGGGGCGAGTCCGCACGCGCCGAGGCAGGAGACGGTCTCCACCGTGAACATCAGGTCGTCGGTCGTCTCCTTCTTGTCGGAGAGGCCGAGATCGCTGCGGAGCTGCTCGAGGATCGGCATGGAGTTCCGCACGTGGCAGGCCGTGCCGTTGCAGACCTTTATCACGTATTTGCCCTTCGGCTGCAGGGAGAAATTCTCGTAGAAGGTCGCCACGCCGAAAATTTTCGCGCGGCTCATGCCGAGCCTCTCCGAATAATAGTCGAAAATATCCGCCGGAAGATAGTGAAAAACCTCCTGGGTATCCTGTAGGATCGCGATGATGCTGTGGGGATCGCAGTCGTATTTCTGCAGGATCTCGTCCAGCTGTTTGTGGTCGCAGGGTTCGCTCATCGTATGGACTCCTTTCAAAATTCTGTCTCTGACATAAAAATGCCGTGAGAGCAAGGCAAACATTTCCATGCTCGCCAATAACCCTCACGGTAAAAACAAGCTCGCGGGTCAAGCAATTCAGATTGCCGTTATTGGAAGCGGATCGCTCGTTTTATCGCCGCAATCACTGCTAATAGTATCGCGGCGCCGGGCGCTTGTCAAGTGTCGAAACCCGCCGCCCTTCGCGGCCGTGAAGAAACGGGGGACCGGCGCAAAAAATGACCGCCCATCCGCAGGATGAGCGGCCGTTTCCTCATACGCGAACCCAGCGCAGCGGTTCGCGTATGAAGAGGAGAAAAGGCCCCGTCCGGCGCAGTTTTCCGCGTCAGCGGGAAACGGAGCGGTAAGGGGCCTTTTCGACGATGGTGCCGGTGGCGGGGGTCGAACCCGCAC
>Ga0160425_1003602_pt1 | contig 11157 bp, 12 predicted proteins | sample BioMet8_FD_108193 | JGI IMG/M metagenome (GOLD analysis project Ga0160425, IMG submission 108193) | Microbial communities from bioreactor (seeded with sewage sludge) at Lawrence Berkeley National Lab, California, USA - Biofuel... | ecosystem: Engineered > Bioreactor > Anaerobic > Unclassified ...
GCTGTGTTCTGTCAGTGCTTTTATACATGATTTTCGGCTCCGTCAGGTAAGTTTTTACGGGTGAAGTGCAAGGATTCTGCAGGATGGTCATTGATATCCATGCACTTATTTTACCGCAGTCAGCCCGGCGAGTCAGCATTAAAGCCAAAAAAGAATTATTCAGCAGTCACTAAGTATTATGAAAATGCTGGAGGAAATGAGAATGACTGAAAAGAAATTCTACCAGTTTTGTAATGGAGTGGTCATAAAAGTTATCAAAGCAATTGCAAGTGTTCTTATGCTCGCTATGCTATGTGTCGTTGTTTTTCAGGTTATTTGGAGAGGTATTTTTTCATTGCCATCCCCATGGACGGAAGAAGTTTCAACATATCTGGTAACATACAATACTTTCCTAGGTGGAATTGCTGTAATGATCAAAGGAGAACATTTGGCAATAGACCTCGTATCGGAACATGTCTCCATAAAGGCAAAAGAATACTTTCAAATACTTTATCTTTTAGTTTTTATAGGCGTCTGTACTTATTTAACAATCTTTGGAATGCAGTTTTGTCTTAATCCACTTGTAAGTAATCAACATTCAGTAGCAACGAATATTCCTCGAGTTTGGATTTATATTGTGATGCCGATATCTATGGGACTAAGTGATATTTACTGTGGCTTTCATCTTTTCTATACAGTCCGTAGATTGATACGAAGATATAGAGGCGTAGATCGTGGAGAGGTAGATAGCATTGAATAAAACTCTGCTATTAAGGAATAATAAACAGTAGAAACCCGGCAAGAATATAGAAAGGGCAAAATAATATGAGCACTATTATATGGGTTGTTATGATTGCTTTGCTTGTTATTGGGCTTCCAATTGGCTTTGCCCTGATGGCAATATCTATAGTACTGCTGACTGCTAGTGGCGTTTCATCGCCTTTTGCAATTGTACAGAAGACGATTACAAGTTTACAGTCTTTTACTATGCTGGCTATCCCGTTTTTTATGCTTGCAGGGGAGGCTATGTCAAAAACAAATGTTTCTAAAAAAATATTTAATTTTGCTGGAAGTTTGGTTCGTCATTTGCATGGGGGAATGGCACATGTAAATATTCTTACCAGTATGATACTAGCAGGTACTTCCGGATCTGCAGTCGCAGATGTTACTGGAGTCGGAAAACTTGAAATGGAAGCAATGATGGATGCTGGTATGGATCGAGATTTCTCAGCAGCTACTACTGCAGCATCAAGTTGTATTGCACCTATAATACCCCCAAGTATGTCAATGGTTATTTATGCTTCTATTTCTGGCGTATCGATTGGAAAAATGCTTTTGGGAGGATTAGGTCCTGGTATTTTATTAGGTATAACAATGATGATTTATGCTTATTTTTACAGTAAAAAAAGAAATTTTCCTACGATGCCGCGTGTAAAAGCAAAAGAACTTGGAAAGACAACGATAGACGCAATACCGGCTTTGCTTTTGCCTATCATTATTTTAGGTGGAATATTAAGTGGTAAATTCACAGCAACAGAAGCAGCAGCGGTTGGGGCAACATATGCGTTGATTCTAGGATTGTTTTTTTATCGTAATTTAAAAATTAAAGGACTATTTGACATTTTGGGGAATGTTGGATTACTCTGTGCGACAACTTTTTGCATGCTTTATGCATCATCTGTATTTGGAGTTGTTTTGACTACAAATCAGATTCCACAGAAAATGTGTGACTTCTTCATGGGCTTGTCAGATCAGCGATGGATTATTGTGATCTCCGTAAATATCATGTTGTTGATTTTGGGATGCTTGATGGATTGTACTCCTATTTTAATTATTCTTAGTGGAACACTAGCACTTCTGGCAGAGCGTTTAGGTATGAATGCAGTTCAATTTGGTGTGATGGTTGTGTTATGTGTAACAATCGGTTTAATAACTCCGCCAGTTGGCATCATACTATTTGTTACACAAAAGGTGGCTAATATTTCGACAAAACGAATGTTTACATGTATTTGGCCTTATGTATTGGTAATGATCATTGTTTTATTCTTAGTGGCGTTTATTCCATCCCTTAGTACTTTCATCCCAGAATTCTTTATAAAATAGTAAATAAGAGGAATGAAAATGTCTGAATATGAAAATAAGGTGGTCATGGTTACAGGTACATCAAGTGGAATAGGAGAAGAAATAGCAAAAAGGTTTTATGAAGAAGGAGCCTATGTGGCTCAATGCAGTCGGGATAAAACAAGAGTAGATAATTCAGTTAAGTTATATGCGTCACCGGACGACCCGAGAATTTATACGATGACGGCTGACATGACAAAGATTGATGACATATTAAATTTTGCAAAGAATACAATCAAGCATTTTGGAAGAATTGATATATTGGTAAATAATGCTGGATTAAGTTGTCCAAAACCAAGCATTGAAGTGACGGAGGAAGATTGGGAAAAGACGGTAAATACAAAACTCCGAGGCTATTTCTTTATGACTCAAGCAGTTGTTAAAGATATGTTCTCTAGAAAAGAGAAAGGCATTATTATCAATATAGGATCAGTTCAATCAGCCACTGTTGTTATAGGCCAAGCAGTATATTCTTCCGTAAATGCAGCAATTTGTCAAATGACCCGAAGCTTTGGAAGCGAATGGGGAAAAAGTGGAATTCGCATTAATTGTATTGCACCTGGGAGCATTCAGACAAATGAAAATAAAGCAAAGTATGCCGATCCTGTAATTAACGCAGCCATGTGCGAAAAAATACCTCTTGGCTACCGAGGCAATGTTTCTGAAATTGCCGAACTTGCTTTATTTCTGGCTTCAGAAAAGTCTTCTTACATAACAGGACAAACAATCTACGCTGATGGGGGCTTATCTCTGATACAAGGATAAGTATTTCAAAATAAAAATGAACTTATCTCAACAAATTGATACTATCGAACTTAAACATGGTGAATGGAAAGCTGTAATTATCCCTGATTATGGGATGAATATGGTCTCTTTGACATACAACGGTGAGCAGATACTTAGAGAACCAAAGAATATCGAGGAATTTTTAAAACTGCCTGAGACTTATGGTACACCACCGCTTCTTCCGGCAAATCGTACTCGAGATGGTTTGTTTGTTTTTCTTGGAAAGCAGTATAGACTGCCAATAAATGATAAAAAATATCATACTCATAAGCATGGTGTACTGCATATATCATCATTTAACTTATTGCAGAAAACAAAGGATTATGTTGCGGGTCTTTATGAAAGTAAAGGAGATAAGTACCCTTTCTTTTTTAAAATGGAAATATCCTGTTCTCTAAAAGAATGGGGTTGCTTTCAATGCTACCGATTGACAAATATTGGAAAGGAACCAATGCCTGTAATATTTGCTATTCATGCGTCTTTTAAAAAACCAGAGCAATGTCTTATACCATTAGGAGAAGAATGGGAGGCGGATGAAAACGGTATTCCAACAGGTAGATTGAGGCCGCTTCCTAAAGTGCTTAGACCATATGTAAATGGAAAAGTTTTGACTTCGAAACCAGTTGGATTTTGTTGTACTTCAATAGGACACAAAGCTCAAATTGGTTCATATATTTTTGAGGTATCAGAAAATTTTCATGAATGGGTTATTTGGAATGGTTCAGGTAATGATGACTTTTTATGTGTAGAACCTCAAACATCTCCTAGCAATGCACTCAATATGCCAGGTCAGGCATTATGTTTAGGGATTGATGAAACAATATGCTTTTGGACAAGTATTTCAAGAATCGTTAATTAATGGGAATAGGATTGCTTGGAGGTAATTCATGTCAGTAAAGAATTATCTGAAAGAAGATTCGTCTTATGTAATATCCTTAAGAAGAGAAATCCATCGTTATCCAGAACTTGAATATGATTTGCCAAAAACAGTAGCAATTGTTAAACGCGAACTAAAATCTTTAGGAATTCAATACACACAGGATTATTGCAAGAGTAGTGTGGTCGGAGAAATCAATCCTTCTTGTAATAGATTTACGATAGCTATTAGGGCTGATATGGATGCTCTTCCAATAGAAGAAAAGACGGGACTTAAATTTTCTTCATGTAATCCAGGAAAAATGCATGCATGCGGACATGATGCACACACTGCCATTCTCCTAGGAACAGCAAGGATATTGAAACGTGTCGAGCCAAAATTAAACTGTCGAGTAAAGTTTATATTTCAACCTTGCGAAGAAGGTGCTAACAGCGGCGCTAATCAGATGGTGAAAAATGGAGTACTGGATGATGTAGATTTAATCCTTGGATTACATGTAGATAATGAAATATCAGCTGGAAAGATAGGAATTTGCCCTGGAGCATCAATGTCTGCGAGACATCGATACTTTGTTGAATTTTTTGGGAAAACAGCCCATGCCGCATATCCACATACCGGCCATGATGCATTGGCCATGGCAGTGAAAACTTATAATGGCTTACAAATTATGCAAACACGCGAAATAAACCCAATGCAGAATTTTACATGTAGTATAAGTTCTTTAAATGCTGGGTCAACAGATAATGTGATCCCGGATTACGCCACAATGCTGATAAGTGTTCGTACTTTTGATCTTGAACTTGATCAATTTATTCAAGATAGAATTATCAGAATATGTAAGTATGAAGCAAAGGAATTAAGTGGCAAAGTAAAAATTTCACATAAATTTGAGGCATACCCTGTTTTTAATGATGTCGCACTGTGCTTGGAAATGGAACGTGCCGTAGAAAGAGCACTTGGTCCTGGGATGGTAGTGAAGATGCCTATAAAAATGTGCTCTGAAGATTTTTCTTATTATACAAAAATAAAACCTGGTTGTTTCTTAGGAATGGGAACAAGAAATGAAGAAACAGGTTGTCTTTCTGCATTACATAGCAGTGATTTCACAATTGATGAGAGGGGATTGATAAATGGATGCCATGTTTTTACTCAATTTGTATTAGATAATATGAATGGAGATAGAAAACCCTGTGTAAATAAAACAAAAAGTGAAAGGAAATAGATGTATGAAAGTCTCGGAAACAATATTCCTTTGTGGATTCATCCAACAGATTGAGACGAATGATGCTTTTAAAAGCCTTGCGATTATTGAGGCAGTTAAAACAGGTGGTATAAAAGTTATAGAATTAATGTGGAATAGAGATACAACGTGCGATGTTTTGAATCGAATCAAGAATGAATATCCGGATTTAACAATTGGTGTTGGAAATTTACATTCACTTGAAGAATGTACTAAAGCAATCGAGTCGGGTGCACAGTTTATTTTAATTGATAAGATCGATAAAGAAATTTTGGAATTTTGTCAAAAGCATGATGTCTTGATGATACCACAATGTGATTCAATAGCTGATGTTATAGCGGCAAAAAAAGAAAACCTTGTAGTAGCAAATTATGTGTGTCAAGAAAAATATGATAATCTTTTCTATCTTCGGCAATTAGCAGCCTTGTTTACAGACATGAAATTTATTGTCTCACTTGGTGCAGAATCTGAAAATATCTCCAGTTTTCTTAGTGCTCCATTTGTGAATGCTGTTTGTGGATCATGGACATATTCAAGAGAAGATATTGAAAATGAGAATTGGAATAAAATTATTATTAAATGTGAAGATACGATTACTTCTGTGATGGGATTTGAAATGTATCATCTAGGAATTAATATGGAAAGTGCTGTACAGGCTTGTCATTTATGCGATGAAATGCATGAAGCTTTTCGTTTTAAATTGCGAGACAACGGACCTAGTTCGCGTTTTGCTGGAAATAATGTGGAAGTGATGAAAAAAATCTACAGAGGAGAAAAGGGACATTTTGCTATACGTACTAATAACGTTGACCGAGCGATTGCATATCTTATGGAACGAGGATATCAGATGGATATGGATACTGCCTATTACGCTGACGGGAGAATATACACTGTGTATTTGAAAGATGAGTACAGCTTTGGAGGTTTTGCCGTTCATCTTCTGCAAAAAACGTTCTAAATCGAGACCAAATAAGAAACTTTTAAGATAAGGGAGGCACAGATGCTCAAAAAAAAAGTAGTAATTATCCACACTTTCTTGTATTCGGTCGAAGATTTGAAGTTACTTTTTAAAAAGTACATTCCTGAAGTTGAGATGGTTAATATTATTGATGATAGTTTGCTGCAGGAAGCTCTTACTCATGCAGGCATTACGAATAACGCAAGAAATCGCTACCTTAAGTATGCACGTGCAGCACAAAGTCTTGGAGCAGATGTAATTCTTAATCAATGTTCGTCCTATGGCGAAGTGGCTGATTATGCAGCGCAGGCAGTTGATATACCAATTGTTAAGATAGATGAACCTATGGCGAAAAAAGCAAACGAATTAGGAAAACGAATTGCAGTCATTGCAACAGCTTGTTCCACCGTAGGACCTTCAACACGTCTTGTAGAAAAGTTTGGTGGAAATGATACTGTAGTGACACCATGCTTCGTTGAAGGTGCTTATGATGCTCTTCTTAAGGATAATAATGTCGATAAGCATAACTCTCTAATTATTAAAAAAGTTGAAGAGGCGGAAAAGACAAATGATGTGATTGTATTGGCACAGGGGAGCATGTATAAACTAGTACCTATGCTTCAGCATATAAGGGTACCTGTGTTGACAAGCTTTGAATCGGGCGTACAGCAACTTAGGAGAGCTTTAAAAATGGATTAATGCTTTAAACATTAATCAGTAAGTGGAGGAAAAAATGGAAAAGATTAGAGTCGGTGTTGCTGGATATGGAACGATAGGACAAAGGTTAGCGGATGGAGTTGCTATGCAGGATGATATGGAACTTGTAGGAATCGCTGATCTTGCACCTACATTATCCTTGCAGGCATTACGGGAAAATGACATGATTGGTGCCAATGGTGTGAAGTATAATTTGTTTTTAGTTGAAGGTGCGGATACAAAAGGTTTTGAAGAAAAGAAAATTCCGGTCGCTGGTACCTTCAATGATTTACTTGGTAAGGTTGATATTATGTTGGATTCATCACCTGCTGGTGTTGGAGCTAAGAATAAAGAGATATATGAAAAAAAAGGTGTAAAGGCAATATTTCAAGGTGGAGAAAAGAATAGTGTTGCAGATGTTTTTTTTCACGGATATGCAAATTATGAAAAAGGTGTGGGGAAAGACTATTTGAAATTAACATCCTGTAATACAACTGGTTTGATTCGTAGTGTGGATTGTCTTGATCGTGCTTATGGTCTTGAGAAAGTGGCAATTACAATTATACGTCGTGTTGCAGACCCAGGAGATTATCATCGCGGTTTAACAAATGCGCTGCGAATTGATTCAGCACCATCACATCAGGCGGTGGATTTAATGACAATTATGCCACATATCAATGCAACTGGAATCTTAGTCCATACACCTGTGACTCATGGACATATTATTACGGTTGTTGCTTCACCGAAGGATGGAAAAAAGATAACGAAGGAAATGGCTCTAACAGAATTCAAAAAACATCCGCGTATTCGTGTTGTGTCAACAGAACAAGGATTTCTTGGAAATGCCTCATTTTTTAAATATGCACGAGATCTCGGAAATCGTCGTGGAGATATGTATGAAATTGGATTATGGGAGGATTCTATTGTTGAAAGCGGGAATGATATCATGTATGCAATTAATATCCCACAGGAAAGTGTCACAATTCCAGAGACGATTGATGGCATTCGGGCAGCGATGAGAATGCAGACCACTAGAGAAGAAGGTACTTTTGCAACCAACAAATACCTAAAAATTGGAAAATTCAAAAATATTCAATAAGTATCCGAAAACCAATAAAGACATGCATTATGACAAAAAGACTGCCGCAAGTGCAGCTCTTCCTGAAAAGCAGAAATCACTAGGAAGAGCTGATATGAGTGGCAGTGTTTTGCGAAAGGATGGGGGTAATGGAGTTCGGTATATATTCATTAGATGATTTTGACGTGAAAGGCAAAACAGTTCTTTGCCGGGTAGATATGAATCAACCGGTAGATAAAACGACGGATACCCTAAAAAGTATTAATCGTATTCAAGGATGCTTGCCAACTATTCGTGAACTCTCTGATAGAGGAGCTAAGGTAGTAGTGATGGCACATCAAGGAAGCGATATTGAATACAAGAATTTCTATTCTTTGAGGCCACATGCAAAAGTATTGGAGGAACTGCTTGGACGAAAAGTTGAATTTATTGAAGATGTATGTGGCCCGACATCATTACAAAGAATTAAGGAGTTGAAGGATGGTAAGATTCTCATGCTTGATAACGTCCGTTATATTTCGGAAGAGCAAACACTTTTTGAAATGAAGTTGAGGCTTACCCATGAAGAACAGGCAAAAACACTCTTAGTTAGAAAATTAGCACCATTAGGTGATCTTTATGTTTGTGATGCATTTGCAGCTGCCCATAGGGATCAGCCATCTCTTTGCGGTTTTGAAGAAGTACTTCCTTCAGCAATGGGGAGACTTTTCGAAAAGGAATATGTTGCGGTGTCAAAGATTATGGAAGAGCCTGTGAAACCGTGTGTCTTTGTGTTGGGAGGAGCGAAGATTTCAGATGCTTTCTTGATGATGGATACAGTTTTACAGAAAAAAACTGCTGATGTTATATTAACAGGAGGTTTAGTCGCAAATATATTTCTTATTGCTAAGGGTGAACAAATTGGTAGTGGCAGCCGAGATTTCATTGTGAATTCAAATTACGAGGAATATATCGAGAAAGCTAAACAAATATATGAGAAATATAATAAAAAGATTGTTCTTCCATATGATTTGGCATGGACAGAAGAAGAAATTAGAAAGGAAGCAGTTATCGGAAAAATACCGGATCAGATTGTTGCCGCAGACATAGGAACAATTACTTGTGAACGATATAGGAAAATTATTATGAGTGCCAGAACAGTATTTGTAAATGGTCCTATGGGTATCTTTGAAAAGAAAACCACAGAGATGGGTACAAGTGCTATTTGGAATGCTCTTTCGGAAACGAATGCTTATACAATGGTTGGTGGCGGTGATAGTGTTACGGCTACAGAAAAATATGATTGTAAAAATAAGATTTCTTATGTCTGTACAGCCGGTGGCGCTCTTATACGTTTCTTGACTGGGGAAGAATTACCTGTTGTCCAGGCGCTCCGACATGCAGCAAAAAAGTTTCCACAGGGGAAGGATATAAAGGGATGCAGCTGAATCTTGGATTTGGGACGGGATTTCAAAAAGTGAATATCCCGAATGAGAATATTCAAGATATTCTTCTGGCAAATGCTATTAATCATGAACTTGTTGGTCCGAAAGAAGTAGAGAGGGCATTAGCATTTCCGATTGCATCACGTCGCCTTAGAGATATTGTAAAGCCTGGGGAAAAGATTACTGTTATAACGAGCGATATTACGAGACCATTACCAACATGGGAAATCCTACCATGTGTTCTTGATGAACTATACGCTGCTGGAATTAAGAAGCAAGACATTGTATTAGTCTTTGCTTTGGGAAGCCACCGAAGGCAATCAGAAGAGGAAAAAAAACATTTGGCAGGAATACGCGCATGGAATGAAATTTGTTGTGTGGATTCTGATCAAGATGACTGCATCCATTTAGGAGTGACAAGAAAAGGGACACCGGTTGATATTACCCGAATTGTGGCAAATGCAGATAGAAAGATTTGTATTGGTAATATTGAGTTTCACTATTTTGCTGGTTACAGCGGTGGAGTTAAAGCGATGTTTCCAGGTGTATCAACGAACAATGCTATTCAGTGTAACCATAAATTGATGATATCAGAAGATGCATGTACGGGGAAAATTGATGGGAATCCTCTTCGTGATGACATAGAAGAAGCTGGGAAAATTGCAGGGGTAGATTTCATCGTTAATGTGATATTAGATGAACAAAAGAGAATCGTTAAGGCAGTTGCGGGTGATCCTGTTAAAGCACATCGTGAGGGGTGTCGATATCTTGATCGTATGTATAAAAAGGAATTGAAAAAAAGAGCTGATATTGTAATAGTTTCTCAAGGAGGGGCACCTAAAGACTTAAATCTTTACCAGACACAAAAAGCACTTGATAATGCAAAACATGCCGTTCGTAAAGGCGGAATCATTATTTTAATTGGATCATGTAAGGAAGGAATGGGAAATAAAGTTTTTGAGGAGTGGATGATAAATTCAGAATCACCACAATCTATTATAGACAGAATTGGAAATGATTTCAAATTAGGTGGGCATAAAGCAGCAGCCATCGCAATGGTGTTGAAAAAAGCAGAAATATATTTGGTTTCAGACATGCCGGATGCTCTTGTGAAATCTATTTTTTTAACGCCTATGCCATCAGCTCAAATGGCACTTGATAAAGCATTTGAAAAATTGGGAAGAAATGCATCAGTTGTGGTTATGCCCTATGGTGGATCCGTGCTTCCATATGTAAATAGTAAAAACAATGAAACAAAATGAACTATAAGTTTTATCTTACTTAGTAGAAAGGTTATGCGAAATACACACCTTACAAACCATTACTAATGAATTGAAAAGTAAAAATTTGCTTCTAAAACGCATAAAGTATACGAGGTGAAAACTATGAATGATAATGAAAATGGAAAATTTGAAAATGAGCAACAGACAGATGTAACTGGGACCGTGGATATAGAAACCTATAAGAAGATAATGCATTGTACTACCGAAGAAGCTATTTATGATCGGGATGAATATCGGAAAGCGATTGAAAGCAATGGAGCTAAAATTTCTGACAGTGATATATATGATGCACTAATAAAGAAAGAGAGTAACAGAACACGGAGTTTTCTTGATTATCTGTGATGAAGGTAGATAAGTAAATCTTCGATTCAAAAATGGCATATTTTTTGTTGAAGTAATATATTGATTGTAGTATAAAATGGATTCCTGTGCAGGAACCCATCAGATTGAAGACAAACGGGGTATTGAGAATCATCAGATTTCCAATGCCCTGTTTTCTTTTACAGAGAAAAAGATGACAAGCTTTGAAAAAGGTGCGAAGGACGTAAGCGGTAAAACATGAGCGTATGGCAATAAGTTCGGCTGCCCGGAATATAGTGGGTCAGTTGTCAAGACAATTTTCTTTTAAAAATATAATGAATAGATATCGGTTAACGGTTACGGTCTGTGGATAAGAAGGTGATGCTTAGTCAGGCTACGTATTGGATCAGCTGCA
>Ga0160425_1003606_pt1 | contig 11151 bp, 11 predicted proteins | sample BioMet8_FD_108193 | JGI IMG/M metagenome (GOLD analysis project Ga0160425, IMG submission 108193) | Microbial communities from bioreactor (seeded with sewage sludge) at Lawrence Berkeley National Lab, California, USA - Biofuel... | ecosystem: Engineered > Bioreactor > Anaerobic > Unclassified ...
ATGAATGTAATTAATAACAGCTGATTTTAATCCGCTAAAACTAAAATCAAAAGTACCCGGCAACATAGGTTTAGGAAACTCAATGCTGTCCGGATTGCCGGTTGCCGCCAGTTTTTCGATTTCCGGTCCACCGGGGTAAGGCAGTCCCATGAAACGGGCAATTTTGTCAAAGGCTTCTCCTGCTGCATCGTCCCTAGTCTGACCCAATAATTTAAAAGTATTATAGTCTTCTACTATTAACAAGGAAGTATGTCCCCCGGAAACTACCAGTGCCAAAAAAGGCGGTTCTAAATTTTCTCCTGACAGGAAATTAGCAAACACATGACCTTCCAAATGATTCACACCAATTAATGGTTTATCTAAAGCAAAAGCCAAAGCCTTAGCAGCAGACAATCCTACCAAAAGAGCTCCCACCAGTCCCGGTCCGTAGGTCACAGCTATAGCATCAACCTGGTCCAGTGTCACATGAGCGTCAGTCAGAGCTTTGTTCATAACCGGCATAATATGTTCAATATGTTTTCTGGAAGCAATTTCCGGTACTACTCCCCCAAATTTCCTATGAATAGGAATCTGCGTAGATATAACATTGGAAAGAACTTCCCTGCCATTTTTTACAACTGAAGCTGCAGTTTCATCGCAGCTGCTTTCAATACCTAAAATATACACGTCTTTTTCTGTCATTTTCTCATCCCTATTTAAACTGCCATTCCATCATAACGGCGTTTTCTTTATTCTCATAATAGTGAGGTCTAATACCAAGGCTCTTAAATCCCAGCTTTTCGTAAAGCTTTCTGGCTCCTGTATTGCTTTCTCTAACTTCCAAAGTCATAAAGTGACTGCCCAATTTTTGAGCCTGCTCTTTGGCTCCTTCCATGAGAAAAGCTCCTAAACCTTGCCCACGAAAAGCTTTGCCAATAGCTACTCTGGTTACCTGGACCTCGTCTAAAACCCACCAGAACCCCGCATAGCCTGCTAAAGCATTGTCAACTTCTAAGCAAAGGTAACTGTCACCATGCTTAGTTAATTCTTCTTCCCAGGCTGCCAGAGGCCATTGGATAGGGAAGGCTTCTTTATCTAATTCCATGACCGCCGGAATATCCGTCCTAGTCATGAGCCTTATTTTTTTTGTTGTTTCTTGTCCCATAATTCCTCGGCTTCCGATTTTCTGATATAAAAAGGTTCAGTCCCAAAATAATCCCTATCCCCACCAGCCTTGTGCAACTTCTCCCCTAAGAGAGCTACAGCAGAACCACGGGGTAATCTGTTCCACAAGGGAGCAAGACTAATATTTTCGTTTTCAGGAATAATTAATTTATCGCATTCTCCCAAAAGCACTGTTTCTTTATTGTATTGTTCCAGGAACCCATATAACTCTTTACCAGGCATAATTGTAACTGGAGCTACTTCCTGTAATTCACCTTTATGCCATTCATAAAGAGCTACGTAATAATTCCCTTTTTGGGCATCCAGCACAGGTGCTAAAAGAATATTATCTACAGGAAGATTGTAAGCCAAAACTTCCAGGGTGCTTACTGCAATCATTGGAATTTGCAGTCCATAAGCCATAGCCTCGGCGGTAGCCAAGCCTATTCGCAGTCCGGTAAATGACCCCGGTCCCCTGCTCACGGCTATTAATTCCAAATCTTTTTTAGCAATTCCCGTGCGTTGAAAAAGCTGGTCCATTTGCGGCACCAGACCCTCAGAATGGGTCATGCCCATATTAATTTCATAGGCAGCCAGAATTTTTTCTTTATCGATTAAAGCTATTGTGCATACTTTAGTAGCAGTATCTATTCCTAATGTCAGCATTATCTACACCTTCTCACAAATTTCTTCATAACGTTTACCATGTGGCTCTAAAGTAATCTTGCGGCCTGTTCCCTGATTCTCAATACGAATGGTTAAATGTTCTTCAGGCATAGCATCCGGAAAAAGTTCAGCCCACTCAATGAAAGTAATACCATCACCGCCGGCATATTCGTAAAAACCAATGTCATCTAATTCTTCTTCTCTGTTCAGTCTATACAAATCAAAATGTTTTAAAACATATTTGGTTCCATGATAAATATTCAGCAAAGAAAAAGTAGGACTAGTAACATCTTTAGCTTCCACGCCCAAAGTTTCAGCCATGGCCGTAGTCAAAAAGGTTTTTCCTGCACCTAGTTCTCCTGTAAGACATAGCACATCTCCCTCTTGAAGCAGACTTCCCAACTGTCTTCCCAAAACTTTTGTTTTCTCCTGATTTTCGCAAATTATCCTCTTCATAGCACTTCTCCTAAAAAAAAATAAGTCTATTAATTATATCACATTACAAAAAGACCGTAGCAGAAAATTTTCTTCTACGGTCTTTCATGTTCTACATTGAACAGTTTAACTTTTTAAATCTTAGGTCCGGCTGCTAAAATTTCCGGAGTTACATCTTGGGCAAACCTCTTGGTGTTTTCATTAAAACGCAAAGCCAGTTTATGAAGATATTCATCATAAGCGGCCTTATCCTGCCAGGTATTCTTAGGATTGAGAATTTCAGCAGGCACATCAGGGCAGGACTTAGGAATCTCTACATCAAAAATAGGTAACTTTTCCCAGCCGGCCTGGCCAAGAGTTCCAGCGAAAATAGCAGTAATTATAGCTCTGGTATAAGCCAGTTTCATACGCTTGCCTACACCGTAAACGCCGCCGCTCCAACCGGTATTTACCAAATAAACATTAGCTTTGTATTCATTAATACGTTCTCCTAAAAGCTTAGCATAAATCAAGGGAGACAAAGGCAGGAATGGCTCGCCAAAGCCAATGGAGAAAGTAGTCTCCGGATCTACAATACCTGTTTCTGTACCGGCAACCTTGCTGGTATAACCGGATAAATAATGATACATAGCCTGAGCAGTGGTCAGCTTGGCTACCGGAGGCAATACCCCAAAAGCATCAGCAGTTAAGAAAATAATGTTTTTAGGATGAGTAGCAATGCTGGGTAACTTAGCGTTAGGAATGTAGTCCAAAGGATAAGCAACTCTGGTATTTTGTGTCAGACTGCCATCAGAATAATCCGGTTTACCTGTCTTAGGATCCACAATAACATTTTCCATTACGGCACCGAACTTAATGGCTCTGTAAATTTCCGGCTCTGATTCTTCGGTGAGATCTATGCACTTAGCATAGCAGCCACCTTCAATATTGAAAACACCGTTAGCACCCCAGCCGTGTTCATCATCGCCGATGAGAGACCTGTTCGGATCTGCTGACAAAGTAGTCTTGCCTGTTCCGGACAAACCAAAGAACAAAGCTACATCGCCTTTAGCTCCTTCATTGCAGGAACAGTGCATGGTTAAGATACCATGTTCCGGAAGCAGGAAATTCATAACTGAGAAAATGGATTTCTTTAATTCGCCGGCATAACGGCCACCGCCAATTAATACAATCTTTTTATCAAAGTTCAAAATAACAAAGGCATCGGAATAGGTACCATCTACTTTAGGATCAGCCTTTACGTCAGGAACAACCACTACGGTGAAATCTGCAGGTGCATCACATGATTCTTGTGTTTTAATCAGCAATTGTTTAATAAAAAGCTGTTGCCAGGCTAATTGAGTAATAAATTTTACCTTTAGTTGATACTTAGGATCTGCACCGGCAATAACTTGAGTCGCATATACCTTGTGAGTTTTTACATAATCCAGGCATTTTTTATAAAGTTTGTTAAATGTATCCTCACTGCAAGGTTGATTATTGCTCCAGCTGACTTCATTGTGAGTCATAGGTGTATCTACAATAAATTTATCTTTAGGAGAACGACCGGTATGTTTGCCTGTTACCGTTCTCAAAGCACCTGTATCAGAGAAAGTTGCTTCTCCATTGCGGATAGCTTCTTCCACCAATTCTCTCACACTTAAATCTTTGCTTACTTCTTTTGCTTCTGTTAGAAAAACATCATTGTTTTCCATAATTTAACCCCTCAATCTATATAGTTTTAATTAATAACTTCTTAATGAAGTATAATTTAATTTATTAGAGTCATTATATGCCTTTTCCCGTTCATGTGCAATAGACAAAAACTGTTTCTCAACCTAGGCTGAGAAACAGTTTGCAAGTTTTTTCTTATAGTGTTTTTAAGGTTTTTCTTATCTGTGGAGAAGGTTGTCTGCCTTGGCAATATTATTTCTGATAGTGGTACAGCATGCCTTAAATTCTTTAAGTTCATTTTCCGGCAAATTATATTCCATAACTTGTTCAGCACCATTGGCACCGATGACAGCAGGACAGCCGGCAAAAATATCTTTTTCTCCATATTCACCAGTCAGTTCTACGCTGGCAGGCAGAATTTTTTTAGAATCATGAAGAATAGCATCAACCATATAAGCAGCAGCGGAACAAATACCATATTCCGTGCAGCCCTTGCCTTTATAAGTTACCCAGCCACCGCCGATAGCACGTTTTTGCATGTCTGCTCTATCAAAGTCAAAAGGCGGTTTATTCTTATATTCGTCTAAAGACTTACCCCCAAATTTCACCAAAGACCAAGGCACCATCTGAGCATTGCCATGCTCACCAAACATATAGGCAGTAAAAGAATGATGGTCCAGTCCTGTCTGCTGAGCCAAGGCACTTACTAATCTTGAGGTATCCAAACCTGTGCCTGTGCCTAGTACATGGCCTTTAGGCAAACCGCTCTTAACAGCAATCAAATGAGTAATAACATCACAGGGATTAGTAATATTCAGGAAAATTCCCTTAAAACCGCCGGCCATGATTTTAGGAATATAGTCAGCTACCTGGGCCACAGTAAAGTTCATTTCGTCATCTCTGTTGCCCGTAGCACACAATTCGATTTTGCCTGTAGAGTTGACAATAACATCACAATCCTTCAAGCCTGCATAATCCACAATCCTATAATCAACTAAATGGGGCATAAATTTCACTGCATCCATTAGGTCCTGACGCTCGCTTACCAATTTATCCTGCTTTTTATCGCAGAGCAATACTTCATCTGCCACACCCATCATACCTAAAGTAAAAGCTACATGAGCACCTACATGTCCTATACCAACTACACCAACAATTCTTTTCTTAATAGTCATATAATTTTACCTCCTAAAAAATTTACTTTTTATTATAGCACAAAAAAACACTTTTCTTCAATTCAAGAAAAGTGGTACGAATATTATTGGACTAGAGCCAGAATCCATAACTCAGTTGCAAAATTATTTATGGCCTCAAAATACTAATCAGCTGCGACGTGTTATAAACGAAAACAATCTCTGGATGGAATTATCTTTTATGTTGTTACTCAGACGCAAAAAAAGCTGAAAACATTACTGTTTTCAGCTTTTTTAATTTCAGCACTGGGGAACATAATTTGTATTTCTCTTTTGCTTAAATTCTTCAATTATTTTTTTGTCAAGTTCCGTATTCTTCAAAAGATCGAATCCTATACCGGCAATGATTTTTGCAGCATAGTGCATGCCCTTTCTTCCAATTCCCGAACCGGCTGCGGCTGCCGCCTGCCAGGTATGAGGCGCACAGCCTAAGGGCCAGCAAGCAGTAGTGAAAACACACATAGGCATAATCTGGCTCACATCGCCACTGTCAGAAGAACTATTGAGGCTTGTTTGCTGACAAGCGTTACGAGGCAGGACTTCTGTAGTAATGCTTGTGGAAAAGCCATATTTTTCCTGTTCCCTTTGGCTAACCCCCGGAGCCAAAGCCTGCACTAATTTTTCTGCTATACTTCTTTCTTCGGGAGAAAGTTCTTCTTGTTTTATGCTACTCATATTAGCATATGCTAAATCTGCAAAGTTAACATTAGGAACCAGTTCACAACAGCCGCCATCGATTTTAATATCTACAGTAGTCTCCGTCATTGTTGCAGCACCTTGAGCCACTAGGTTTAACCGACGTACCGTGTCCTGAACATAACTCATAAAAGGTGCTCTAACATAGTACCAATCCACAGCATAATCAGGAACAATATTAGGAGAGAATTTTCCACTATAGCTGCTGTAGTGAATGCGGGTCTTATCAACCACATGTTCTCGCAAGTAATTTGCGCCTACGTTCATTAGTTCCATAGCATCCAAGGCACTTCTGCCCAACTCTGGAGCAAAGGCGGCATGAGCTGTCTTTCCGTGAAAAGTATAATGGACAGAAGTATTAGCTAAATAGCCCCCTTCAAACACCATGTTAGTAGACATGGGATGCCAACTAATTGCCAAATCACATCCTTTAAACATTCCTAATTTAATCATTTTTACTTTTCCCACAAGTATTTCTTCCTCAGGACAACCATAAAAGCGTATTGTTCCTTTGTTCCCCGTTTCCTGCAAATATCGCTTTAGTGCAATTGCTCCGCCCAAGGCTGCTGTTCCCAATAGGTTATGCCCGCAGGCATGTCCCGGAGCTCCTTCTATAACAGGTTCTTTGGTTCCTTGACATTTTTGTGATAAATTAGGCAAGGCATCATACTCACCTAGAACTGCAATGACCGGTTTTCCCTGGCCGTATTCAGCATAAAAAGCAGTAGGAAATGCTTCTTCATCAATAATTTTAAAGCCTTCTTTTTGTAGAACTTCCCGAAAAAGCTTTGCTGATTTTTGCTCTGTGCCGCTAATTTCCGGATGTTCCCAAAGATTATTGCTTAGCTCATCTAATTCAGTATACAGAGAATTAACACTTTCTATTACTTGTCTCTTATCCATTTTTTCTACGCTTTCTTTTTATGAACCATTAAAGCAATGATAATACTGATAAATACCGTAGACAACATAGGCAGATAATTAGCCGCCCCCGGCAGCCAGTTGAACAGACCAATGCGCACTGCATAAGCTATAGCAATAGCAAAAACCAGCATAAAGCAGGCGTGTTTTCTGAACTTCAAACCAAATTGCACCAGCAATGCACCAAACAATGCCGGTAATAAAAAGTTCAAAGCCTGAGTTACATTGGGAGGAAGCTTCTCAAGGACTGAAGCTCCCAGCACAACACCTACAGTTAAAACCGCAATATTAATAATAACTGACACAGCCATGCCTATTGCCGAAACCACGGATCCTTGCTCAGTGCCCGGTTCCACTTTAGCTGCTTTTTGTGCTATAGATGCGCAGGGTACTCTCATGTTAGAAATATTACCTGACAGGAACGCCATATAGGTACCAATAGGTCCTAAAACAGGAAAATAAGAAATAGGTTCAACAACCCAAAGAACGCCAAAGCTGGCCGCCGCCGTAATGAAGGAAGCAAACAAAGCGCTGCCTTGAGGGACCAAACCATACTGCCAAGCCAAATATGAAACAGGAATGAAAGAAAAGAGTACACCAAGATAACCGGTGATTTTCCCTAATCTGTTCATTTTGGGCATATATACTTGAGAAAAATATTTATCGTTATCCATTTTTTTGCTCCTTTATAATAAGGCTGTTATAAGCATAGCCAGTAAGATCGTAATGGTCAGTGACCATTCACGCAAGTGGTGAGAATCTTTTTTCTCTGCAATAAAAGTAATAACTGCCATGATAAGCCCACCTAATATGCAGGCAACAGCATTTTTATTTAGCCTTACTAGGCTAGCAGCAGATTGGGCAGAAAATACGCCGATGATAGCTGCTGAAGCGATAGTAGTCATTATTACAGTATTGCCTTTAGAAACTTTTTGCTCAATAACACTCATTCTATCAGCGGAAAAAGTTGCAAAAATAACCCAGCCGATAGAGCCTAAAACCATTGTCCACAAGGCCATGGTAAAAGCCAAAGGAGTCAACGGGTCGCTACCCAGGGTAACACCTACTGTCTGGGTGCCAATACCTGCCGCCAAAGATTCGAACATAACGGAACCAATCATGGAAAGGCGCATCCATGCTACCGGTCCGCCTAGCATAACCAGCAATGACAGCATGCCGCTGAGAATAACAATCGATGGTCCGATAGATGTTATTGCACTACTTCGGGCCGCACTCTTTAACTGTATATCAGTTAATCCCATTGCCTTTCCTGCTGTAAAAGAATCTCGGGCAAAAAGTGCCGCCTGCACAACAACTAAAAGAACCGGTACGCCACAGGCAATCCACATAGGAAAACTATTTGCTATTTGCATTACTTCCATTACCTTTCCCCTCCTTTATATGTAAAAGACTTAATTGATTATATCACAAAACATACTTCGTGAATACAACATGTGTATTGACGGTTTTACATCTAAATGATAGAATTTTACAGAAGTATCATATTTGCATATTTTTAAAAGTGAGGTTTACAAAAATGTCCATTACGCTATATCAAGAAGCAAAGTCATTTTCACAGGAAATAATTAATTGGCGAAGAAATCTTCATAAAATTCCTGAAATTGGGTTAAATCTACCTAAAACGGTTGATTTTGTCACTAATGAACTAAAAAAAATAGGTGTGTCCTATAAAGTTTACGATGATTGTTCCTGCATAGTAGCAACTATCGGTCATGGTACTAAATGTCTGCTTCTGCGTTCCGATATGGATGCCCTGCCTGTTAAAGAAGATAGCGGTTTGGATTTCGCTTCTACTAACGGTTGTATGCACGCCTGCGGACACGACATGCACGCCGCCTTTCTCTTGGGAGCAGCAAAGTTGCTAAAGGCTCACGAAGACCAGTTGAAAGTTACTGTTAAGCTTTTATTCCAGTCTGCGGAAGAAACCTTTCAGGGAGCTTATGCCGCTGTTAAACACGGCATTTTAGAGAATCCCAAAGTTAATGAAGCTTTTGCCATGCATGTTTTTGCTACTACTGACCTTGGTACTTTTGCTTATGGCATTCCCACTCCCATGGCTGCTGCTTATGTCTTTAAAATTAATATCACAGGACATGGCGGTCATGGTTCCCAGCCCGAAAACTGTATTGACCCGATTAATACAGCTGTACAAATTTATCTGGCCTTGCAGTCCTTAATTGCCAGAGAGTGTCCTCCTGCCTCCAAAGCAACTTTGACTATAGGACAATTAAGTTCCGGGAATGCAGCTAATGTCATTCCCCAAACAGCTGTAATGCAAGGTACTCTCAGAACTTTTGAAAAGCCTGTTACCGAACTATTAATTCGCAGAATAAGCGAAGTTGCTAAAGGCGTAGCTCTTACTTATAGATCAAAGGTAGAAATCGAAAAATTAACTCAAGTACCAAGCCTAGTCTGTGACAAGATATTAACCGAACAAGGCATTGCCAGTATTAAAAAGATCTATCCCAATGCGGTATTCCAAGATGGTTTATCTCTCATGGGATCAGAAGATTTTGCTGTTATAAGTGACAAAGTGCCAACTTGCCATTTTATGATGGGAGCAGGTATTCCTGACAAAGACAAACGTGTTGGTCAGCACAATCCCCACATTCAATTTAACGAAGATGCTTTACCTCTGGCAGCTGCCATTTACGCTCAAGTGGCTCTAGACTGTAAATAACGTTATTAGTGGCAAGGCGCTAATCGCTAAAACAAAAAAGAACTGTAACGCAATGATAAATTTATCACTGTATTACAGTTCTTTTTATATGCTTGTACACCTTTCTAATCCGGCCTATTTTGTCGGCTTTTCAGGAAATGACTATTTCCTGAAAACTTATTCATTTCCACTCAAAGCTTGAGATATTCTTTCAAGTTGTATCTTTCAGGATTATCATGTGCTTTAACTATTACAGCCTTCCAGCCGCCTAAGAAAGATACATTGGGCTCTTTTTGCACAGCATGCATATTATCTGATTCACCAACGTATTCGTTTAGCAAAGCAGTATAGCTTCCGTCACCATTATCTGTTAAGCTGGTTATTTGCATGAAGCGTACCCCTTCACCGGATGCTTTGATCAAAAGATATTCATTGCCAACCAAAGGATATTCATGGGACGATTGGGCCACTATGTGCTTGCCAAAATACTTATATGCAGCATTATCTACTTCTTGAGCAGGTATAGCCCAATAGGTATTATCATAGTTTCTTAACAGTTCCCTTCTGTTTATTCTTACATGCATCACACCAAACTTAATCAGTTCGCTGTTACTGACGGCATTATAAGTAAAGGGCCGCATAAAAGCTTCGGAAAAATTACTAAAAAAAACATCCAAAGCATTTCTTTCAGAAATATTCATCTCACTTCTCGATGCAGCAAAAGATGTAACAGCCAGGCTTAAAACAACCATTATAAGCACCAATACTTTTTTGCATAGCCTCATTTAAATTCCCCCTTTATTGTTATATTCCCCTAATGTCCATTGCCGGCTCTGGCTCTTAAGTTTAGCCTGAAGTTGACCCATCGGTGCCTGTCACTTTTGGGTTCGCAAGCATTTTACTTGCCAAAATTTGATAAAAGTTATTAATCTCAATGGGTTTGGATATATGTGCATTCATGCCGGCTGCTAATGATTTCTCCGTATCCTCATTAAAAGCATTGGCGCTCATAGCAATTATTGGCACCGTTTTTGCATCTGTTCGATTAAGCTTCCTGATTATTCTAGTCGCCTCCAGACCATCCATAAACGGCATCCGAATATCCATTAAAATCATATTATAGTAATATGGAGCAGAATTAGTAAACATCTCTACGCCCTGCTTACCATTATCAGCAACTTCAACTATAGCATCCTTTTTCTTTAACAGTTTTTCTATAAGCAGTCTATTGACAAGCTGGTCTTCACATACCAGCACCCGAGCTCCTTTAAGTATTTCTTCTGATACAGTGCCTTCTTTCTGACGAAGTTGTTCTGTCTGGTCACAGCGCGTCAAAGGAATAATTACCGTAAATTCTGTGCCTATGCCTTTTTTGCTTTTAACCGCTATAGTACCATGCATACCATCCACTAAGCGCTTTACTATAGCCAAGCCTAAACCGACCCCTCCCTCTTGCTGTTCATTTTCTTGAAGGAAGGATTCAAACATATTGGGAATAAATTGTTCACTCATACCAATACCGGTATCCTTAATCACGTTTTTCATATAGACCTTCTCCTCATCCATATGATCTACAGAAACATTAAAACTTACCATACCGCCCCTTGGTGTGAATTTTACGGCATTGTTCAGGAGATTAATTGGACTTGTCAAGAAAAGTGCAGTCAACAAACTCGAAATATTTTAAACTAAGCAGCTACAACATTTGTTAACTCACATAATGCCCTATAGGCAGCTGGTGGTAGAGCATCTGGATTGGTAGTG
>Ga0160425_1003609_pt1 | contig 11149 bp, 12 predicted proteins | sample BioMet8_FD_108193 | JGI IMG/M metagenome (GOLD analysis project Ga0160425, IMG submission 108193) | Microbial communities from bioreactor (seeded with sewage sludge) at Lawrence Berkeley National Lab, California, USA - Biofuel... | ecosystem: Engineered > Bioreactor > Anaerobic > Unclassified ...
CGAGCGATGCGAGCGGCAGCGAACAGCGCGACTATGCCGCAACCTGGGACCTTTACAGAGCCGCCCTTCCCCTGGGAACCCCATCCTCCTGAGATCATAGCCTGCCCGGCCTCGCTCGTACGCGCAGGGTGCTCCGCGACCCTGCGCCTGCCGGGGGACAGACGGGGAAAGCGTACTGACGACGGACAAGGCGGGCGGAGCAGAGCCCCGCCCCTACGGTTATGAATTACGAACCAATCTGTAGGGGGCGATGCCTACATCGCCCCGCAACACAGCCCGCCCCTGTGCGGTGGGCGGGACGGGGCGCGGTCGGCGACCGGCAGGACGGGCGGAACGGAACCTCCCTGCGGGGGCGAAACGCGCGGCTTTTCCCTTACACGCCCGTGCCGTCGAACGAGGGGATGTAGTCCCTCGTCGCGGAGGCGAAGTCCTGCGCGTAGCCCTCCCGCACGCCGCGCAGCGCCATCCAGCTCTGCACGGCCGCGTACTCGTCCTCGGTCACGCGCCGGTCGAACGGCGGCGTGTCCTTCAGCCGCCCCATCGGCGTGTACTGCGCCATCAGCGAGAACAGCACGTCCCCCGGCCCGAAGCGGTCCGCGACGAAGTCCACCGCGCCGAGCGAGTTGTCCACGTGCCCCGGCAGCACGAGATGCCGGATGAGCACGCCGCGCGTCATCTGCTCGTCCTCGATCCGGTACGGCCCCGTCTGGCGGAACATCTCCCCGATCGCCGCGGCGGCGGCCTCGGGATAGTCCGGCGCGGCCGCGATCTCCCGCGCGAGCGCCGCGTCCGAAAATTTGTAGTCCGGCAGGTACACGTCCACCAGCCCCTCGAGCGCGCGCAGCGTCCCGACAGACTCGTACCCGCCGCAGTTGTACACGACCGGCACGGGCAGCTTCGGCTCGAGCGCGGGCAGGATGGACGGGAGGAAGTGCGTCGGCGTGACCAGATTGATATTCTGGACGCCTTCTTCGATCAATTGTTCGAATATCTCCCGAAGGCGGGCCGGCTCCACCGGTTTTCCCCACCCGTGGTGAGAAATTTCGTCGTTCTGGCAGAAGCCGCAGCCGAGCGTGCAGCCCGAGAAGAACACCGCGCCCGACCCGAACGAGCCGGAGATGACGGGCTCCTCCCAGTAGTGCGGGGCGGCGCGGGCGGCGACGATGCCGGCGCTCATGCCGCAGAAGCCGCGCTGTCCGGCGGCGCGGTCGACCCCGCACGCGCGCGGGCAGAGGGTACAGGGGGAATAGGTGAGCATGCCGGGTCTCCTTTCCGAAAAAACGTCCCGCGCGCCGCCTCGGCGGGCGCGATACCTATATAGTATAGCGTTTTTTTCCGCCGGACACAAGGAGGATTTACGGGAAGTCGCGGATGTGATAAAATAGAATCGTCCATTTCAACCGCCTGGAAAGGAATCTGCGATGAAAAAACGACTCGCGGCCCTGCTGGCCGCGCTGGCGCTGCTCGCGCTGACGGCCTGCCGCGCCGAGCCCGCGCCCGCCGAAACGACCGCCGCGCCCGAGACGACGACCGCCGTCCCCGAGACGACGACCGCCGCGCCCGAGACCACGGCGGCCGCCTCCGAAACCACGGCCGCCGCGTCCCCCTCCGGCTCGTCCTGCCCCGCCGTCGTGACGGCGGAGAAGAAGGAGGGCTCCGTCGAGGAGTCGGTCGGCTACAATCTGCGCACGCCGCAGGCCTCGTCCTGCGCCTCGTCCGCCGCGCAGACGATCAACGACTACTACGCCGCCGCCGAGGGCAAGCTGGCCGACTTCGCCTCCGGCGAGCTCTACGAGCAGGCCATGAACGACCGCACCGTGCTCAACCTCACGTCCGACTACACCGTCGAGCGCAACGGCGGCGGCATCCTCTCGATCCTGCGCAGCGCCGTCGTCTCCGGCGGCGGGGAGAGCGACCGCACCACCTGGTACGCCGAGACGTTCAACCTCGCGAGCGGGGGGCTCTACACGCTCGACGACTTCTTCACGGTGCCCGAGGCGGACTACAAGCCCCTCCTCCTGAAATACGCCGACCCCGGCGACGCGGACGACCCGAAGGCGTTCGCCGCCGCGGCGGAGGCGTCGTTCGACAAGAAGCGCTTTTACGTCACGGCCGACGCGCTCGTTTTCTTCTATCAGCCCGGCGATCTCGGGCCGCCCTCCTCGTTCTTCGAGGTTCCGGTCGCGCTGCTGGGAGATGCGTTTCAATGGCCCTGATCTCCCCAAAGCCCTGGCCGCGCCGGACGGTCTATTACCGGGACCCGCTCCATGACGATTTCGACCGCTCGCACGGGAAGATCCCCGTCCGCCGGATCGGCGCCGGCTACGCCTACGACCGCGGCCCGCTCTGGCGCGCGGGCGGCGACGCGGTGTACTACGCGCTCGCCGCGCCGCTGCTGCTGCTTGTCTGCCGCGTCTGCTGGGGCCTGCGCGTCCGAAACCGCCGCGCCCTGCGCGGCATGCGCTCGGGGTATTACCTCTACGCCAACCACACCAACGCGCTGCTCGACGCCTACGCGCCGCTGCTCGTGTGCTTTCCGCGCCGCGTCCGCATCGTCACGGCCGACGAGGCCGTCTCCATCCGGGGCCTCGGCGCCTTCGTGCACCTGCTCGGCGCGGTGCCGCTGCCGAACACCGTCGGGGGCGCGCGGAAATACCTCGCCGCCCTCTCCCGCTGGACCGCCGGGGGCGAGGCCGTGACGATCTATCCCGAGGCGCACATCTGGCCCTACGCCACGCTCATCCGCCCGTACCCGGACGGCTCGTTCGCCTATCCGGTGCGGGACAATCTGCCCGCCGTGCCGGTGACCATCGTCTACCGGCGGCGGAAGCTGCTGCCTAATCTGCCGCCGCTGGCCACCGCCGTCGTGGGCGCGCCCGAGCGGCCCGACCCGTCCCTCCCGCCCATCGAGGCGCGCAGGGACCTGCGCGAGCGCGTCTGCCGGCAGATGCGCGAGACCGCCGCGCGCGAAAACCGCTGCGAATACATCCGCTACCGGCCCGAACAGGAGGAGACCCATGCTTCGAAATAACGACGCCGTCGCCGCGACCGTCACCGGCTACACCAGCGAGGGGCTTGGCGTGGCCCGCACGCCGGAGGGCGTGCTCTTCGTCCCCGACGCGATCGAGGGCGAGACGGCCCTGCTGCGCGTGACGCACGTCGGCGCGCGCGGCGCGTGGGCGAGGATTGAAAAGCTCGAGACCGTCTCGCCGCACCGCGTGGAGCGAAAATGCCCGCTCGGCAGGCGATGCGGCGGCTGCGCGTTCTGGCACATGGACTACGGCGAGGAGCTGCGCCTCAAGTCGCAGCGGGTGCGCGACGCCCTGACGCGCATCGGCGGCTTCGACCCGGGCGAGGTGCCCATCCTCGCCGCGCCGTCGTGCGAGGGCTACCGCAACAAGGCGGTCTATCCCGTCGCGCCCGGAAAGCACGGGCCCGTCGCGGGTTTCTACCGGGGCGGCACGCACGAGGTGCTGCCCGTGGAGCGCTGTCTCATCCAGGCCGACGCCGCCGACCGCGCGAAGGACGCCGTCCTCGCGTGGATGCGCCGCCACGCGGTGAGCGCCTACGACGAAAAGACCCACACGGGCTGCGTGCGCCATATCTGCGTCCGCACGGCGTTCGGCACGGGCGAGACGCTCGTGTGCGTCGCGGCGAACGCCGAAAGGGGCCCGGCCGAGGCCGACCTCGTCTCGGCGCTGCGCGAGGCGGTGCCGGGGCTGAAGACGGTCGTGTGGAACGTCAACCGGGCGCGCACGAACGTCGTGCTGGGCGAGACGTTCCGGCCGATTTTCGGCGACGGGACGATCGGGGAGACGCTCTGCTCCCTGCGCTTCCGGCTCTCGGCGCGCTCGTTCTTCCAGGTGAACCCCGCGCAGGCCGCGCGGCTGTACGAAAAGGCGCTGGACTTCGCCGCGCTCTCTCCGGCGGACACCGCGCTCGATCTCTACTGCGGCACCGGCACGATCACGCTGCTGCTGGCGGGCCGCGCGGGCCGGGCGATCGGCGTGGAGTCGGTGGCGGCCGCCGTGGACGACGCGCGGGAGAACGCGCGCGCGAACGGCGTCCGAAACGTGGAGTTTCTCTGCGCCGACGCGGGCGAGGCCGCGGAAAAGCTCGCCGCGGACGGCGTCCGGCCGGACGTGCTGGTGGTCGATCCGCCGCGCAGGGGTCTGAGCCCCGAGGTGATCGCGGCGGCCGCCGCGATGGGTCCGCGCCGCGTGGTCTACGTGTCCTGCGACCCGGCGACGCTCGCGCGCGACGTCTCCCGCTTCCGCGAGGCCGGCTTCTCCCCCGTAAAAGCCGAGTCCGTCGACATGTTCCCCCGCTGCGCGCACGTCGAGACGGTAGTATTGATGTCAAGGATTGAAGGAAAATAAGCTTGAAAGCCCCTGATTTCAGGGCATTTGCGGGTTTGGAGGAAAAGCGGCGAAGGGGCGCAGAATCCTCTGCGGGAATTTATCCAAAGCCGGCAAGCAAAACGCCTTGTCACGAAGATTGACATTCAGTTGGCGAATTAAAAGAAAGATTAGCGAAAATACGAAGAACTGATATAAAACTATCTATAAAGAAAGCAAGCCGCCCTATCGGTTAATCCAAAGGGCGGCTTGCTCTTATCTGCAGAAAATTAAGATAGACAAATGTGTCTGACGCCAAAAACATGGCATTTCTCGCTTTGTGTCGTGTTAAAAAACGCTGTCAGACCGTATTCTGGTACAGAAAGGAGGCCGACCATATGGATCAGGTCAAGATAGGTTCTTTTCTTAAGGAACTCCGAAAAGAGAAAGAACTGACGCAGGAGAATTTGGCTGAACAGCTCAGGGTTTCCAACAGAACAATATCTCGATGGGAGACCGGAAGTAATATGCCGGATATCGGTATGCTGGTCGAGATAGCTGATTTTTATGATGTGAGTATTCCTGAAATCATGAATGGAGAAAGGAAAAGCGAGAACATGAATCAAGAAGCAAGAGAAACTGCTGTTGCAATGGCAGAATACAGTCGAAATGAGGTAAAGACCGGAAAACAAAAAGTAATTGGCAGCCTGATGCTGACCTTTGGCATATTCATAATTGTGTCAGCACTGGCTATATTCCCAAGTGACAGCAGCTGGGGAAGCGTTTATTCTGTTTTGGGAAGCATTTTTTCAGTTATAGGTATATATCTTATGATCCGGCCCGCGGTGACGAAACGAAGCTTGCGTATCCTGACGGTTCTCGGAAGCATCGTTCTGTTATTTGGGGCTTTTACGGTATCCGATTATATTGCGGTCACGCAGTTCAATCAGGTGCCAAGGTTCCGGTATGAGACAGGTTATGACTCACGGAATCCTGATCAATTAGTGCATAAAACCATATTTTTTACGGTAGTTCAAAAAAATCCCGGAACAAAGGATGAACAGGTTTATATTGTAAAATAGATTCGGAGATTCAAACTCTGGCCTTAAAATGCCTCAAGACTTCCACACTGCCGTCATCGGCAGTAAGGGAGCCTTGCTTTTATTCCTCGATTTCAATTGTGACGCCGGACGCGCTGCGTCCGGCGGCGGAAAATTTCCGGGCCGCCCATCTATCAATTTCCGCCGTACTTTGATAAACTATATCATAAATTCACCGGCGCGGGAATCGCGCCGGGACGGCGGCGGGGCAGCCGCCGGAATCGTTTGGAAAGACAGGCGGAAACTATGACTTCTTTGCTTCACGGCGGCTACCTCGCCATCGTCCTGAGCTCCGTGGCCGTTTACCTCTTTATCGTGCTCGCCATCCGCCTAGTCGGAAAAACGGAGATCGCGCAGCTCTCGGTGTCCGATCTGGTGTTCATCATGCTGCTGAGCAACTCGGTGCAGAACGCCATGGTCGGCTCGGACACCTCGCTCGCGGGCGGGCTCGTCGCGGCGGCGTCGCTCTTCGCGGTGAACGCGCTCTTCAAGGAGTGCATGTACCGCATCCCCGGCTTCGGGAAGTTCCTGCAGGGCGAGTCGCTGATGCTGGTCTATCAGGGCCGCGTCAACGACGCCAATCTGCGCAAGGCGCGCCTGACCACGAACGAGCTGCTCGAGGCCATCCGCGAGCACGGCGTCGCGAGCGTCGCCGACGTGGACCTGGCCGTGCTGGAGGTGGACGGGAACATCAGCGTCCTCTCCCACGACTTCCAGCACAAGACCACAAGCGGCATCCGCAAGCCGCGCCTCCCCCGCCGCCAGACGAAAAAGCGCGGCTGACCCTGCCTCTGCCGCCGCCCCTCCGCCCGTCCCGTCTGTCCCCGCGGCTGACGCCGGTTCGCGGTTAGTTTCCTGGCGAATCCGAACCGAGATGCCTTATTCGTCAGCACATGAGGCCGGACCGGCTATAATTTCAGGAGGATGGGATTCTTAAGGGAAGGGCGGCTCTGTAAAGAGCCGCCCCTCCCCTTTGAGCCCCACCCTCCTGAGATTGCGAGTCCCTACTGTTTTATGTGCTGACGAATAAGGCATACCCCGGCGGATTCGCCGGGAAATTTACCGTAAATCGGCGCAAGCCGCCGGCGGAAAAGACGTCCTAACGCAGGACGGCGCGCCGGAGAAAGGAAACCCATGCTGAGAAAAGACCGCGAAATCACCGATCCCGCCGAGATCCTCGCCGTCCTGCGCCGCTGCGACACCGTCCGCCTCGGCCTGCGCGGGGAGGAATACCCCTACGTCGTGCCCGTGTCCTTCGGCCTCGCGGAGGAGGACGGGCGTCCCGTCCTCTACTTCCACGGCGCGCGCGCCGGCCTCAAGACCGCGCTGCTGAAGGCGCGGCCCGAGGTCTGCGTCGAGGCCGACCGCCTGCTCCGCTACGAGCGCACCGCGCACGGCATCACCGCCCGCTGCGAAAGCGTGATCGGCTTCGGCCGCGCCGTGCCCGTCGAGGGCGCGGAGAAGCTCGCCGGCCTGCGCGCGATCAACGAGCACTGCGGCTTCCCCGACTATCCCGTCGAGTCCTGCGCCAGCCTCGCCGGCACCGCCGTGTACAAAATCGCGCTCGTCTCGCTCACCGGCAAGCGCAATGCGCTCGCCCCCTGAACCGTCATACCGGAAAGGAGTCCTCCCATGAGCGACAACCGCGTCTCCTTCGCCAGCGACACCTCGGGCCGCTCGGCCCGGGACTGGGCGAAGGCCCTCGTCTTTCTTCTGGTCGGGCTGACCATCGCCCACTTCGGCGTGACGCTCTTCCTCCTCGCCGACTTCGGCAGCGACCCGTTCACCACCTTCGTGCAGGGCCTCGCGCGCTGCGCGGGCGTCAGCGTGGGCACGATGCACGTCGCCGTGCAGATCCTGCTGATCGCCGTGATGCTGCTGACCACCAGAGGCTACGTCAAGCTCGGCACGGTCGTCTGCGGCGTCTGCGGCGGCCCCATCATCGACGGCTTCACCGCCCTGCTCCGCGGCGCGGTGAACGGCGCCTCGCCCACGGCGCTGCGGGCCTGCTCGTCGCTCGCCGGGTGCGCGATCCTCGCGTTCGGCATGACGCTCGTCATCGCCAGCGATGCGGGCACCGGCGCGAACGACCTCGTCGCCCTCGTGCTCAGCGACCGGCTCGCGAAGCCGCTGCGCTGGGTGCGGCTCGGCTGCGACGTGATTTTCCTGCTCGCCGGCCTCGCGCTCGGCGGACGGGTGGGCGTCGGCAGCGTCCTCGCCGCGGCGCTCGTGGGCCCGCTGGCCCAGGCGTTTCTGCCCTTCAGCCGCCGCCTCGCCGCGAAATTCCTGCCGCCCGTTCCGGACGAAAAGAAGAAAGCCTGAAAAAAGCCCGCCTGCCTCCCGGCAGACGGGCTTTTTTGTTCCGCGGCCGCCGTTTCCGGCGGCCGCGCGTCTTTCAGACCAGATTCACCGTGTCGAACGCCTCGTTCGGCAGCGCGTCGGAGAGCTCCAGCGCCGCGTGCGAAAACCCGCCCGCGTAGTCGAAGCCCATCACCGGCGAGCGCAGCGCGCCGCCCGCGGGTCTGGCGCGCAGCGCGAGCGACATCGTCACCGACGTCCCCTCGCCCGGGCCGGAGCGGACGACGACCGTGCCCCCGTGGAGCTGCGCGATCATCCGCACCAGCGGCAGCCCCAGGCCCACGCCCCAGCGCGGGTCGCCGAGCTGCTCGCGGTGCTCGTAGCGCGAGAAGATCGTCGCCATCATCAGCGGGTCGATGCCCTCGCCGGTATCGGTCACGCGGACGAGCACGCTGTGCTCCGTGCGCTCCACGCGCAGCACGATCTCGCCGCCCGCCGGGGTGAATTTCATCGCGTTGGAGATCAGGTTCAGCACGGCCCGCTCCACCTTCTGGCGGTCGATGCTGCCGTAGAAGCAGCGCTCCGGGCAGACGCAGCGGAGCCGGAGCCCCGCCTCGGCGCAGTAGCCCCCGGCGCGCTCGGCCAGCTCGCCGAAGAACGCGCGCAGGTCGGTCCGCTCGTCGTCGAGCCGGGCCTCGCCCGTCAGATAGAGCCGCAGGTCGGACAGGTTGCCCGCGATGCGCAGCAGCTTGTAGAAGCCGCGGTTGAGCCGGGCGGTCTGCTTCTGGATCTTCGGGTCCTCCTGATCCTCGAGCATCGGAAAGAGCACCGAGGCCGCGTCGAACAGATCCGTCAGCGGCCCGCGGATCGTCTGCGCGGCCACCGCGAGCGTCTCCAGGCTGAGCCGCTCGGACGCCGGCGCGGACGCCGCGAGGAACACGTCCGTCCCGTCCTCGCGGCGGACGGTCGCGTCGTAGAGCTTGCCCCGGAAGCGGAGCGTCAGGTCCATGACGCCCTTGCCGTCGTAAGCCCGGTAAAAGTCGAGGCTCTCCCCCAGAATATCCTCCAGCCGCGCGCCGTCGGCCCCGAGCAGGGCCTCCGCCGCGGCGTTGCAGCGCGTCAGCTCGCCCTCCCGCGCGAACAGCACGGGCTGGGTCAGCTCGTTTAAAACCGTTTCTCTGTCAGCGTTCGTCGTCTGCTCCATATTGCCTCCCTTTCCGGCCGGTAAATCTAGTATCTGCAAAAGAAGGCCGCGCAGTCCCGCAAATACCGCCAAGTTTCGCCCCGGAGCAATTTTTCATCCTCAGGCATATCATAGCGGAAAGCAGGCGAAAAAGCAAGATGCAGGGATAATTGGTAATATAAGGGTTTTCTTTCTTTTTCCCCATTCTTCGCGGAAAAACAAAAAATCTCCGGAAAAGCGGCGCTTTTCCGGAGATTGCGGTCAAAGAACTGTGCGGCACAGGATAGATTTCTCGGAAGAAGGACGCGGGGCGCCGGGAATTTACGGAAATATGCCGAACGACCAAACGCTTCGCCGGGATTTCAGGAGCGAGCTGTGCCGAAACGCGACGGGACGGGAACGGGATCGGGAAACGCGCGAAGCGCGCCGTGCGCCTCAGAATTGCCGGCCAGAGCGATTTCTGACAATTCCTGGGTAATCACTCACGCGGGAAAAGGGCGGAAAACGAAAAAGCCGGAAAAGAAGGCGCTATTTTTCTTCCAGTTGGCGGACGGCTGCCGCGATGAGCTCGGCCGCGCCGTCCAGCGAGAACAGCCCCGCGTCCACGCAGAGATGGTAATTGGACGCCTCACCCCACTTGCGCTGGGTAAAGAAATTGTAGTATTCCGAGCGCATTTTATCTTGCTTGCGGATGGTTTTTTCGGCCAGCTCCTCAGGGATACCATAGTACTTTGCCAGACGTTCGTGACGAACGGGACGGGACGCGCTGATGAACACGTTGAAGCAATCCTTGCGGTCCTGCAGCACGTAGTCGGCGCAGCGCCCGACGATTACGCAGCTGCCCTTTTCGGCCACCTTCCGGATGACGTCGAACTGTGCGAAGGCAAGCTTTTGGTTGAGAGGGAGAGCGTCGGTGACGGACATGGTTGTGTACAGATACGTGCTGTAAAGCAGGGAACTGACAGGTTTTTCGTCGAAGTGTTCCACAACGTCTTCGTGCATGCCGCTTTCCTGCGCGGCGATCTTCAGGAGCTCGCGGTCGTAGAAGGGATAACCGAGCAGCGCCGCCAGCTTTTCGCCGACCAGCCTGCCGCCGGAGCCGTATTGCCGATCGATGGTGACGATCAAGTGATCTCCCCCTCCCTGCGTCTTTATTATAGCATGTGTGTGCAAAAGTGACAAGTCCTTTTTTGACAGCCAAATTAATTTAGCGATAATTCACAATTTTCAGGGCTGAACTTCCCCTTTAAATTGCAGCGCCAGAAACCGGACGGGCCGGTCGGTGCGGTTCTCAAGGCCGTGGCTGTGGCCGCGCGGGCAGAACTCGATGTCGCCGGCGGAGACGGGATACTGCTTTCCGTCCTCGGTCAGCACGGCCTCGCCCTCGAGGATCCAGAACGTCTCGCAGTCGCTGTCGTGGAGGTGCTCTCCGACGAGCGCGCCCGCCGGGAGCGTCACGTCGGCGAACATGCCGGTTCTGCCGCCGAGGTCGGCGGGCTCGAACAGCGTGCGGTAGGTCATTTCGCCGCGGCCGCCCGCGGGCTCGCGCTCGCTGGCGCGGGGCATATCGCGATAATAGTGAATCATGGTTTATCCTCCTGTATGCACAGGTTCTGCACAAACTGTGCGGAACCTGTGCGGATTTATTTGTGGTAGCGCGTGCCCGCCTGGATGGATTCGGCGCGGTAGAGCTGCTCGAGCAGCATCACGCGGGCCAGGTGGTGCGGAAAGGTCATCCTGGACATGGACAGCCGCAGGTCGGCGGCGGCCTTGATCGACGGGTCGAGGCCGAAGCTGCTGCCGAGCACGAAGCAGGCGCTCCCGGCGCCGGAGAGCTTGGCCGACGCGAGCGCGGCGGCGAGGTCCTCGGAGGAGAGGGCTTTTCCCTCCGGCGTGAGGACGCAGAGCCACGCGCCCCTGGGGACGCGCTCGCGCACGGCGTCGGCCTCGCGGGCGAGGCCCGCGCGGATCTCGGCGGGCGAGGGGTCGTCCGGGAGGCGGCACTCCGGCAGCTCGACGGCCGTGAAGCGGCAGAACGCGCCGAGCCGCCGCGCGTATTCGGCGCAGGCGTCGAGATAAAATTTTTCCTTGAGCCGCCCGACGGCGAGAACCGTAATGGAAAACATAAACAATCTCCCACAGGATATTGACAGGTTGCACACCGCCGTGCAACCCCGCCGCGCCCGGGCGGCTGCTTACGAGAGGCTTCGCGCCCCGCGGGGAAGCGGCGC
>Ga0160425_1003611_pt1 | contig 11144 bp, 10 predicted proteins | sample BioMet8_FD_108193 | JGI IMG/M metagenome (GOLD analysis project Ga0160425, IMG submission 108193) | Microbial communities from bioreactor (seeded with sewage sludge) at Lawrence Berkeley National Lab, California, USA - Biofuel... | ecosystem: Engineered > Bioreactor > Anaerobic > Unclassified ...
CGTCGGGGTTGATAATGGTCTGCATGGAAGCACGGTCCAGCGTGCCGTCCGGGTTCACCGCCACCTTGCCGGAGGTATCCGGCACCTGTTTGACTGTCACTATAATTTTCATCCTGCCTTACCTCCTTCGTCACTTCAGCAGCCGGCCCGCGATCACCATCTGCTGCACCTGGGTGGTGCCCTCGTAAATGCTGCAGATGCGAACGTCCCTGTATAGCCGTTCCACCTTGTATTCTCTGATGTAGCCGTAACCGCCGTGGATCTGCACGGCCTTGTAGGCACAGCGGTTGGCCGCTTCCGCCGCGAAATACTTCGCTATCGAGCAGGCCTGCGTGGCATCAGCGCCTGCGTCCTTCAGCGCCGCCGCGTGGTAGACCAACTGCCGTGCCGCCTCCGTGTCCGCCGCCATTTCCGCGATCATAAAGCTGATGCCCTGAAAGTCGGCGATGGGCCGGCCGAACTGTTTGCGTTCCCGGGCGTACTTCACAGCCTCGTCCAGGCAGCTCTGCGCCACGCCCACTGCCTGCGCCGCCATTCCCAGACGGCCGCCGTCCAGCGTTTTCATGGCATACTGGAATCCCTTGTGCAGCGGCCCCACCAGGCACTCGCCCGGCACCCGCACGTCCTCCATCACCACATCGCAGGTGGGATAGCCGTTGATCCCCATCTTCTTTTCCGGCGCTCCCAGGGAAACTCCGGGCAGCTTCATGTCCATGAGAAACATGGAGATTCCCTTGCTCCCCTTGGCCGTCAGGTCCGTCCTGGCAAAAACGATGCACCAGTCCGCCATGGGCGCGCCCGAAATGAAACACTTGCGGCCGTTGAGAAGGAAGTCATCGCCGTCTGCCGCCGCCGTGGTGACGGTGCCGCCCGCGTCGCTGCCCGCCCCCGGCTCCGTCAGAGCGAATACCAGGATCTTTTCCCCGCTGGCGACGGGCGGCAGATATTTCTTCTTCTGCGCCTCGCTGCCCGCCAGCATCAGCGGGCCGCCGCCCAGCGAGTTGGACGTGTTGGCGTAAATCGACAGCACCGCGTCCACTCGCGCCAGTTCCTCCACCATCAGCGCATAGGTCAGATAATCGCTGCCCTGCCCGCCGTATTCCCGCGGAATCTTCACACCCATAAAACCGTACCGCGCCATCTTTTTGTGCATTTCCCAGTCAAACTCACCTGTTTCGTCCAGCCGGTCCTGCAGCTCCTTGGTGAATTCCGTTTCCGCAAACTGGCGGAACAGCTTTTGCTGCATCGCATGTTTTGCATCCAGTATCATCGTCTTTTCTCCTTATGTCGGTTTTCAGCGTTTTCTGTCGTTAAAGGGGCGGCAGCGGCGCCTGCCCGGTGTAGGTCCTGGCTTCTTCCGCGCCGCTGAGAACGCGGATGGCGCCCTGCGCCATGGCCTCCATCTCGAATTCGCCCGGATAGGCATACACCGGCGCCAGAAAACCGCAGCAGTCCGTGATGTACTGCACCAGCTCTTCGCTGTGAACCAGGCCGCCGCCCAGCAGGATCGCGTCCACCCGGCCGTGCAGCACCGCCGCCATGGCCCCAATGTATTTGACGATCTGATACAGCATGGCTTCCCAAACCAGCTTCGCCCGCTGATCGCCGCTTTCGATGCGCCGGCGCACCTCGCGGGCGTCGGACGTCCCCAGATGATCCACAAGGCCGCCCGTCTTGGTGCACAAAAGCCGCAGCTCGTCGGGATCCCCGGTGCGGCACAGCTCGATGATGTCCGCCGTAGGAACGCTGCCGCAGCGGGTGGGCGCCATAGGGCCCTCCCCCTTGGCTATGTCGTTGCCGTCGATCATCCGGCCGCAGCAATGGGCCGACACGGAGATGCCGCCGCCGATGTGGCAGACGATGTAACGGCAGTCCTCATAACGCACACCCATCCGTTTGGAGTGGCGGATGGCGGTTTCCTTGAGGTTCAGCGAGTGCAGATGACTCTGGCGGTAGACACCTCTGATCCCCGTGATCCGGGCCACCGGCTCATATTCGTCCACGTCCGGCGGATTCACCGTAAAGGCGGGACAGCCCAGCTCAGCGGCAAAGGCCCGGGCCAGCTGCACGCCCAGCTGGGCGGGATGACTGATCCCGTTGGCGCCCCGGATCGCATGGTCCAGCAAAAGGGCGTCCACGCGGTAAGTGCCGCCCGCAAGAGGCAGCAGACCGCCGCCCCGGCCCACGCAGGCGTCCACGCCGCTCAGCGTTATGCCGCGCGCCGCCAGCGCCGCGCGAATGGTTTCCATCCGATAAGGCATCTGGTCGGAGATGGACGGATACTGCGCCAGCTTTTCCGCATCGTGGTCGATGCTGACGGAAAAACGCTCCTCGTCGCCGTCGAACAGAGCGATCTTGGTGGAGGTGGAGCCGGGATTGACGGTGAAAATCCGATACGGTTTCACGGCCGCACATCCTTTGTCCCCGCCAGATAGACCGCCAGCGCCAGCGTATTCTTCTTCGTGAGCGCCGAGTCCGCCCGGGAGCAGAACACCACCGGCGCGCGCGTCCCGGCAATAATGCCGCCGGTTTCCATGTCGGCAAACAGCATCAGAGCCTTGTAGACCGCGTTGCCCACCTCGATGGACGGCACGAGAAGAATGTCGGCTTTCCCGGCCACAGGGTCCGTGTAGCCCTTCTCTTCCGCTGCCGCCGCACTCAGCGCCAGGTCGAAGGAAATGGGGCCCGCCACCTGACAGCCCGGCAGCTCGCCCCGCCGGTTCATCTCCGCCAGCGCATACGCTTCGCGGGAGGACGCCATCTTCTCGTTGAGCTTCTCCGCCGCGCTCAGCACCGCCACCTTCGGCGTTTCGATGCCGAACCGGCGCGCCACCGCCGCCGTGCTTTCGATCAGCTTTGCCTTGGCGGCCAGATCCGGCAGCGGCGTGATCCCCAGATCCGTCATGAAAACAAGGCGGCGGAGCGCTTTGAGTTCCATGACGGCAATGGCCGAGATCGCCTTTCCCTCTTCGCGCAGGCCGTATTCCCTGTTCAGCACCGCCTTGAGAAACACCGAGGAATCCATCAGCCCCTTCATCACCACGTCCGCCTGCCCGTTATGCACCATGCGCACCGCGCATTCGGCCGCCTCGCGGTCGTCCGGCCGATCCACCACTTCGCAGGACGCCGGATCGATCCCCAGCTTCCCGGCCAGAGCGCGGATGCGTCCGGCATCCCCGATCAGCACCGGTCGGACATACCCCTCCCGGCGGGCACCCTCCGCCGCCTGCAGCACGTGTTCGTCCGCCGCCTGCGCCACCGCCACCGTTTTGGAGGGCACGGCGCCGATGGCGTCATATACTTCCTGTATGGAACAAATCATTTTTTCTCCTTTATGCACTTCTTTTTTGTGCCCCGTCAGTGACTTTTTTTGTTCGTCGTGCGATGCTTGCTCCACTTCAGACGGGAGGCGGTCTTATGCCCCAAATGGCGCACGGACGCATCTCCGGCGGTCAGACGCCGGCGTGAAAGAGGGGCGCTGACGGAAGCGGCGCAGGCCGATCTCCAGAGCGGAAACGGCGGCTCCCCGGCCGCCGGACGCCTGGGAATCCACCGCAATGCGATGGCCAGACGCCTGAAGCAGTTCTCCCGCGTCACGGGACCGGATCTCTCCGGCCGCGATGACGGCGGGAAGCTCCGTCTTTCCCCGGCGCGCAGACAAAAGAACCGTCATGAAGCAATCACCACGGAAGAGCAGGATTTCCTGCTCTTCCTTTTTTACCAGCTGCGGCGCGTGATGCCCAGGATCTCCCTTGCTTCCGCCGCCGTGGCCACCTCGCGGCCCGCCAGACGGCACAGCGCCGCCGCCCGCTCCACCAGCTGTGCGTTGGTGGCCTTGACGCCTTTGGACATCATGATGTTGTCCTCCAGCCCGACCCGCAGTCCGTCCGCTCCCGCCGCCAGGCCCGCCAGCATCATGGGCATATGGGCCTTGCCGATGCCGCTGATGGACCAGGTGGAGCCCTCCGGCAGCTTGGAGAGCAAAAACGCCAGATTGCCGATATCGCCGTCCAGACCGGGGCCGTCCATAATGAACTGGAAATGGCACGGCGCCTTCAGCAGGCCCTTCTTCATGAGATCCTTCGCATTTTTGATCATGGATGCGTCGAAGATCTCGATCTCCGGCTTGATGTCCAGCTTCTGCGTTTCCGCGCCCAGCTTGTCGAGAAAACAGGGGGAATTTTCAAAAACGGTGGTGCCCCAGTTCAGCGTACCGGCATCGAAGGAACACATCTCCGGACGGAGCTGCTGCAGATGGGCCAGACGAATGTCGTCCGTCCCGGGACCGTTGGACGTGGTCAGATTGACGATCAGATCCAGATGCTCCTTCAGACAGGCCTCTTTGACCGCCTCAAAGGCATCCGCAAAACGCCGGGTTTCCATGGTAAAGTTGTACTGCTCGTCGCGCACGTGAATGTGGACGACGGATGCGCCCGCCTTCGCGCAGGCCACCGCGTCCGCCGCGATCTCCTCCGGCGTCACCGGAATGGCGGGACAGACAGCCTTGGGCGTCATGGCCCCCGTCAGGGCCGCGCACAGAATCACTCGATTGCTCTTGCTCATTGTCAACACGCTCCTTCTTTTTATTTTCCTTCTTCATTTTCCAGCAGGACCGCCACGCCCTGCCCGCCGCCGCAGCAAAACGCGATCACGCCGTACCGCGCCCTGCGCCGCCGCAGCTCGTATACCATCTTGGCCGTGAGAATGCCGCCCGTGGCGCCCATGGGGTGACCCAGCGCGATGGCGCCGCCGTTGACGTTGAGCTTCGACGTGTCCAGCTTCAGCTCCTGCATACACGCCAGCGACTGGGACGCGAACGCCTCGTTGATCTCAAAAAGATCGATCTGCTCCATGGTCAGCCCCGTCTGACGCAGCAGCTTCGGGATGGCACTGGCGGGCCCCAGCCCCATGTAGGCCGGGTCCACGCCCACGGACGCATAGCCGCGGAAAACACCCAGAATCCCGCAGCCCCTTTTCTCCGCCAGCTCCTTTTCCATGACCACCATGGCGGAGGCGCCGTCGCAGTTGGGCGAGCTGTTCCCCGCCGTCACCACGCCGTCGGGCCGGTGATTGACCGCTTTCAGCGCGGCCAGACCCTCCGCCGTGGTTTCCCGCACCGTTTCGTCCCGGTCCACCACATAGGCGCCCTTGCGCGTCCGGACCGTCACGGGGAGGATCTCCGAACTGAATTTTCCCTCCGCCCAGGCACGGGCCGCCTTCTGCTGGCTCCACAGGGCAAAGGCGTCGCACGCCTCCCGCGTCAGGTGATAGCGCTGCGCCACGTTCTCCGCCGTCGTCAGCACATGCACGTCGCCGAAGGACGGCGGCGCAAACACGGGCGGGATAAACGCCGGGGGCGCCATCTGATACGCCCTGTCGATCCGCGACAGGATCCACGGCCGGCGGCTGTCCATCTCCACGCCGCCGGCCACCACCACATCGTGAACGCCGGCCTGGATCAGAATGGCCGCGTTGGCCAGCGCGTTGAGCGATGAACCGCACTGCCGGTCCAGCGTGATGGCCGGCACGCTCACCGGCAGCCCCGCCTGCAGCGCCACGACCCGCGCCGCGTTGCTCAGCTCCTTGTTCGTCACGTTGCCGATCATCACGTCGTCCACGCGCTCCGGCTCCACGCCCGCCCGGCGCACCGCCTCCTGTACCGCAAGCCCGCCCAGTTCATACGGCTGCAGCGGCGCCAGACCGCCCCCCATCTTTCCCACCGGGGTGCGAACCGCGGATACGATAACTGCTTCTCTCATGTGAATTCCTCCTTACAATGGTCATATTAGCATACCAATTAAACGGGATAAAAAGTAGGGACAGGGTATGTCCCTACTTGCTGAGAACAAACGATTACATGGATCGCTTCAGGCTGTCCGCCTCGTGCATCAGATGCTCGTACAGCAAACGGCTGGCGGTGTCGGCGTCGCGGGCGCGCACCGCCTCCAGAATGGCTTTGTGCTGCTCCAGCGCCGTGCTGAATTCGGACAGAGGGTCGCGGCGGCTGCGCGAAACATACTCGGAAGACATGGCCCGGATGGAATCCATGAATTGGAGCAGATAGCGGTTGTGGGAACCGGCCGTGACCGCGTTGTGGAAGCTGTTGAGGCGGGTAAATTTCTCCGCCGGCATCTCCGCACTCTCCCCGTCCTTCTGCACACGCTCCAGATACGCGTATCCCTCCCGCACGCTCTCCTCCATCCGCGCGATGTCCTCCTCCGTGGCGCGCTCCACGCTCAGGCGCACCGCCTGGGATTCCATGATGGCGCGCACCTCGAAAAGATCGTCGATGGAAATGTCGTCCAGGACCGAATAGATGCTCATGATCCGCCCCAGCGCGTTGGGGTCGTAGCTCTTGATATAGGTGCCGGAACCCTGCTGCGCGTCCAGAATCCCCATCATGGACAACGCGGAAATGGCCTCCCGCAGCGGCATCCGGCTGACGCCCAGCTCCTCCGAAAAGGCACGCTCGTTCATCAGCTGGTCCCCGGGTTTCAGCTCACCTCTCTGGATTCTGTCGAGGATATAGTCGATGATCAGCCCCGTGGAGCTTACCTTTTTTATGACGCCCATATCGTACCTGTCCTTTTTCAAATGTTATAATGGCTTTACCATTTATGCTGATTTTACTCCCACTGCAGAGCTTTTGCAAGAAGAAGTCCTGCAGCGGGCGATATTTTTATCCGGCGCGCACCTGCTCCATGGAAAAATGCGCCCCGGATCCGGGTAACAGACCTCTCCCCCGCAGCTTTGCGGCGTACTGCCCGGCGGAAAAGACGGCCCGGACGGTGATGCCGCTCCGGTCCTTTGCGGCGGCGCGGCGCAGCAAGATGCGGACGGGCGCAGGGCGCAAAAAAACCGCTGCACTTTCAGCGGGCGCACATAAGGAAGTATTCTGTCAAAACATGTATGGCATCTGTCAATCAAGATGGCGGCAAAGGACACATCGGCTATACGGACAATTCTACTGCCTCTGCCGCGGCGCAGATCAAGACATGTGGTTTTGCCTGTAACCACCGTTGACAAAACATATCCCTGCACATATGATGGCCGTAGAAACATCACGTCGGTCAGCGGCGACAATGACACCATGTGCGGTTACGACGGCCTTGACCGGCTGGTGCGTGAGAACAATCAGGCGGCCGGCAGGACGTGGACGTACACCTATGTGGACGTACACCTATAATGCCGGTAATGCCGGCGGCAGCATCGCCGCCAAAAAGGAGTATGCCTGCAGCGCCGAGGGTCTGCGGACCCGGAAGACGGTTTCGGCATGGGGTCTGAGAACCAGACCTGTACCTGCCTGAACGGTACGCTGACGCACAGCACCTGCGGCGCCGCCAACCTGCACTATACCTCCCACGGCTCCCCGGCCCGTCCTCCGTGACTTGCAGCGGCACCAAATATTTCTGCCTGAAAAGCGCGCAGGGCGATATACTGGGGCTGGGCACAAGAATCAAGAAAAGGTAGATTGACTTTCGGCGCAATTGGAAATTCATTTGCTCGCTGGAAATTTGGATAGTAAGTGGGTGAGTAAAATGCAGATTATAATTCGCATAATAATTCCCGCAATAATACCAATTGCTCTGGGAATACTATTATCTAACATTGACAAGAGCAATAGCAAAGAAGTGGTCCATAATTTGACAAAAGAACATATAACTATACGAATGCCTAAAGCTTATATGTGGGTTGGATGTCTTGACATTTCGTTCTTTGCTGCATGCCTTGCGTTGATGGCCTGCTTCCCAAATGGTACAGCTACGCCATGGGTATGGGTGCTGTTTTGCCTGTTTGCACTATTGGGAGTTGCAATCGTGTTGGTTACAACGATATGGAAGGTAGAAATATTTAGAAATGAGGACTACTTCCTTCTGAGAACAGTTGCGTTAAGAACTCGAAAAATACAGTATTGTGAGTGCATAACTTTTAAGCTGGGGACTAATTCTCTTACTCTCAAAACCAGCAAGGGAACATTTCGCATAGACTGTAAAGCAACAAATTTTGAATTCTTAATGGCGATGCTAACTCAGCACAAAGTAAAAGGCGTTCAATAGATTCACATTAACCCCGCAAATCTCCACACAATGACAATCTCCTGTGCCATTTGGCCATCAACCTTTTTAACATGCCCAACCCAAATTTTTCGCGGTGTGCGGTTTTCAATGTTCAGACAGTCGGAGGTTGCTGCACGGGATTGTTCAGCGGCTGCTTGATAATTAATCTGCCGTTCCAGCTTTGTATCAAGCATCAAAAATTTTTCTCCGTCAGGTACTTTTGGAGCAGTATAGGTCATTTCTTGATGTGAATGAAAAAACAGTATTTCATCGTATAGATGAAGATGGCATTGCAACAACAGGAAAATAACCGTCTGTCATTCTTGCGGGCTATGTTTATGATGGGGTTCGGGGTATGTCCGAATTGCGATTGTGGCTGCAATTCCTCTCGAAAGATGAAATTGAAATGTTGGGCGGAGAAAATGCTGCAAGCATTCTCAAGCAGAACGCGGGCGGCAGTTTATCCGATCTTCGCATTAATCGTGCAGCAGGAATGGTCTGTAGTGTTCGAAAGGGAGCTCTTTACGGAAACGAAGTCGGCTATTTAATGGAGTTGATGATTGTTAATGAAAAGTAATGCTATGCCGATTATCAAGCAAGGAAATGCCGATAAAGCGGAGGCTGTCTGTAGGCCAACCGTTCGCATCCCTCTTCTCCAATTGGAAGAATTTTTTCAGTTTATCAAAACGAACCTTATGTTATCTCTGTAACCTTGGATGAAGGGCATGAATATTTTGGAACGATTTCGTTTTCCCATGCTTATAGAGATATTATGGAAGAAGGATCGTGGAAAGTATATGCCATTGCCAAAGATAATGGTAACCCTCAGGGAATATTGATTCGACATTCGGTATGGAAAAAGCAACAAGATTTTGAATATTTACAAGAAAATCACCAACAGTTAAATTTTGAAGTATCCCCACAAATCGTATCTGATAATACTTATTGTAGTACAGGCCATTTTCTGTGGGAGGCATATCAAAGGCAATTTTTCAGGGGCAGCAAGGTTATTGCTTCTTCAAACTTTGACGAAGATTCTTCACAAACATATTATCTACACAAGCAAGTTTATATGCAAAATGGCAACAGTGATTTTCAAGTTGGGTTGGATTATCCGCTGTGTTATTCAAATTTGGAATCTTGGATTAACACCTTGATAGAGATTCTACAGCGGATGATTCAAAAAAATGAAAAGAACGTTTCACGTATTTGCCTAGACTATATTTGTCCACTAAATATCTACAAGCAGTATATTTGGGGTGAATAACACAGTAAACGGTTCTCTAAGCTGACGCCGCGCTGCGGCTGCGGTTGGCAGTGCTGTTTTAGGCGGTGCAAGCGCTTATGCGTCAGCTTCGCCAACTACTGACCAACAGACCTCTCTCGGCTTGTCAACTTGTCAATGCGGACAGAACCAGCAAATTTAAGAGAACAACTTGCAATGGAACAAGTAAAATCCACTCCGGCAACAGGTGTTCAAATACCCAAAATACAAATGAATGATCCGCGATGGTCATCTGCGGAAGGGTGGGTAAAGATGCGGCAAATTGTAGCGACTTCTCAGGGTGATATTAATATCCATTAAGTGGATATTATTCAAGTATACAGAGTTTTTCCGAAGGAATGAGAGTTAGAAACTGGCTTGCTGGACAAAGCTTTTAATCGCAGTATGAATTTGGAGTAGGCGTAATCAGATTATTTGAATAATATTGAGGTACATCATGGAAGATTATGTTAAATTATATATTCAATTATGCAGTTTGATTTTAGACAACACGGCTGACTATGGGGACAAGCATAAAGTGAAAATTCATAATTCAGCAATAAAAAAACTCAATGCAGTCTGTGACGAATTAAAAGCAAATATTCCTTACGCCACGGAACTATTGTCTGTTCTTTTGGAAAACGAAAACGAACAAGTGAAATTAACATCCGCTTCTCATTGCCTTAAATTGGGCGTTTGTACTGATACAGCAAAAAATGTTCTGATAGATATTCAAAGTCATAGTAACAATAAAGTCCGTGCATTTGATGCAGAGATGATATTAAAATCACTCATGTGACATGATTCTTGGACTATCCATAGCTGCTCTGCCAGGGCGGCTATGGATAACCGCCTCTTAATCTCTCCGCATAAATGCCGCATTAATACAAGGGTATATGCTTCACCAAATGTGTATTTGGGATCGAACAACTGAAGGAGATACTGTAGTTTCATACGGCAAAAGATCAATCCATATTTCTTATGACCTTGTTGGGTATATTCCTCCGGACAAGCTCACATAACAGGAAACGGCAGGGCCCATAGGCCCTGCCGTTTCCTGTCAAATATTGAACGATTGTCTTATGACGCCCCCGCTTTTGTGCAGCGGCTCTTCTCTTGTCGGATCCGTCGGCAGACTGTGCTTACTTGATCATGGAAGCGATCTCGGCGGCAAAGTCTTCCTTCTTCTTCTCAATGCCCTCGCCCTTTTCAAAGCGAACGGCCTTGACAAACTTCACGCTGCCGCCCAGCTTCTTGGCGGCGTCGGCCATATACTTCTCCACCGTGAAGTCGCCGTCCTTGACGAACTCCTGCTGCAGCAGGCAGTTTTCGGAATAGAACTTGGCCAGCTTGCCCATGACGATCTTTTCCTTCACCTGAGCGGGCTTGGAAGCCATCTTGGGATCGCCCTCCATCTGGGCCAGCATGATCTTCTTTTCCTCGTCCAGCACGTCCTGCGTGACCATGGACTTGTCCCAGAAGCGGGGATTCAGCGCCGCGATCTGCATGGCAACGTCCTTGCCGATGGCAGTGGCGTCGATGCCGCCTTCCACTTCCAAATTCACCAGCACGCCGATCTTGCCGCCGGCATGGATATAGGGAACGGAAAAGCCGGTGTCGTAACGGGCAAAACGGCGGACCTTGATGTTCTCGCCGATGACCAGCACCATCTCCTGCTGCTGCTCCTGCACCGTGACGCCGGTGCCGTTGTACTTGCAGGCCATCAGAGCGTCCAGGTCAGCGGGATTCTCGTGCGCCACGGTGGCGGCCACGCCCTTGACGAACTCCTGGAACTTCTCGTTCTTGCCCACAAAGTCGGTTTC
>Ga0160425_1003612_pt1 | contig 11143 bp, 10 predicted proteins | sample BioMet8_FD_108193 | JGI IMG/M metagenome (GOLD analysis project Ga0160425, IMG submission 108193) | Microbial communities from bioreactor (seeded with sewage sludge) at Lawrence Berkeley National Lab, California, USA - Biofuel... | ecosystem: Engineered > Bioreactor > Anaerobic > Unclassified ...
ACCTCGCCCAGCTTTTCCGACGGGATCTTCTCTTCCCGGTTATCCAGGATCACAAAGTCGTTTCCCGCTCCGTTCATCTTCCAAAATTTCATCTCCGGCCTCCTATTTGCCTGCGTTTTGTTACACTCGTGTAGTTGTTGTTAATATGAAAATACTTGTCGTTAATAATCTGTTAATATAATAGCAATTTTCGTGCCAGTTTTCAATGGAAAAAACTTTTTGGCGAAGCTGCTGGTTTTTAGGGATTCAATTTGTCAGGTATGACTATTATTTTTTCATTTTTTCGCAGCCGATACCCGTTTTTTTGCCATTTCCCATGTATTTCCAATTTTTCTGTTCCGTTTTCAGAACGGTTCTTCCCGAAATCCGGACTGTGCGGCAGGCAAAAAAGAGGGCTTCCGCCAATGCGGAAGCCCTCCGGCCGGCAGAGAAGATTCCTCTGCCGGATCAGCTTTTATTCAATGCTGTATTCTCTCAGCTTGCCATAGAACACGGTTTTGGAAAGGCCCAGATCCTTCATGGTCTGGGCACGGTTGCCCCGATTCTGCTGCAGCGATTCCTGAATGATCTTGCGCTCCTCCTCCTTAAGCCGTTCCCGCAGCGTCATCTGCACGGGTGCGCCCTCCAGATGGATATGCTCGCCGTAGATAATATCGGTATCCGACAGCACCACGGCGCTCTCCAGCACGTTTTCCAGCTCCCGGATATTGCCGGGCCAGTCGTAGTGCAGGAGCTTGCTGAACGCTTCGCCGGAAAGGCATTTCTCAGGCATCCCGTAGTTCTGCCGGATCTTCTCCATCAGATTTTCGATGATGAAGTAGATGTCCTCCCGGCAGTTCCGCAAGGGCGGCAGTTCGATGGTGAAGGCGCTGAGCCGGTAGTACAGGTCCTGACGGAAGCGGCCCGTGGCCACCTCCTGTTTGAGATTGCGATTGGTGGCGGCCAGGATCCGCACGTCCACCGGTACCTGTTTTGTGGAGCCGACACGGCAGAACACCTTGTTTTGGATCACATTGAGCAGTTTGGACTGAATGTTCAGCGGAATCTCACCGATCTCATCGAGGAAAATGGTGCCGCCGTTGGCTTCTTCAAAAAAGCCGGCTTTCCCCTTGGGATTGGCCCCTGTAAAGGCGCCGCCCACATAGCCGAACATCTCGCTTTCAAACAGCGTGGGGGTAATGGTGGAGCAGTCCACCGTGACAAAGGGACCCTTGCGCCGCTGCGCCCGGCAGACAGCGTCCGCCAGAAAGGATTTGCCGGTGCCGCTTTCTCCGGTAATGAGCATATTGCAGTCCAGCTGCGAGAGCTTGAAAGCCCGGCGCTTCACCGACGCCATGGCTGTGCTGTTGCCGAAAAGGGAGCTGAACGCGTTGCTCTCGTCAAGAAAATTCAGCCGCTCGGACTCCCGGTACTTCCGCTCGGCAGAGCGGATGGCGGTGTTGCGCTCCAGAATGGTATCTTTCATATACTCGACGTTGCGGAAGCGGACGATCACGCCTGCCACCTTTTCGCCGTCCATCACGGGCAGCATCGACGCCACCAGCGCATAGCCGTTGACCTCATATTCCCTGTCATCATACCGGTTCGCCTGACCGGTCATCACGCGGCGGATATCTTCGTCAAAAGCTCTTCCTTCAAAGAAGTTCTGGTAGTGATAACCCACCACGTTGATCTCGGATTCCGGACTCTTGGCAGCAAAACCGGCGCCGCGGAACAGGTTTCCCACGGATTCCTTCCGGGCGGAGTAGCCCTTTTCCTCCCAGAATTTGACCTTGCGGGTCCGGCTGTCGATGGCCACCAGCTGGGCGATGCTCATAAAGTACGGCAGCGGATACGCCTCTCCGTCCACCGTCACTTTGGCTTCCCGTTCCTGTCCGCCGATGGAAATGCGGATCGCAAAGCCCTCAAACTCTGTTTCCAGACTGAACTGATCCGTAATGTCCCGGCTGCGCAGGTATTTATAGACGCCGCAGCTGCCGGGCACCCGGTACAGGCCCACCGCCAGCACCGCGTCCCCCGTCTGGATCTTCTTGTCACGGACGCCCATGGCGGAAAGCTCCCGGGGCTGCAGGCTGCCGTCGTCATCCCCCAAAAAGGTGTCCGCCAGAATGACGATATCACCGTCGGACAGGCAGCCGGCGGCATGGGCGGCGTGGCAGTGATTCACCAGGCCAAACTGCTTTTTCGCGTTCTGGTTGATGTGTGTGATGTTTCCCTCGGTGTCCAGCACAAACATGGCCTGCGAAGAACTCTCCATAATGCTTTGCAGAATATCCACAGAGCTTAGTCCTTTCTTACAAAACGCGCAGCAGCGCGTTGTTCGTTCTTTTTATGCGGACCGTTTCCGGCCTTTTCAGCCGTTTGCCGTCACTGCTTCTCCGCTGCAAAATGAAAGCGGGCCCGGCACACCGTTTCGCCTTCACGGCTCAGGCGGCAAAACCAGTCGTCCCCGCCGCCCTGACGGCTGACGAGCAGCTCCTGCCCTTCACGGCACTCGCTGTCGTAATGTACCTCCGCTTCCTCTATGTCACGTTCCATCAGCATCTCATGGGGAAAGGTGTTCAGCGCCAGGCGCACATACGCGACGTTGTTGACGTGGTGGGACATATCGATATGCTGGGAATAGATCCTCTGACGGTAAACAGGCTCATCCGCCGCCGGGTCGAAACGCATGGCGTCAAAGACCGGGGGGCACACCGCCGGGGGAAATCCCTCCGCCGGATAAGGAAAATCCGCCAGACGCCGGGGCTTATGCGTTTTCAGGTCCAGCGGCACCAACTCCTGACAGCCCAGCACCAGCATCTCGCCCGATGACGAGAGCAATTCCATATTGATATGTGTCCGCACCCGCCGGTTGTCGATGGGATAGACGCGCAGCACCACGCGTTCATCCCAGGCCGGGCGGCGCAAAAAACGGAGTTTTGTCTTATAGACCACCCAGAACGCCCCGTAGTCGCGGCGCAGAGGGATATTGTCGCATTGCAGCTGTCCCATGCACGCCGTCATGCCGTCCTGCAGCATGCCAAAGGCCTGGTAGGTGCCTAAGCGCACGGTGCCGTCCGTGTCGGAAGCGGTTATGATCCGCTTTTGCTCATAGATCATCGCCAACACTTCTTTCATCTCAATCATACATGTCTGTTATTATAGCACACCCGCTTTTCAAAAACCAGTACCGGCGGAATGGGTTGATTTGGCGAAACGAATCGTCTATAATAGCACTGTTACCCACCCGTCAGCGGTGGACGAAACGGAGGTGACACCTTGCGCCTGTTTTTTGCCAGTCTGCTCTATATTGTCTGCTGGGGGATCGCCTCCCACCTGATCGGTCAGTGGCTGCCCCGGCGGTGGTTCCACTGGGACCGCTTTCCTTTCCGGTGCGGCCGATGGGAAAAGGACGGAAAGGTCTATGAAAAGCTGGCCATCCGCCAGTGGAAGGACAAGGTCCCCGATATGAGCCGCATTCTTTCCGATATGCTGAAAAAAAAGGTGGCACCGGACGACACCTCCGCCGGCATCCTCCGTCTGGCAACCGAAACCTGTGTTTCGGAAAGCGTCCATGTGATGCTCATCGTCGTTACTGTTCCCATCCTCTTCTGGTGGAAAAAACGGGGCGGCCTTCTCTTTTTCATTGTTTACAACGTACTGGGCAACGCGCCCTATATCCTGATCCAGCGTTACAACCGTCCGCGGCTGCTGGGTCTGGCACAAAGAAAGAAGCAAAAGGAGGAGCACTCATGAAGCTTCTGATCCTTTCCTGCAACACCGGCGGCGGACACAATGCGGCGGCCGCTGCCATCTGCAAATACTTCGAAGCCCACGGACATTGCGGCCGTGTCGTCAATACGCTGGACTTTCTGCCCAAGTCCACAGCCGAGCTGATCAGCCGGGGCCATGATTTTGCCTACCGCCATATTCCGCTGATCTACGGCGCGGGCTACCGCTATGAGGAGAAGCACGCCTCCGTCCCCTTCTATGAACAGACGCTGCGGGGAGCCGAGGGCCTGCGGGAATATCTGACGGATTACCCGGCCGACGCAGTGATCTGCGTCCACGTCTTTTCGGCCATGATGATGACAGAACTGCGTCATAACTGGCAGCTCCGCCTCCCCACTTATTTTGTGGCAACCGATTATACCTGCAGTCCCGGCGTCAGCGATCTGGATATGGACGGCTTCTTTATCCCCCACAGCCGCCTGCTGGACGAATTCACCGCCGCCGGTATTCCGGCCGAAAAGCTGTATGCGACAGGTATCCCCGTTGACGAGGCGTTTGCCCGTGAGGAAAACCGCTGCGCCGCGCGGGACGCCCTGCATCTGTCCGGCGAAGGCCATGTGGTGCTGCTGGCTGCCGGCAGCATGGGCTGCGGCCCTATCCGTACCCTCGCCCTGCGTTTGGAACACATGCTGGGGAACATGGATCAGTTGGTGGTGGTCTGCGGCAAAAACAGGATGCTTTACCGGGATCTGTCCTTCTTCTTTTCTCAGAACAGCCGCGTCCGTGTTGTGGGCTACACGCGGGAGATGCCTCTTTACATGCACGCCTGCGACCTGATCGTCACCAAGGCCGGCGGCCTCACCACCGCAGAAGCGGTGGCCGCGGGTGTGCCGCTCTTGTATCTCAACGCCGTGCCGGGATGCGAAAGCCGCAACATCGCGTTCATGACACGCTGGGGTTACGCGCTGGCAGCAGAGGACGAGCTGCATCTGCCCGGACTTTTGAGCGACTGCCTCAGCGGCGCCGTTTCCATGCGTGATATGGTGGCGCGGCGGAAAAATGAGTTCCCGAAAAACGCCGCGGAACATATTTACCGTCTGGTCACGCGGGATCAGGCAGGATTTTCGGCGGAAAGCCCGACTCTTCCCTGAAAAAAGCAGGAGGGAACATTCCCTCCTGCTTTTGTTTTCGGCTCTTACTTTTCTTTCTCCACCAGCGGCAGATACTCGATATACTTCGTGTCCATGGCGCAGGTGTACTGCGCGCAGCCACAGAATTTTTCCACGGCCTTCTGAGATTTCTCAATGGGCTGCAGCGTGCCGGCGCCGGCTACGCAGCCGCCGGGGCAGGCCATGCCCTCCAGCAGATAGCCGTCGTATTTGCCCGCCTTGGCCATCAGGAGCAGCTTCTTGCATTCCTCCAAACCGTCGGCATAGGCCACCTTCACCCCCCGGTCGGGGTCGATGCGGTGGATGGCGTTCACCACCGCCTTGGCCACGCCGCCGGATACCGCAAACCCTCTGGCATCGCTGCCGGCCGAGTTCAGCGCGGAGGCTTCCGACATGGGGATCTGCTCTTTGTCCACACCCTTGGCGGCAAACATTCCCAGCACTTCTTCAAACGTCAGAACAAAATCCACCTCGCTGCGGACGGTGCGGCGGCTGGCTTCCAGCTTTTTGGAGTCGCAGGGACCCACAAACGCCACCTTGCAGCCGGGATGCTTCTGTTTGATCACCCGCGCTGTCAGCACCATAGGTGTCAGCGCCACGGAGATGTTGTTGGCCAGTTCCGGGAACATCTTTTTCACCAGATCGCTCCAGGAAGGACAGCAGGAGGTGACCATGAATTTATGCTTGTTGGGCACTTCCTTCAAAAAGTCCTCTGCTTCTTCCACCACACACAGATCCGCGCCGATGGCTACCTCATATACATCCTTGAAGCCAAGACGCTGGAAGGAAGCACGCATCTTGCCCGGAATGGCATCGGGCCCGAACTGGCCCACAAAGGCCGGCGCCAGCGCCACATACACCGGCGTGCCGCTCTTGATGGCCATAATAGTCTGGAAGATCTGGCTTTTGTCCGAAATGGCGCCGAAGGGGCAGGCCACCAGGCACTGACCGCAGGAGGTGCAGCGTTTATAGTCGATGGTGGCCCAGCCGTGTTCGCCGGCGTTGATGCATTTGATGCCGCAGGCCTTGCGGCAGGGGCGTTCCTCGCGCAAAATCGCCGTAAAGGGACAGGCCGTCACACATTTGCCGCACTTGATGCACTTGCTCTGATCCACGTGGGCCTTGCCGTTCTGCCGGTAAATGGCGTCCTTGGGGCAGATCTCCATGCAGGGATGCTCCAGGCAGCCCTGGCAGGCGTCGGTGACGTGCACCACATTGTCGGGACACTTGTTGCAGGCAAACTTAATAACGTTGATCAGCGGCGGTTCATAATATTTTTCCGCAATCACGCTCTCCTCGATGCCGTCGGAAAGCTGTGAGTACTCCGAAAACTTGCGGGCCGGCATGCCCATGGCCAGCCGCAGGCGTTCTCCCACCACGGCCCGTTCCACGAAGATACTGTCCCGATATGTGGAAATCTCTCCCGGTATGATCTCAAAAGGTAAATTCTCCAGTTTTTTGCGATAGTCGCCGCCTTCATAGGCCATCTTGGCGATCTCCGTAAAAACCTGGTGGCGTATCCGGGTCTTACCGGTTTCCATTCCGCGCATAGTATCAATGCCTCCGTCTTTCTGTCCTCAAAATATTCTGTTCTTTGCCTGCGGCAGTTACTATGTCCATAATTTCACATAGTTTCGTTTCTGTCAACCCCTTCGCCCCGCAAAGCGCTCATTATCTCTCTTTTTTCCTCTTTTTCTCAGAGAAAGGCTTTCTTTTTTGTTGCTTATGATAAGCTGACGGGAAACGGAGGACCGCCGCCCGCCGGGAAGAACGTGTCCTGCAGCGAGCCGCGGATTCCGACAGGATCAGGCGGCCGGCGCGGCAAAGCCTTCCATCATCTTCTCCCCTCCCGGACACGGTTTGCCTGCAAAGCAGTCTGCCCAGACGCGTTTTTTTACAGGCAGCAGCGCCTGGCCGCGTCGATCACCGCACACATGGCCTTTGTCCGGTATTTGTTGCGGTGCCACACCAGATAGAAGCGCCGCACCAGGCTGTCGTTCGTCACCGTCGGCGCAGTGAGTACGCCTTCCCGCAGTTCCCGCTCCACCGATACGGGCGGCAGCACCGTTACGCCGATACCGCGAACCGCCAGAGAGATCAGGCAAAGCGTACTGCCGCTCTCCACCACCGGCCGCACTTGGCAGCCATGCCTGTGAAACATGGCGTCGATCAGCTCCCGGCTGCCGCTGCCCGCCTCACGCAGCAGCAAAGGCCGCTCCGCCAGCGCCTCCACCGTCATTTCCGGCGGGGCAAAGTCCGGCCGGCAAAACGCTTTCATCTCCGTCCGGGACAGCTGCTCCGAGTGCCAGTTCTCTCCGGGCGGCAGCTGATCGACAATGGCAAAGTCGATTTCATGGTGTGTCAGCAAATTTTCGATGGTTCTGGCATTTTCCACACAGGCCGTGACAGAATATTCCGGCGACGCCTTCCCCACATACGAAAGCAGTTCCGGCAGCAGCGTTTCCCCCACCGTCACATTGACGCCGAAACGACAGCCGCTTATCGCCCCGCCGTCCCGCAGCACCGCCACCGATTCGTCGAATTGACCGAGCACCGTGTCGGCGTATTGCAGCAGCGTCCGGCCTGCCTCTGTCACATAGATGCGGCGGTTCATCCGCTCAAACAGCCGCACATTGTAAAACGTTTCCAGCTCCCGGATGGCCACGCTCACCGCCGGCTGCGTCATCCGCAGTTTCTCCGCCGCCGCCGTCACGCTCTCCAGATCGCACACCGTACGAAAGATCTGCAAGTGCCGCAGTGTCATCGTCCGATTCTCCATTCATAAGTAAATTAATATCATTTTTATATTATCATATGAATTGATTCATATCAAGCTTTATTGTATACTCAAGAGGAAAAAGAGAGGTGCTGTGTCTGTGAAGAAGTCAAAACATACGGCTCTGTCCCTGTTCCTGGTATTTTTGAGGATCGGGGCCTTTACCTTCGGCGGCGGATATGCCATGATCCCGCTGATCCAGCGGGAGGTAGCCGAAAAAAAGCATTGGATCAAGGACAGCGACATTCTGGACATTGTGGCCATCGCGGAATCCACGCCCGGCCCGATCGCCATCAACGCTGCCACCTTCGTGGGTTATAAGGTGGGAGGATTCCCGGGCGCATTTTGTGCCACCTTCGGCGTGGTGCTGCCGTCATTTCTCATCATTTTTGCCATCTCCTATGTCCTGCGTCAGTTTCAGGCGCTCAGGGCCGTGCAGTACGCTTTCTGGGGCATCCGGGCCGGTGTGCTGGCGCTTATTATCAAGGCGCTGGCTGCCATGTACCGTCAATGCCCCAAGCAGCTGTTTTCCTGCATCCTGATGGGCGCGGCCTTTTTGTCGGTGGCCTTTTTCAAGGTCAGCGTCATTCTGGTCATTGCGCTTTGCGCAGCGGCCGGTCTGGGATTTTCCTTCCTGGAGCGGAAAAAGGAGGCAGCAAAATGATCTATCTCACTCTATTCTGGACGTTTTTCAAAATCGGCGCCTTTACCTTCGGCGGCGGTTACGCCATGCTGCCGCTGGTACAGGCGGAGGTGGCTGCCCACGGCTGGATGTCCGATGCCGACCTTGTCAATTTTATCGCCGTCAGCGAAAGCACCCCCGGGCCCTTTGCCGTCAACGTTTCCACCTATGTGGGCGCGGAAACCGGCGGCCTTCTCGGTTCTCTGTGCGCCACTCTGGGGGTGGTGCTGCCGTCTTTTATCATTATCTTACTGGTGGCGCGGGGTTATGAACGCTTCCGCGACAGTCTGGCGGTGCGCGGCGCCATGTCCGGTCTGAAGCCGGCAGTGGTGGGCCTCATCGGCACGGCGGTGATTTCCGTGGGAAAAACGGTGTTTTTCCCTGCCGGTTTTGCGGTTTCCGTATTATCCAGCCGCGATTTTCTGGTTTCTGCGGGTATCTTTCTTCTGATGCTGCTATTGCTGCTGCGCAAAAATGCACATCCCATTCTGATCATCCTGATTTCCGCTTCTCTCGGCATTGCCGCCGGCTACGCGCCGGTCCTGCTGGGCTGAATCAGACTGTGACGATATCGTTCCCCTCACACACGCCTTTCAAAAGCCTGCGGTTTTTCCCAAACCGCAGGCTTTTGAGCCTATAAATATCCGCTGTCCCCCGCAGCGGTCGATTTTTTTCTGGCTGAACAGCAAGCTCAGGCACTCAGGCAAAGTAATCGGCTGCCGTACAGTATACGGTGCGCAGAATATGCTTACCGTCTTGCCGTTTCTCACCGCAACAGCGGCACCTTCTTTCGTTTCGGCACGGAACCGTGCAGATCTGCCCGAAGGAAAAGCACCGATGGCTTACATCCTGTGCTGTGCGTCTGACAAAGCAGCGCCGCCCCCATCTGCTTCTTCAGCGTTTGTCAACAAAAGCCTGTAACCCTTGTAAATCAAAGGTTACAGGCTTTTGTTGCTGGTGCCCCGTCGGGGATTCGAACCCCGGACACCCTGCTTAAAAGGCAGGTGCTCTGCCGACTGAGCTAACGGAGCAAATATCTATCATAAAGGATGCAGACATCCAACGCTTTCTGGCAGGGATGGCTGGACTCGAACCAGCGGATGAGGGAGTCAAAGTCCCTTGCCTTACCACTTGGCTACACCCCTATGGGGAAATGAATAAGGGGTTGGGATTGCTCCCAATCCCTTATTTGTGGGGTGGGTAAAGGGACTCGAACCCTCGACACCCGGAACCACAATCCGGTGCTCTAACCAACTGAGCTACACCCACCATATAGGTCTTTTGCCGCCGATTCTTTCTCAATGAACAGAGATGGTACCCCAGGAGGGGTTCGAACCCCCGACCTACCGCTTAGAAGGCGGTTGCTCTATCCAACTGAGCTACTGAGGCTTATCAATTGGAGCGGGTGACGGGAATCGAACCCGCATCCCCAGCTTGGAAGGCTGGTGCCCTGGCCATTGTGCTACACCCGCATTCGGCCCTCCGCCTAAATCGTCAGCTTAAAGATAATAGCATGGATGCGCCATTGTGTCAAGGAGTATTTGGAAGAAATTCCGTCCTTTTTTGTCAGAGAAGCAAAAAAGTGATTCCCCGGTTATAGCCATCCAGATCCCTGTCCTGCCGCAGCGCCGGGCAGTACGCAAACGCCTGTCGCGTGTCCTCTTCAAAAATGCTGAAACGCTCTCCTGTCAGGCATTTCCGCAGGTCGCCCCGCTCCACCGCCGCGAAAGCAAATTTCCGACATTCCGTGCGGATGCGTCCGCCCTTTCCACTGGAACCGTAACCATGGATCACCTTCAGCACCGTGCATTTCTGTCGGCGGGCCCGCTCTATTTCCATGACAAGGCGTTTTACCGCCTCGTCCGCCGCCGGATGTCCTTCTTCCAGGTCAATCACCTGCAAACCGTTCATGGACCCATCTCTCCCCATAAAAAAGAATGAAATAAAACCGACGCGTCCGCAGCGTCGGGCCGTACAAGACCGTAAGACTCCCGTTCCGGGTGCCACTGCACGCCCAAAATGGGCAATCTTCTGTGAACAAGAGCTTCGATAATGCCATCCCCGGCCCACTGCAGCACTTCAAGATCCGTGCCCAGACGTTCCACCGCCTGGTGATGGTTGCTGGTAACACTGGCACAGGGTTTCAGCAGCTTGCGCAGGACGCCGGCCGTCCGTGTTGGATGCACCATGTCCCCCTCCGGGATCTGATGGCCCGGAATCCGTGCAGACAGTGTGCCGCCGAAATAGATGTTCAGTGCCTGCATGCCGCGGCAGATGCCCAGTATCGGCCGCCCGCTCTGTACAAATGATTGTATCAGAAATGTTTCGGTCGCGTCAAGGCTGTCGGTAATATCTCCGCCGCCCGGCAGCAGCAGGGCATCGCAGTCCAGGCTTCGGTACAGGTCGCGGGTCAGCTGCACCTGCGCGCCGCTTTCCCGCAGCGCCGCCGCATAACAGGGATATGCCCCGTTTTGTCCATACAAGTATACTTTTTTCTCCACTTTCGCACCTCCTTCATTGATTGCCCGCTTATTATCTAATGAAGAGGCAGCCTAAGATATTCGCAAAAATCAATGTTGCAAGGCGGTAAAAAGCATGGTATCATAGTTGCGTTCCATCTGAGCGCAGGTATGAATGCATACTTTCAAATCGTGAGCGGAAATCTCAGTCGGACATATATGGACAGGTATCGAAGTGGTCATAACGGCCCTGACTCGAAAGCAGATTCCGTGAGACTTTTTGGCACTCCGATAGTTTTTTTAAGGCATTTGTTGCTGTTATCTGCTGTTATTCTGCTAAAGG
>Ga0160425_1003618_pt1 | contig 11134 bp, 7 predicted proteins | sample BioMet8_FD_108193 | JGI IMG/M metagenome (GOLD analysis project Ga0160425, IMG submission 108193) | Microbial communities from bioreactor (seeded with sewage sludge) at Lawrence Berkeley National Lab, California, USA - Biofuel... | ecosystem: Engineered > Bioreactor > Anaerobic > Unclassified ...
AATATTGTCCCCTTTGATTATCTGGAATAGATAATAGAGCGTTGCGGCGGAAAATGCAAGAAAAGCAAAAAAAGAAAGTTTTAAGTTTTAAGTTTTAAGTTGGGAAAGAATAAGATCGCTCAAGCGCCGCCCGGCAGCGTGCCGGTGCGTTACTACCGGGGCATACTCCGCTTCGCGTCGGCCCCTGGACCCCCGGCAGCGTGCCGGTGCGTTACTACCGGGGCATACTCCGCTTCGCGTCGGCCCCTGAACCCCTGAAATCATCCCTCGACGCCGTTCTGCATGTTACACGAGTTCAACTGTCCTCTGTCATGTCGAGATTCTCGAGCACCAGCGAGAGAATACGGCGACCGTGCGGCGAATTCGAGCTTTCGCGACGGCGTCAGCCGGAGCGAAACCGAATTCGCCGCACCATCCCGCACCGGCACGCTGCCGGGCGCGGTCCAGCGGCGAAACGCTGGTCGCACGGAGTGCGAAATCCCCGCTACTTGCCGCCGCGCAGTTGACGTTGCAGGGCCAGAGCGGCGGGGAACCGGGGATCGCGATCCAAGGCTTTTTGCAACCATTTTTCGGCTTGGGGGAGATCGCCGAGACTGGCGTAAGCCGCCGCCGCGTTAACCATCAAACCGGGGTTGCGAGGGGCGAGACGCAAGGCCAGATGAAGCCAGTCGAGGGCTTCGCGGGGCTGGTTGTCGAGCATGGACAGCACCGCCAGAGCGTTCAATACTTCCCGATAATTCGGACGTCGTTCCAAAGCCTGTTTGAACAGTTCGCGGGCGCGGGTGCGGTGTCCGCGCTGCAATTCGAAATAACCCACATTGTAAAGCACCTGAGGATTGTCGGCGCCGTAATGGAGAGCCTGTTGGAACCAGGAATCGGCAATAACCGTCAGATTGCGTTTGGAATAGAGGTTGCCGAGGTTCATATAGGAGTAGGCCTCGCCGGGATTGCAGGCGATGGCTTTGCGGTAATAGCGTTCCGCGAGTTCGGGCTGAATATCCTCATAATAGGAACCCAGCAGATTGTAACTGCGGGCCCAGCGGCTCATGCCCTGTTCGGCCGCGTCCAGATAAGCCAGCGCGGCTTCCCGGTTGCCGGCGTGGAGATAGGCTTCGCCGAGGATGGTGTAGGCCTGATTTTTTTCGGTGACTTCGTCCGTCGCCGGACGCGGCAGCCAGACCGCCAGTGCGGAGAGGCCCAGCACCGCAGCCGCCAGACGCCACGACCGCCGTTCGATCAGATAAACCAACAGCCACACTCCGGTAAAAAAAACACCCGGCAACAAAAACAATCGATAGCGTCCGCCGGTGACCGTGAGCGTCAGCGCCAGCCAACCGCTCAACAGCAGCAGCAGAAAATAACGTCCGCGCCAGAGTTCGCGGCGGTAACGGAAGATCAGGACCAGACCGCCCAGCGCAAACGTCATCAGGATGCCGGGAAGCGCTTTGGAGGCGTACATGAGCGAAGTGAAATAACGCAATTCGGGGAGGTCCGGGCCGGCAGCCAGTTCGCGGGCGTTCCAGACGTACAGGGCTTTTTTCGCCAGCAGTTCCGTCCAGGCCAGCGGATGATTGACGATAAAGTTTCCGGCCTGATGGAGGAAATAAGCATCCGGAGAAATTCCACGCGCGGCGGCTTCCCGGTCGGCGTCGCCGTGAACTTTATCCCAGGCCGGACCGGGCCAGATATAGCAGCCGCCGGTGGCGTCGGGATTGTTACCGAGAAAAAAGTTATAGCCGCCGTTTTTCTGGATCAACACCAGTCGGCCTTCCAGTCCGGAATTGTACCCGCTGACCAGCGCCACCGGCAACAGGCAGCAGAGCCCGAACAACAGCGCCGGCAACCAGCGGCAGGAACCGCAGCGGCAATGACGCCACAGGAGAAAAAGTCCGACCGCCGCCGGAAACGCCAGCGACAGCGGATGGCAGATGCCCGCCAGTCCGGTCAAGCCGCCGGCCGCCGCCAGCCAGCCCAGCCGCGCCCGGCGTCCGGACCGGTCGGAACGGTACAGGCAGGCCAGCGCCAGACACAGCAGCGGCAGCAACAACGCCTCGCTCAACAGTTCGTCGGTATAAAAAATCAGCGGCGTATAGATGGCCGCGCCCAGTAGATAGAGCAGCGGCGCCGCCGTCCAGACGCCCCGCCGGTAATAACGCCGCAGAACGCCGAACAGCGGCAGAAACGCCGCCAGCGCCGCCGCCGACTGAAACAACCGGACCGGGTAAACCTGAAGGTTGTCCAGCCAGTAGAGCAGCGCCAGATAATACGGATAGAGCGGAGCATGGATATCGACATGGGTCCAGAGCAGTTGTCCGACCAGAATCCGGCGCGCCCAGGCGTCGTACTCCTGGGTATCCGGACCGAGAATATGGAAGAACAGCGGCGAGACCATGTACTGTTTGAGGTAGATCAGCCGCAGGAACAGCCCCAGCAGGACGATGCCCGCCGCGGTAAAGGCGGTACGGTGGCGCGACAGCAGCCCGATCATGGGTCCACCAGATGGGAAGTATCGTTCCAGCAGCACAATTGCCAGCCGCGGTCGCGCCGGACGAATTTATTATAACCGGTATTGGCGGCGCGCGGGAGGAATTTCCAGGTATTGCCTCCGCCCAGAACGTGTTTGAGCATGGCCTGAAGAACGCCGCCGTGGGTGACGATCAGAACCCGCTGGCGGACATGCCGCGCGGCCACCGCTTCCAGCGCCGCGCCGATCCGGTCGTAAAACGCCCGCTTGGATTCGCCGTCCGGAATCAGAATGTCGTCGGCGTCGTACCGGAACGCGTCGATCAGTTCGGGATAGCGTTCGCCGGCTTCGCCGTAGGAGACGTTTTCCAGACAGCCGAGGTGCCACTCCCGCCAGACGGGATCGGGAATCACCGGCGCGCCGTTGGCGGCGGCCACGATCCGGGCCGTGGCCAGGGCTCGCGCCAGATCGCTGGCGTAGATGGCGGCAAACGATTCCCGGGCCAGCCGTCCGGCCAGCCGTTCGGCCTGACGGATGCCCGCCTCGACCAGATTGGACTCGAATTGTCCCTGCAAGACTCCGGCGGCATTGGCGTCGGTGAGGCCGTGGCGGACCGCAACCAGTTCGGTAAATTCGAGTTCGCCGCTGTTCCCGCCGCGATCGACCGGCGGGGCCAGAAGTTCTTCCGCTTTCATGCTTGTCCGTCCTTTTATTATAATTTACCTTCCAGAATCAGTTTTTGCGCTTCCTGATCGCCGTTGTCGGCGGCCTTGGCGACCCACTCCCGGCCTTCGGTCCGATTTTTTTCCACGCCGATGCCGTTGACCAGACAGAGCCCGTAACGCCGTTGCGACGGCGCGTTGCCCTTGTCGGCGGCTTTCTTGAACCAGTAGACCGCTGCGCTGAAATCCACCGGCACCCCGCGGCCTTCCAGATAATAACAGGCAATGTTATACTGCGCGTAGAGATTGCCCAGCCGAGCCGCGTTCAAAAAACATTCCGCCGACTTGCGGTCGTTCTTCGGCATGCCGATGCCCTGCGCCGCCCAGATGCCCAGCTTGAACCAGGCATGATGGTTGTCCGCCTTGGCCGCCGCTTCAAAACAGGCTACCGCCTTGGCCAGGTCCAGTTTGAAAGATTGTCCCTCGGCATACAGTTCGCCCAGTTTATAGAGCGCCATCGGGTGGCCTCGGGAGGCCGCCTGCAAATACAACTCCACCGCTTTGGCTTCGTCGGCGGACACCCCCTGGCCGTACTCATAACAGAAAGCCAGTTTGGCCGTCGCTTCGAGATCGCCCCGGCGGGCCGACCGTTCCATCCATTCGAACATGGTCCGGTCGTTGCGCTCGCAGCCCATGCCCATAAAATAACAGTCGGCCAGCAGCCGCATGCCCACCGCATCGCCGTGCTCCGCCGCGTAACGGGAGTACTCGAAAACTTTGCGGACATCGTCGTTATCCTTTTCGTCGTCGGGAACGGACAAGTACCAGTTGGCCAGTTCGCGCCAGGCCGGGATGTATTTTTCCGAACGGAGCCGTTCGTAGATTTCGAGCGCGCGGTCGCGGTCGGCCATGACCGGCGGCGTGGGGCGGTCGCCGGTGCCGCCCGCCAGGCCGTTCATATAAACGGACGCCACCCGGATGCCCGCTTCTTTGATGCCGTCGCGAAACGCCCGCTGGTAGAGCTGAAAAGCCTGATAGGAATTCTTATCCACGCCCAGTCCGTTTTCCAGACACATCGCGTAATCGAACGTGGCCAGCGGCTGACTCTGTTCCGCAGCTTTGCGAAACCACAGCGCCGCCAAGGTATAATTTTTCGCCCGCCCGCCCCGACCGTAAAAATACTGTTCGCCCAGCCGCAACTGCGCGGCGGCATCGCCGTTCCGGGCCTGTTGCCGCAGCCCGTCCTTTTCCGGTGCGGTTTCCGCCGCCGCCGCCAGCGACGACGGGACTCCCCAGTTCAGAACCGTCAGCGTTCCGAGCATGATGGCAACGATTGTCCGCAACTGCCGCATAAATTCCTTTAGTTCGAGTCCGGCGAACCATAAAATATCGCAGTAACCGCAATTTGGCAACGTCGAAACCCGACCGCCTTGCCGAATGCCCCCAACGATGATACATTACTCTTCGTACCGGCTGTTAAAAAACAGGTAGTAGAAACTATGAAAAAAGTCGTCGAACCGCACGTCACGGGGAAAAGCACCCTCGCCGCCGGCCACTGGCTGGCGCTGGAAAAACTCGCCTATACCAACAAATACGGACAGGAACAAACCTGGGAATGTGCTGTCCGCGTCAACTGTCACGGCGCCGCCATGATGGTGGCGACCCTGCAGCCGTCCGGCCGCTTGATTCTGGTCCGGCAGTTCCGGGCGCCGCTCGACGGCCGCATCGTGGAATTTCCCGCCGGACTCATCGACGCCGGGGAAGACGCCGCCGCCACCGCCGTGCGCGAACTTTACGAGGAAACCGGGTATCGCGGGCGTGTCACCGCCGTCTATCCGCCCGTCTGCAACTCGCCCGGTCTGAGCTGCGAGACCATCACGCTGGTAACGATGGAAGTGCAGGAAGCCGACCACCCGCCCCACCCGGAAACCCCCGCGATGGAAGCCAACGAAGATATCGAAACCGTGCTGGCCGCCCCGGATCAACTGCTCGAATTCATCCGGGAACAACAGCGGCAGGGAATCGCTATCGACGCCAAACTGCTGACCTATGCGCTGGGGCGCCATGCTTGACCTGACCTGCAACCCACATGACGAAATTACGGTTCTCTGTCGGCTGCCCGGCAGCAGAAGCAGTACCCGCTGGGGACTGTTCCGACATCCGGAAACCGTCATTGCCGCCGAAACCGCCGCCGAAATTTTTCCGGCGCTGCAACAGATTGAAATCGCCGTCCGCAACGGCTATTACGCCGCCGGGTACCTGACTTATGAGGCGGCCCCGGCGTTCGACTCGGCCATGACCGTCCGCCCGGGCTCTCCCGGACCGCTGCTCTGGTTCGGCTTTTACCGCCATCCCGACGCCATCCTGACCGCCGGCGAAATCGCCGCCGCCGGAACCGATACGCCGCCGCCGGAGTTGCGGTTTACCACCGGCTACCCGGAATATGCCGACGCCATCGCCCGGATTCATCACGCGCTGGCCGAAGGCGAAATCTATCAGACCAATCTCACGGTCCGGGCGGTGTCCGAACCGGCCCCGCCGGCCGACCGGCTGTTTTTCTCCCTGTTCCGTCACCATCCGGTGCCGTATGCGGCATTTATCAATACCGGCGAACGGCAGTACGTGTCGCTGTCGCCGGAACTCTTTCTTTGCCGACTGGGCAACCGGGTCACCGAAGTGCCGATGAAAGGAACCGCGCCGCGTCAGCCGGGCATTGCCGAAGATGCCGCCATGGCGCGCTGGCTGGCCGGAGATCCCAAAAACCGGGCGGAAAATCTGATGATCGTCGATATGGTCCGCAACGATCTCGGCCGCGTCTGCCGTCCCGGCAGCATCGCGGTCAAACCGCTGTTCCGCGTCGACACCTATCAGACCGTCCATCAGATGATCAGCACGGTCCACGGCGAAGTGCCGCCGGAAACTACGCTGGCCGAACTGCTGCGCGCCACGTTTCCGGCCGCTTCGATCACCGGCGCCCCCAAGATTCGCGCCATGGAAGTCATCCGGGACCTCGAAACTTCGCCCCGCGGTCTTTATACCGGCAGCATCGGCTGCGTCACGCCCGCCCGCGACGCGCTGTTCAACGTGGCCATCCGGACGCTGGAATATGACCGGCCCGACCGCTTCCGGCTGGGACTCGGCGGCGGCATTGTCGCCGACTCCACCGCCGAAGACGAATGGCAGGAATGCCGGAACAAGAGCCGTTTCACCCAATGCGCCGACGACCGTTTCGAAGTGCTGGAAACCATGCTGTACCGGCCCGGTCATGGCATCGTTCTGTTGGAAGAACATCTGGAACGCGCCCGTCTCAGTCAACACTATTTCGGCCGTCCCTGGCGCGAAAAAGCCCTGCGCCGGAAACTGGCTCAGCTGAATCCGGGCTCCGCTCCGGCCCGTATCCGGATGACGGTTTCCGCCGTCGGCATCGCGCAATTCACGGTCACGCCGCTGACGGTGGCAGGCTGGGGCAAAACCGCGCCGCTGGAATGGCTGCTCTCAACCCGAACCGTCGACAGTACCAGTCCGTTCTGCCGCCACAAGACCACCCGGCGCGAGATTTACGATCAGGGGCATCGCGACGCCCTCGCCGCCGGCAAAGACGAAATGATTTTCTGCAACGAACGCGGCGAAGTCACCGAGGGCGGCATCAGCAACCTTTTTCTTTTCCGCCAGGGACGTTGGCTGACCCCGCCGTTGCGTTGCGGCGTATTGGACGGTTTATGGCGGCGACAGCAGTTGTCCGCGTTGTCGGCAACAGAAGCCGTGCTCCGTCCGGAAGATTTGCGGACGGCGGAAAAGCTGTTGCTGGGCAATTCCGTCCGCGGCGGTCAGGCGGCGGTTCCGGGTTGCAAAACCGGCGGGACTGACTATAGTGAAGCGGAGAGAAATTGAGATGGGAGTCTCAAATTGTGGGCAGCGGGGAAGACACGGGGAGCTTTTGTAGAAGCGTCCCCTTTCTTTCCCGTACCCCGACTTTGACCCCGTATAATTTTTGTTATATTGATTTGTTTGCTGCGCAAACAGATCTATCAACTAAAAAGTTTGAAAGTCATGGAATGGGGTTTCTCCCCGGAAACGCGTGGGCAACGGGGATTAGATTAATCGAGCGAGAGGACAGCGGGAATGCCGTTCAAATTTTATTGTCGTAACTGTTATCAGAAACTCGAAGCGCCGGAAAGTCTCTATGGGAAAGAAGTACCCTGTCCGCGGTGCGGTCAGAGCGTCGCCGTGCCCGATCCCCGGCAGCAGCAGCGTCCCAACGGCAATCTGAAACTCGTCACCATGAGTTGTCCGCTCTGCGGCGCGCCGAGGCTGACCATGCCGGACGCCCGCTACGGCAACGCCGTCTGTCCGGGATGTCACTCGATTTTTCCGCTGCAACCGAAGTCGGACGAAAATCCGGCCGCGACCGAATTGCCGGCCATGCGCGACTATCTGCTGGTGCGGAAACTGGGCAGCGGCGGCAGCGGGATCGTCTACGAAGGACGGCAGATCAAGCTCAACAACCGCGGCGTGGCCGTAAAAATTCTCAATCCGGAACTGGCCGCCCGCTGGGACATTGCCACGGAAGCCGCCGCGCTGGTCCGGCTGGCACATCCGTGCATCGTCCGCCTCTACGACATCGCGGAGGAACCCAACTGCAAGGGGCTGGTGATGGAGCTGGTGACTGCCCCTCACGGCGAACCGCTGAGCCTGCGCGACGTGCTGGTGGCCAACGGCAATCGGCTGCCGCTCGAAGCCGCCGTCAAAGCCTGTTTGACCATCGCCGCCGCCCTGCAATACGCCCATCGCCAGAATGTGCTGCATCTGGACCTCAAACCGGAAAATATTCTGATCGACCATCTGGGCGCATTGCGCATCGTCGACTTCGGCATCGCCAAAGTCCGGCCGCTCGAACCGAGCCGCGACCCGATCACGCTGCGGACCGTGGCCAACGAAGGGTTCGGCACGCCCGGTTACGACGCCCCGGAACGCCGCGAACCCAACCATCAGACGTCGCCCCGGCTGGATATCTATTCGCTGGGCGCGATTCTTTACGAGGCCGCCACCGGAAATTTGCCCGGAGGCCGTTTTCCGCTGCCGTCGGAAGTCGACCGGAACCTGCCGAAAGCCCTGGACAACGTGGTCGAAACCGCGCTGCACTTTCATCCCGAAAAACGTTATCAGGAGATGGGCCAGTTCAGCGAAGCGCTGCACAACCTGCTCCAGCAGATCAAAGCCGCCGGTACGCCGCAGCCGCTCGAAGTCGAGGCGGAAACCAATACCGTCCAGATCAAATTCACCCGGTCCGCGGCCACGCCCGCCGTTTCCCATTTCACCAACGCATTGAAGATGAACGACAGTCCCCGCCGCCGCGTGGCCGGCGGCGTGACCGTGCTGCTGATTCTCGGCATCATCGTCACCGCCACGCTGTGGCTGCTGCAAAGTCGGAATCAGACGGCGAAGGAAGAAACCTTTTTCACTGCCAACCCCAGTTCGAAACATTCGACCGATCCGAGTCCGGCGTCCAAAACGGCCACGCCCGCTCCGACGGTCGCCGTCCCGACCACCCCCGAACAGCTTTATCTGGCGGCGGAAGCCTGTTATTGGGGCGATCACCAGCCCAGCGATCCGGGCAAGGCGCTGGCGCTGCTCCGCCAGGCGGCCGCCGCCGGACACGCCGAAGCCATGAACCGGCTCGGTGAAATGCTGTTCTACGGCGATGCCGGTATCCGGGCGCCGGAAGAAGCGGCGGAATGGTTTCAGAAAGCCGCCAATCTGCGTTGTCCGAAAGCCTTTTTCAATCTGGGCGAATGTTACTATTACGGTTTGTGCGGTTTCCGCCAGGACTACCGGACGGCGGTCGAATACTATCAGAAAGGTATCGGCGCGGGTTCGGCTCACTCGCTCTACGGACTGGCCCGCTGTTACGGCTACGGTCACGGCGTCGTCAAAAATCCGCTCCGCGCCAACGCCTTGCTGAATCAGTCCTACGAAGCCGGGTACCTGCCGGCCAAAGACCTGCTGGCCAAATTGAAGGAGTCCGCCCAACCATGAGGCCGGTACAGCTGGACCTGCGCCGTCGGTCGCCGGGCGCCGAATTCCGCATCGGTCGCGGCGAGGAATGCGATTACCGTCTCGACGGAGCGGATGTCTCGACCGTCCACTGTCAGATCAGCATCCGACCTGAAGGCGCGTTTATCCGCGATCTCCAGTCGCGTTGCGGAACCAAACTCAACAGTACGCCGATCCGCGGCGAAATGCGGCTTTTTCCCGGCGCGATCATCGCCATTGCCCGTCACCGGCTGAACATCCTGCTGCCGGCGGCGGCGGCCGGAGCCACGCTGAGCGCCGCCGGTCTCAACGTGGTCGTTCCCGGCGGACGGCGGCTGCTCAAACAGATCGACGTCACGCTGCAACCCGGCGAATTCGTGGGGCTGATCGGACTGTCCGGCTGCGGCAAATCCACGTTGATGCGGGTATTGACCGGCGTCATCCGGCCCCAGACCGGGATCATCCGCATTAACCGGCAGCGGGCCACGCCGGAAATGTTACAGCGGCGCACCAGTTTTCTCCCTCAGGAAGTGATTATCCATCGCGAACTCAGCGTGGACGATCTGCTGTACCACGCCGGCCGGATTTTCCCCGGCGCCGCCGCCGCGCCCGACGAAGTCATCGCCGAATGCGGCTTGGACGAACACCGCTACCAGACCATCGGCACTCTTTCCGGCGGCCAGCAGAAACGCGCCGGGCTGGCGCAGGAACTCCTGTTCGCCCCCGAACTGCTCTGTCTGGACGAAGTAACCAGCGGCCTCGACCCCGACAGCGAACAACAGTTGATGTTGCTGTTCCGGCAGTTGTGCAACCGCGGCAAAACCATTCTCTGCATCACCCACAACCCGGAGCGGCTGGAGTTGTGCGACCGGCTGCTGGTCATGCAGGACGGGGCCATCCGGGTGGCGGGCACGCCCGCCGCCGTCCGTCAGTATTTCAACGTGGAAACACTTGGCGCCATCTATCCTTTTCTGCGGGAAAAATACGCCGCGCCGGACACCCCGCCGCCGCCATTCCGTCCGCCGGCCGATTCCCCCGCCGAAACTTCGGCAGACGACGTCCCGTTCGCCATGGAACGCAGCCGCTGGTTGCCGCTGTTGGCCCGGCAGAGTTCCATCATGACCCGCTCGACCGGCGAACTGCTGTACATGCTGGCGCAGGGAATTCTGATCGGACTGCTGATCGGCTGGTGTTTCGGCGACAAGCCGGACTCCGATATTGGCGGCGCCAAGGTTTTATGGGAGGGACGAGTGATTTTTGCGCTGCTGCTGGCCGGAGTGTGGATCGGCGCCACCGGAAGCGTTCGGGCCATCGTCAAAGACCGCCACATCATCGCGCAGGAGGGACGGCACGGCCTGACCGCCCCCGCCCTCGTCGGCGCGCTGTTTCCGGCCACGGCCGCCCCCGCCCTCGCCACCGTGATTCTGCTGTTGACCTTGGTCAAAATGATGACCGGTCTGGACTTCGATCCCAATACCCTGCTCACGGCGCTATTGCTGACCACGGCCGTTTCCAGCGCCCTCGGACTTCTGCTCTCCGCCTGGTGCAATACTCAGGAAAAAGCCTTGACGCTGCTCCCCGTGCTGATTATCGGTCTGGTAATCTTTTCCGGCGGCATCAACGAACTGACCGGCAGCAAAGACCATCTCAGTCAATGGTGTTTTTACACCCGCAACGCTTTCGAAGCCGCCAAAGCCGCAGTCCCCAATCTGATTAAAAATCCCGACTCGGCATATCGCCTCGGTCTGCTTACCCTGGTCCTTCACGGCGGACTCTTTCTGGCCGGAGCCGCGCTCGGCGTTCGGCGTCAACTCCACCGCGGCCGCTGACCGGACCGCAACGGGGCGGTGACGGGGATTTCGCACTTCGTGCGACCAGCGTTTCGCCGCTGGACCGCGCCCGGCAACGTGCCGGTGCGGGATGGTGCGGCGAATTCGGTTTCGCTCCGGCTGACGCCGTCGCGAAAGCTCGAATT
>Ga0160425_1003629_pt1 | contig 11105 bp, 7 predicted proteins | sample BioMet8_FD_108193 | JGI IMG/M metagenome (GOLD analysis project Ga0160425, IMG submission 108193) | Microbial communities from bioreactor (seeded with sewage sludge) at Lawrence Berkeley National Lab, California, USA - Biofuel... | ecosystem: Engineered > Bioreactor > Anaerobic > Unclassified ...
GAAGTAGGGGATGTCATTGGGCAAACTCCGATCCGGTTAGCTTCGGTGAAATATGCGAAACTCGCGAAGTTAAAGCCTATTAAACTCCACGAGTTTCGGCACTCGTGCGCTTCTAATATGTTAAAGGCTGGCTTGCCCGTTCGGGTGGTTGCGGACTGGCTTGGCGATAGTGAAGCAACTGTGATGCTTTATTACTCGCATCTTTTCCAAGATGAAAAAGACATGGCTTTTATTTGGATAAAAAACGCGCCATTACTTTGATTAATTGGTTGAAACCCGACCGGATTTGAATGCGCTTCATCCTTCTTGTGGTGGGGCGCTTTTCTTTTTTTGAATTTTGAAATAAGGTTCTTTTCTGTTTGGTTTGATTTATTATTATTTAGCATTTCGGATAGGAGATTTTCATGGCAGAAAAAATCATCGATTTTATATCAGGGAAAGAAGTTCAGGCAACTCCGGAAGAAGTTGAAGCCGTGCAACCTTTTGCAAAAACGTTGGTCGAAGATTATGGCTATTGCAAAAATCAAATTCAAACTCATCCTCAGTATCATGTCCAGGTTCGTCCTTCCGATTTAAAAAAAGAATATCCCGTTGATATTGCCGTTTTTAAAGGGACTAGTCGGGATGATAGTGATATTCAAATTGTTGTTGAGTGTAAGAGAAAAACTCGTAAAGACGGGCTAATCGAGTTGCAGGATTATTTGAGATTCTGCAAAGCGGAATTTGGTGTTTGGTTCAACGGGAGCGAGCGTCTTTTTATTAGAAAATACGAACACGACGGAAAAATTGAATTTTTTGAAATTCCTAATATCCCTTCTAAGGGACAAAGATTTGAAGATATTGGACTTTATAAGCGTAAAGATTTGAAAGCTACTCACAATCTCAAATCTATTTTTAAGGCTATTAGAAATCATCTTGCAGGGAATACCGTCGGAACTACACGTGACGAGGTTTTAGCTCAGCAGATCATAAATTTGATATTCTGCAAAATCTACGATGAACGTTTTACAGAACCCGAAGATATGTGCGAATTTCGTGCTGGGTATAATGAAAGTGCTTCTGTCGTTAAAAATAGAATTGTTAACCTTTTTGAAAAAGTTAAAAGAAAATACAAAGAAGTTATTGATCCTGACGATACGATCGGCCTCGATGATAATTCTGTTTTCTACGTTGTTGGCGAATTGCAAAATTATTGTCTTATTGAAACGGAAAGAGATTCCATCGCTGATGCCTTTGAAACCTTTATCGGACACGCTTTAAAAGGTGCTCAGGGACAATTTTTTACTCCGCGTAACGTGATACGTATGATGGTCGACATCGTTGATCCAGGAGACGAAGATTTGATTATCGATCCGTCTTGCGGTAGCGGTGGCTTTCTTGTTGAATCTCTGCGCCACATTTGGAAAAAGTTAGAAGATGATGGAAAAAAATATGGTTGGAGTGAGAGCAATTTGAAGGAAGAAAAACTTGAAGTCGCTCTTAATAAGATCCGCGGAATTGATAAAGATTATTTCCTTGCTAAGGTTGCGAAAGCTTATATGGCCATTCTCGGTGATGGCAAAAGCGGTATCTTTTGTGAAGACTCGCTTGAATTGCCGAGCAATTGGAACGAGAAGACGCGCATTAAAATTGACAAAAATAAGTTTACCGTTCTTCTCACTAATCCTCCATTCGGAAGCAAAATTCCAGTTACTGGAGATGAGAAACTCGCCCAATACGATCTTGGCCACAAATGGGTAAAAGGCGATGGCGGCGAGTGGACTGAAGGTAAGTTGAAAGAAAAAGAATCTCCCCAGATTCTATTTATTGAGAGGGATGTTCAGCTTCTTGTCGATCGCGGTATTATGGCGATCGTTTTGCCTGATGGAGTTTTTGGAAACGAAAACTTTGGGTATGTTCGTACCTGGTTGAAAAATCATGGACGAATTCTTGCCGTCCTTGATTTGCCAACCGAGACTTTTCAGCCGAACACCGCGACTAAAACTTCTGTTCTTGTTTTTCAAAAACTCAAAAAATCTGAAATTCCTGTTGATTATGATATTTTTATGGCGATTATCTCTACTTGTGGGCACGATCGTCGTGGCAATCCCACTGAAAGTGATGAAATTTCTGCTGTCGCTGCTTCTTATAAGGAGTGGGCCACTAAACAGAATATTCTTAAAATCGAGGATTAACAGGTGTTCACTTTTACCGTTAAATTATCTTCTTTAAAATTTGAAGACAGGCTTATTCCTGCTTTTTACCACGATCTTTTAATCCAAAGAAGGAACTCAAAATTAAAATATTGTTTGATTAGCCAATATTTTGATGTTTCTGACGGAGAACATTCTCATATTCATCGTAATTCTTCTGGTGGTATTAGGTATTTTTATGGCCGCGATATCAAAGAAGAGGCTATTAACTTTGATCCAGTTAGTGATGATTCTTATGTATTGCCTGAGGATTTTGAAAAATTCCCTCGGTGTCATGTTTCAGATGGCGATTTGTTAATGCCTATTTACGGCACTATTGGCAAGTCAGCGATTTATTTTAAGAAACGTCATGGCGTGGCAGGTGTTCCACGCCATATTGGAATATTGACTTTGAAGCCTGGTGTCAAAGATATTGATCAGTATTTTTTGTCTTGTTATTTTCGGAATAAATCTATTAGGTCAAAATTGATCGGAGCTTCAACTGGGAATATTCAAAAATTGCTTTCGTTAACTACGATTAAACAAACAGAAATAGTGTTGCCGGATGCTGATTTGCTTTCTTCTGTTTCTAACAATGAGAGGGACGCTATTTCCTTAGAGGCAAAGGCGTTTTCTTTGTTGGAAGATGCAAAGAATTTAGTTTATCAAAAACTGCCTTTTGACATTCGGGGAATACAAGAGAAAAAGTCTTTCTCTGTTAAATTGTCCGATTTCGAAACACACGATAATTCGTGGTCTGCGAGTCTGTATCGCAATTTATACATACAAACGGTTGCCGCTGTTTCTTCTCATCCCCATTTTATTCTTTCGGAATATTATTCCTTTGAAAAAGGCGTTGAAGTGGGAAGCAAACAATACGTTTCTTATTGCACCTGTGATTTTGGGGCAATCCCTTTTATTCGTACCTCTGATGTTGTGAACAATTCACCGGATTATTACACAGACTTTTTTGTCTCTTCTTCAGAGTTTTCAAAGTCTTCTGTTCCGTCTGGACGTGTGTTGTTTACCAAAGACGGAAAAATTGGATGTGTTGCGATGACGGATTCTAGCAACCATTTTCTTGTTTCGTCTGGGTTTGCTATTTTTAACGTTTTGGATCCAGACAACCCCTTAGGTTTGACCAACGAATATTTATTCACTTTGCTATCCATGAAAGAGATCGGACGTTATCAAGGTTTAATGGGTACTGTGGTTGCTTCTACGATACCTCACCTTCGGGAAGACAAAATTAATAATTTCATCCTTCCGCTTTTAAGCAAAGAAGACATCGAGAAAGTCACGTCGCTGGTGAAGGAAGCTTTTGAAGATAAAGCGAAGCGCTTGGATCTTCTTAAAAAAGATGATTTGTTGCTGGATTCCTTTATTAAAAAAGCTTTCTAATCTTTGAATAAACTTGAAAATGGATTTATTTCTTCTTCATAGAACGCTGGGTGAAAATTGATTTCCCTGCATCTTGTTAGAAGTTATCAGTCTTTTCTGGTTTTTCAAAACGTTAGGTGTTTGATTGTTTTTTTCATTGACTTTCAAAATTACTTTCAAGACGTAAAAAGTTCTATTCAAACAAAAAAGGTTTGAACGAAGGCTAAAAAAATGCTTACAATTAAACAAAAAACACCGTTGTTATGCGGTGTTTTTATGTGTTTCTGGTCGGAACGGTGGGGATCTATCTGCCGGCAACGCACTCAAAAAACACGATAAACAAACAGCAAAATCAAAATAGTATTACCCCCCAATTGTACCATCGTTTTTTCGTATTTTTATGCTAAGGGAAAACAAGTCAGCCAAATGGTTTGCTAATGGCCATGAACTGAATACGAGCTTTTCGCCTCTCAAGACACAGTATTCCTTTTGAAAACACCGATATTCTGGCTTGTTTTTCCTCCCTGGGAGGCGGAACGCCGCGTCCTCGTCCCCACCGGATCCCGCCCGGGCGCCCGAAACCGATCGAAGGAGGAAGCGTCAGAAAATACTTAAAGGGAAAAAGATCTATGCTTCATGCGCATTAATGCGTAATATTTTTGCGTCCCCCGAGTTCGCTGATGATAGAGTTTGCATATTAAAATATGACCAAATTTGAAAACGAGTTGCTGAATGCCCTCAACGCCCCGAAAGACGAGACAAAAAAAGATTTCTTTTATTATGACGAAACCAACAACATCCGCAAATTTTGCATCACCGGTAGAGGATTCAACACCGATCTTTCGAATGCTTTCTTCATTCTCGGAGGCCTATTAATCGATCAAAGAAATCCTCCTGATATCGAAAGCCTTTGGCAACAACTGGATCTTCAAAAAACCGTTCATGAGGTTAAATTCAAAAACCTAATCGGCGGATCTCGAGCTTTTAAGGATGTTATTTCCTCGAAACGTATCCAGACCTTCTTCCACTGGATGGTAAACAGTCGGGTTTTAATCCACTTCAACGCATTGGACCTGCTTTATTTCTCTGTTGTGGATATTGTCGACTTTCTTCCAAAAAGCAAAGAACAATTTGAGTTGGTCGCCGATTTCTCCTTCAACTTGAAAGACGCTTTGTACAAAACGGTTCGAAAAGATGTGAGCGGATACCAGAACGTCCTAGCAAGGTTTAACTATCCAAACGTAAGAAAAAGCGATTCAATCGCCTTTCTTTCGGACGTATACGAATTAATTTCTAGACAGGAGCGAGCTGACAACGATAATGATGCTTTTTTTCGTTATATGCTTCTTGCCCTAATCAATAGCGCAAAGAAAAACAAAGAACTGCCTTTTCTGGAGGATAACAAAGGCTTTCAGCTTGTCGAAAACTTTCTGGCTGACTATATCCTTCCCATGACGCTTTTCCCGAACTCGAAACATATCTACGACCACGAAACAGAGATAGAAAGGAAGATCTCTGAACTTGAAAAGGAAAAAGGGCCTTTTAATAATTATGTTTTTGTTGACTCAAAGCAGTTTCCGCAAATTCAGCTTTCGGATGTCTTCGTTGGCTTCTTGGCGAAGCTCATGAATTTTGCTTACTTCGCCAGCGAAAGCGAATTGACTGCTTTCAAGAAAGATCTGAAAGCCGAAGAAGCCGAAGTTCTCGTCGATTTCCGAAATCTGTTGGATATGTCAGACGCATGCTCTCCGCTTACGATTGTCTTTACGGGCCCGATTTCTTTCCGAGAAAAAGTAGCCTCGGTGTACAGCGGCATCAATTAATCAGCTTTAATCAACTACACAAGACTCATTTCGAGCCGAATTTATGCATGAGGCAAAAGACGAATTTCATTACGTTAAAGACGCAGTCGAAAAATAAGTTTGCATGGCCACAATTCGAAACAGCACCTCATGCGAAAACGCGACGTTTTTTATGGATTTATACCAAAAAGGAATTCATCAATCACAAGGCCTTCCAAGATGTGTACGTCACGAAGTTTTCTCGTCTCTTTGAATGGAGTATCGAGACATTTTAGGGCTTATGCTTGTGCTCCTTTTTCGTCGATTAGACACATCCCTTCGAGATGGTAATCGGTGCCAATCCCCAAGGCAAAGGTATCTGCCGGGATAATCGACAGGCCAGCCAAGCCCCGTTCGCTTCGCTTTCCATTTGCTTGGACCAGGCATCGATTTTTGTTTTTGATTGCATTAAAAAGACTAAACTAAATAATGTTAAGAAAATGGGGATTGTTCCAAACGTTAACTCTTTAAAGTGCGGCGGGGCCATTGGCCGAAGAACCATTTTGGTTATGATAAAATGCCATTTAGGCGCGGACAATTCGGATTCAATCGATTTGGCCTATTGGATTTGGGGATCTAATTTTTCGGATCTGACACGAATGATCATAGATCAGTTTTGGTTTTGCAGCACTTTTTCGCTTAGAGGAAACCTTACGCGATTGGAGCGTTCCATCGATGAGAAAAGGTCTTTTGAGCGAACCATATCCTGTCTTGAGAAAGGGGCCTTTTTCGGTGTAACCACTTTTTGCGCGGAAGTCCACAATTACCGGCAGGTTTCAGAACTTTTTAAACACAAAATTCCGAAGATAAACGGCAAAGCGTTCGCTTCGCTGCTCGCTTTGGATTGCGAGGGCGATCCGTCTATCGACGTTCGCGATTTCAATTACCATAGATTTGATAAGATGGGCGTTACAGAGAAAAGGTTCCTAGACGTCAGGCCAAAATGGGAGAAATGGTTTGATGGCGACGAATGCAATTCTGGAGATTCCATTCCTGAGAATTCGGGTTTTCATGTCGGGATAAGGAAGGATCCTTCGCTTCAGAAAAATTTCGATAGTTTTTGCCAATTTGCGGAGTTTTTGAATTTCGATATGACTGGAGTTGATTTGCGCGGGTTTCGTTTTCAGGACAGTGATGTGGACACTGACTGCTTCAAACGATGCGATTTCTCAAATGCGCTCATCGACAAGGATGCCTTTTCAAATTGTGCCTTTGCCGATTTTTCTTTTTTTGAAAATCATAGGGAATTCATGAAGAAAGTGCCTCCTCCACCCGCTGAAGAAAGGAAATACCCTGTTCTAAAAAAGGATTTTTCGATTCAATCGATTAACGAAGACCGAGCTGAAGGATTTGGTGGGGTCTTTTATATTTCGGATCTTCATTTGGATTATAAAATAGCAGCCGATTTTTCTGGAAAAACCTCGAGGCAGCAGATACAAGACTACGTTTCAAAGATAGCTGAGAAAATAACGAGAAGCGTTGATAGCAAATCCCTTCTATTAATAGGCGGGGACACCACCTTCGACCCAGACCTATTTGAACTATTTTTTAGGGAACTTCATTGTCATGTTCTAACGGTTTTGGGCAACCATGAGCTTTGGTCCTTTGAAAATCGGGGGATCTATGGAAAAACTTATGACGAAATCGTTGGCAGGCTACGATCCACACGCGCTGTGGTGGAAAACGACTTAGTCGTATTCCGTTATGCCGACCTTTCCTTTCCGGCGAGGTATTCTCAAAGCGAGATTTTAAAACTATCCAATAAAGAGCTTATGGAAAAAGGCAGGAATGGCGCTTTGATAGTTCTTGGAGGGATTGGCTTCTCCGGACTTAACGAGCAGTTCAATGCCAATAGCGGAATATACCGCGACACCATAAAAAGAGAAGAGGAAATCGAAAGATCAGAGGCTTTTGAAAAACTCTATCGGAGAGTCAATTCGGCTCTAGGCAACAAGACGGTCATCGTGCTAACCCATATGCCGATGAGGGACTGGACCTCGGATAAGCCAAATCCAAAATGGATTTATATCTCCGGCCATACGCACCAAAATTTTGCTCAAAAGGACGAAACGGGAATGTTTTTAGCCGATCATCAGGTAGGGTATCGTGGACGGAATTATTGTCCCGGCTATTTTCCTTTCAAATTGGAGACGGACTATTTTGCTGGCTACAGGGATGGGAAATACGCAATCAGCGGAGATGATTATTTGACGTTTTATCGTTGCTATGGATTTTTTCTAAACATAAAAGAAGAACGTTTTGATATTACCATGTTAAAGAGGGATGGTTTCTATTTGTTTTTGGGAAAAAAGAAAAACGCGACTGACCATTGCTTTTTCGTCCTAAATGGCGGGAGAAGCAACAAGGCAAAGAAAAATCTTTCTCTGGAGTATTTTTTCGAGAATATGGCAATTTATGGGCAATCAATTAAAGCATTTACAAAGAAATACTTCGATTTTCAGAAACGAGTCGCGGTTGCTGTCAAAGCCTTCGGCGGGGATGGAAAAATACATGGAGCAATCGTGGATATTGATTACTACTGTCATGTCTACGTTAACCCGCTTGATTCGACGCTTACGCCCTATTTTGCAGAAAATATGGTTAACAAAGCTGTCTATCCTGATATTTGTACTCTGCTTTTTGCCAAAGAAAAACCACTTTACCATCACTTTATCCGGCAAAATGAAATCGGGTCGACCTTTTTGCTCGGAAAGCCTCACGAGGTTACCAAGGCAGTCAATCCAAAAATAGTTTTTGACACCTCAATGTACAGAGCCTCAAGAATTTTGAAAAGTCTGCAGTATGCTTCGGGATTTGGCGTCATCAGAGTTTGGAATGAGCCTCTTTTAAACGCGGCAAAAAAAGACCTTATTTCTCAAGAAAGACTCGGATTGGAGTTTATACGCGAAAAAATTGAGGGAAAATAATACATCTAATTTCACTACAATCAACCAGGTCTTCTTTCCAAAGTCATTCTTTGCTGATAAGATTGAAAGACTCCAACTCCAGAAACTTTGTCCGCGTATCTTGTTTTATTGAATTTGCATTTCAAGAAAGAACCTTGTTTTGGTATTTGGAATAAAATAATGGACAATGTTGTTTTATGATCAGAAGAGACCTTTCTGAATTCTTGACCATCCACGCAAGAGATAATGTCCTCGTTGTTTTGGACACCAGCGCCTGGCTTCGCCTTTTTCGGGCCGCCCCTAACCGGGTTCCCGGCTTCCTCTTTAATTACTTCAACTGCGGTTATCCCCTTCGGATAACTGGGCATATCCAAGACGAATTCGACAATAATATCGATTATGTCGAAAGAAATGCGGTGGTAGTTCAGGATGTAACGGCCAACAGCCTAAATCGCGGCAAGCATCTTCATCTTTACGCGATGGACAGGGAGCCTTCGGAGCGGAGCGGAGAGGTTTACAAGAAATTGCTCGCTTTGTATGGCGGCAAGACCACAAACGGGATGATCAACAAGGTGGTTCAAACCCTGGAAGCGAAGCCGGTTGTTCGTCTAACGGAAGAAGAGATTAAGCAAGGCGAAGCCGAAGCGGCCACGCTCGCCAACGAAGGCATTCCGTTCCCCGGAAGGGGCGATCTCCGCAAGGGCGGTAATGTTTATGGAGATTATCTGATCTACCTTGAATTACAGAAATTAGCGAGAGAAGAAAAAGCGGATATCGTCTTCGCCACCAACGATTACAAAGAAAAAGAATTCTGGCCTTCCTTTGAGGAGGAGTTTAAAAGGAAGACGGATCACGAACTGTGCCACGTCGACATCCCCTCTTTCGATCAATTCACAGACCGTTATGGGACCGCGGCCGATGAAATAGCGGGAAGGGATCAGCGGAACGAGATTATCAACAAACATCTTCATGAAGTCGAAGTTCAATATGCGGGCGAGGCGGCAAAAGCAGTGGAAGAGTATTTTGCCATAGGCCGTTGCTATCTCCCGGTTCCCGATTGGCACAAACAACCCGTAAATATCAAACTCCTCGATCATCGAGAGACGGGATTTAAGGTGGATTTTGGATCCAGCGGTTATGGGTGCACGGCCTCCTATGACTGTTCCTTTGACGTTGAGGCGGATATCGAGGCCACCTATCAGATTTTTCCTGAAAATTGGCATGAACCTTTAGCGACCCAAAAAGAAACGAAGAAGATCAAAGGAACGGCGCTTGCGATAATCACCAGGAATTACGATCGGCCCGAGGATATCCTCAAACTTCGAAAGAAACATTGGACCGATATCTCAAGCATCGATTTCTCTTATGAAGATCATTAAAACAGGTTTGGCCCGACCAAAATTCCATTGTGTTGTTTTTTCTTTTCGTTCTGCGATGTTTTATTTCGTGGAATTATATAGAAGAATATTTCTCGGCTTCTGCTAGTCTTTGTTCTTTGCTGCATTGGATTTTCATCGGATGTAGTTACTTTCGATAATGATCCAGAATCCCGTTTATGGCATCGGCGGCTGCTTTCAGGCTTTCGGATTCTTTTGGGGCCAGATCGTTGGATTCCTGATTCCGAAGGCAATCGGCTGAAACTCCGAAGCAGTTTGCGTTTGCGGCGGCGGTGTTTAGATCCGGGGCGTTCTTCTTTGGTTTCCATCGGCCGTAAGTCATGGCGGTTGCTTGGGATTCTTTGGGCCGTTTGACTCTGACTCGGGTCTTTTTGTTTTCCGAGCTCGAATGAATGATCCTGTTCGTTTTAGGCTTTGTGTAGCATGTTTATTGCCTCGTTTAGCATTGAACAGCTTTTGTTCGGAAGGAGATGGTGGCTTTTTTGTTGGCTATACATAAACATTATTAGATGGTTATAATAATAAAAAAGGAGGTTTATTTATGGACGAAAAAGCTATCTCAAAAACTAATGCGGTCTTTTTGGTTTGCGTCGTTCTTGGCTTTGCATTCTGCGTTGTTGGCGCGATTTATGCCTTGGTTCTAAATGGCATACTGGCCAACGGAAGCAATTATAGCGTTGTTGGCTTTGGCGATACGGCCGCGGCGGTCAGAAAATATGTGTTCTACACTCAAATGTTCATGTGCATCGGGGTCGCCATTCTTGCGATCGGTTGCGCTATCAAACTCTATCCGCTCGTCAAGAAGGCCGGCAAATAGCCGGTTGTTGCTTTATCGTTCGAAACGCATGATCTTGGGGCTGTCGGTAATCTTTGGACTAGCCTTGGCGGTTGCAGTTATTTTGATGGCGGTTTTCCGCTTTTCGCCTCCCACAGGATCTGGCGTTTCTTTGCTTGCGATCTTGGCTTATCCGAGGGACTTGATCAATCTTCCTTTTCGAAAATTATTTTCGGCTTGTCTTGGCGGCCTTTGAAAGAAATGAAAAAGGAGAGGCCTCTCGGCCTTTTATTTCGCCATAGGCTAGATCCTCTTTTGTGGCCATGCGCCTAATTGTCTGGTGTTTTCTGGTTTGAAAAACGCCGAATGCTTGATTTGCTTTTTCATTCACTTCCAAGGGCGTTTTCAAGATGCAAAAAGTTCTGTTCAAACAAAAAAGGTTTGAATGAAGCCAAAAATGCTTACAAATAAACAAAAAAACACCGTTATTATATGCGGTGTTTTTATTTATTATGGTCGGAACGGTGGGATTCGAACCCATGACCCCTACCACCCCAAGGTAGTGCACTACCAAGCTGTGCTACGTCCCGGCGTGGTTTATTATAACCATCTTCAAACAATAATCTAGTAGAATC
>Ga0160425_1003630_pt1 | contig 11105 bp, 8 predicted proteins | sample BioMet8_FD_108193 | JGI IMG/M metagenome (GOLD analysis project Ga0160425, IMG submission 108193) | Microbial communities from bioreactor (seeded with sewage sludge) at Lawrence Berkeley National Lab, California, USA - Biofuel... | ecosystem: Engineered > Bioreactor > Anaerobic > Unclassified ...
AACGGCAAATATTTTGCCCTCTTTCATCATGATTATTCTATCGGCATATCTCGAAGCCAGATTCAAGTCGTGAAGTGCCATGATTGCAGAGATTCCTTTGTTCTTCACGATGTTCTTAATAATCTCCATAACTTCGAGTTGATGCCTTATATCAAGATTACTGGTTGGCTCGTCAAGAAGAAGAACACTTGCTTTCTGTGCAAGCGCCCGTGCGATAAGCACTTTTTGTTGCTGACCTCCGCTAATTTCTTTAACATCTCTCATGGCAAACTCCGTTATACCAAGTAATTCCAGCACTTCAAGTACATTATCCAGGTCTTCTTTACTGCTTTTCCATCCAATGTACGGACGCCTGCCCATAAGAACGGTATCTATAACAGAAGCAGGAAAAACACCTTCAAGACTCTGCGGTACATAGCCCATTTTCCTTGCAACCTCCATTCTGCTCATTTTACTGACATTGTGACCGTCCAGTAATATGCTTCCTCTTTTCGGGTTCAGTATATGGTCGATACACCGGATCAGGGTGGATTTCCCTGTACCGTTTGGACCTACAATGCCAAGAACTTCTGCGCGATTCAATTCCAGTGATATATTCTCGAGCACAGATACGCTTTTATAAGCAAATTCAACATTGTTTACCTTCAGTTTCACCAGTATTCCCTCTTTCGTTTCATGATCATATACAGAAAAAGTGGAGCGCCCATGAAAGCAGTTATTGCTCCAACAGGAAGAATTATTGGAGCTAAAATTCTTCTTGCTACAAGGTCTGCACTGGTCAGCAGTAGTGAACCAAGAAGGCCAGATACCGGAAGAGCAAACCTGTTATCGCCTCCTACTGCAATTCGCGTGAAATGTGGAGCAACCAGGCCTATAAATCCTATTGTTCCCGTAAAGCACACAATACATGCAACCAGCAAAGTCGTTATTGACATCAGAATTATTCGGGTACGTTTGACATTTACACCCAGGCTTGCTGCGGTTTCGTCACCTGCAGCCATTAGATTGAGATCAAGCGACTTTATCATGAGCAGGGGGAGGCAGCATGTGAGTACGCCGAGAATAATAGTGATCTTAGGCCAGGAGGACCTATCAAGGTCACCTACTGTCCAGAATACTGCTTCTTTTACAGCCTCAGCTTCGCCAAAGTATTGAAGGATTGTTGTCATTGCAGCAAACAAATACATCATTGCAATGCCAGCCAGAATCATGGTTTCAGGCGTTGCACCTTTTCGGTTTGATAATCCAAGAATTATAAAAGAACATAATAGTGCGAATAGGAAAGCGTTACCTATTACAAGATAATTTCCTCCGGCAACACTTATACCTGTAAGAATTGCAAGAGACGCCCCAAAGCCGGCACCTGAAGATATGCCAAGCGTATAGGGACTTGCAAGCGGGTTTTTGAGTACTGCCTGCGTTACACAGCCTGCAATCCCAAGCCCGAAACCAGCCACTATGCCCATGAATATTCGGGGAAGCCTGAGGTTCCATATACAAACATCGGCAAGCCAACCTGTCTCAAAATAAGCTGGAAATAACTTGTTCAGTATTGAAGAATAAGTCTCCCAGATAGAGAGGTTTGCAGATCCCATAGAGGCGGATATGCCTGATACGAGAATTATTGCGAATAGGAGGAAGAAAATAAAGAAGACCTTTTTTCCGATAAGATTATTGTACTGGCTTCTAACCTCTTCTTTAGTCAACGTATGCTGTTTCGTCTCCAAAGATACACATCCATTGCATTAGGCAATTTATTGTTTTTCATTCGATTGTTTTCCATTCGATTGTTTTCCATTCGATTGTTTTTATTCGGTAAGTACTACTTCAAGCATGCTGACAACGGTCTACTGTCTAACCTTCATAAAACCAGCATTAGAGCAAGAATTATTAAAATTGTCAATCCCAGCCTCAAACCTGCGCTTACTGAGATTATTTTCAGGCTCAGCACCGGCCCAAAAATTCCTGAATAATACGGAAAGCCTGTGCGTAAGGATATATCGAGTACTGACAAGGAAATTACCCGCAAGTAAAGTTTGCAACGCTAATTTAAAATCCGGAACCTTCGCTCCCAGTAGATCTGTAATCGTGACGTATGCAGCAGCTGGACTGGCAACCACCAGCGGAATAGTTGCCATAGCTTCTGGAGGCAATAGTATCCATTCAAGATTTTGAGATACTGTATCGAAGATTCTAGGATCTATGAGGACAAATACAAAAATGCTTACTGGAAAGGCGAAAAGTAAAACTCGTTTTAAAAGGTTCACCGAATTGAGTACACTTTGCTTGAGGGCAGCTTTAAAAACTATTTTCTGACTCTTGTTTTCAGAAACAAATTTCTGACTCTTGTTTTCAGAAACCAATTCGCAGTCTTTCCTGGATAAACATTCTTTCCGGACTAAAAATGTTATGCCGGCAATAAACGTAAGAAGAGCTATTATTGTACCGTTCAGTACGAATAAAGATAGATATGCAATGCCCACTATTCCCAGGAAAAATATAATTATTGAGGAGATATAAACAAGGATTTCGCAGACGGTCTGCGGAAACCAGGTTGCAACGGCTGTCAGTGAAGTCTCTTTCTGGTCTATTTGTCTTTCCCCGTCTATTTTTCCTTCCCTGTCATTCCCTTCCCCATAAAATTCCGAAATCATCGCTACTGCTGTGATTGGAGAACCAAGAGCTGTCATAAGCGCAATTCCCGAATGGGAAGTGAAATGTGCTCTGTGCAGTATCGGTTTCATTACCGAAAATAATCGACCAAATATCCCGAACTCAACTGCGGTACTCGCCATCAGTATGCCAGCAACCGTGAAAGGGAAGACAGATATCCAGAGTTCAACAGCACGAACCACCGAAGCGATTACCATGGCTTATGCTTTTTCTCCTTCTACAAGCGTCATTTTATTGAACACTTTGACAGACACGTTCACAAGCCCTGCCGCTTCAAACATGCTGATAACTTCTCCAGGGTCAGCACCATTGTAAAAGGGCAATTCTTTTCCTATCTCCTCTCCAAAGTGATGGTTTCCGGGATGAGAATGTCTAGCCGGAATGTCTGTCAGCACTTTGCCCCCGGACTTTGTCACTCTCGCCCATTCTTTAAATGCAGAAGCCGGGTTTGCCAGAGTCCAGATCAGGTGTCTACTGACAACCGCATCGAACTTCTCAGCCTCAAATGAGAGATTTTCGGCATCTTCCACAACAAAATTTACGGAACTACCGGCTATCTCCATTTTCTTTTTTGCTTTTTCCAGTTTACTCTGTGCCCAGTCTGCACCTGTGACATCATAACCCAGCTCTGTCAGCAGCAGAGCTAAAAATCCGGTGCCTGTTCCCATATCCAGAATTTTCAGTTTCTGTTCGGTTCCCAGGATCTGGGTGATCGCTTCTGTCCAGAGTTCCTTTTCTTCTTCAGAGTGAACTCCATGTGCTGCAATGGCATCGTAATCGTGTTCTGCATTGTCCCACCATTCTCTAATTTGAGGTTTTACTTCCATACGTTCTCACCTATGTCCATAATAGTAAAAGTTGCAGTCATTACCTTTTTGTTATACAGGCCCTTTGCACTTTTTTCAGGGTCCCGGTGTCCAACCTTGAACATCCACTTTCCACTTTTTTCCAGTTCAATCTCAACTACGCCTTCCTGATTGGTTGTCACTTCAATAGGACTATCGCGGTTGTCGATATGTATTCCATAGACGGTTACATCTGGCAGTGGACGCTGGTCATAAAGTACTTTTAACAGGATGTGTTCTCCTACCTTATACCTCCTGTAGCTCAAAGGAATGATCTCCAGTTCATGCCCGATAATCAGGTCATATTCTGCGTGACAATCTCCTACAAGAATGATGTTTTTTGTATACTGCTGGTAATAATTTGGGCCCTCCAGTCCGGGATGAGGTAAATTGAGGATTCCGCCATCGTACTCTACTCCAATGGTGTGATATCCTTCGACAGCTGGAGTGAATTGCATCAGTAAGTGATTTTCTGCGACACTGACCTCGACTGCATGATTTTTTCCCCAGGTACCAAAGACTCCAGGAGTTACTTTTTCAGTCTTAACCGCTTTGTCACTTTTCATATTATGTCCAAAGCAAAGGTCACATGCTATGAGATCTCCAGGGGTAAAATTGTGCATACCGTACTCAATCCAGATTTCATGCCCACGTACGATATCGGGAAGATCTTCAACAAAAAAAGGTGAAGAGGCTTCCTTCTGGAAAGCTTTTTGAATCATGGTTCTCACTCTGGATAAGCCCAGGTTCCTTGAACCTCAATGTTATGGAACTTTTTGAGATACTCTTTGTGAATTTCTTTAGGGTTGATATCCTCAAAAAGCTCAGGATGCATGCATTTGGCAAAGTAGATACGCCCTATTACCCACCTGGGTCCCCCGATAATGTCCCTATCGATTAAGTAGACCCTGTTATTTTTCACAGCATTTACCTGCTCGAACCCTGGCCTGTTTGAAAGTACTTTTGTCAGCAGAACTTTCATATCTTCTTCTGTCTTTCCCGGACCGCTGTCAAATCCTTTCATTAAATCCGCAAACATAAAGTCAGGATTTTTCTCTATTACCCATTCAGGGTCAACTTCAATGGAAGTGCCTGCCAGTCCTGTGGCGATATTGCGCCCGCCTGTTCCTTTAGTCACCTGACCTGCGCTGGGATCGTTCGGAGTTATCGCCTTCCAGTTTTCTTCTCCCCCTGACATATATTCATGGTAGAAAGTCGGCATGCTGTCAGACTTCAGGCCTTTGATTCGTTCGTTTACGAGATTTTCATAGCCCTGCATCCAGTTGAGGAGTTCATTTGCTTCTTTTTCTTTCCCCAGGGCAAAACCCATAGTTGTTAAGTCAGAGTATATTGTTTTCTTGGAGGCAAGTCCCATTACAACAACAGAGGTATTCGGAAGATTTTCGGCTATTTGGTCGGCACTTTCTGCCTGCGAGATAGGCAGCAGAACTATATCGGGATTAAGAGTCAGAATCATTTCATAATTAACCGATTGGCTGTGCACTGCAACTTCCGGAAGATCCAGAAGCCCAAACTCAGCCATACGCTCATGAAAAGCCTTGTCCACTCCTACAATCATGTCTCCTGTTCCGAGAGCAAGCAAAGCTTCCGTAGTACGGTAATCCGTGGGGATGATCCTTTTTACAGGCAGATTTATATTTACTTGCCTGCCAACTCCATCAACAAGTGTAAGCTCTTTTGCTTTTCCAAGATTGATAAGCTCGATTTCAGTTACATCAAGTATGTTAGTACTGTTATCACACGTTGCATCTGCAAACTGCGTTTGGTTTTTGGAGCCCAGAATGATGCTTTCAGTGTATTCCACATCTTTCATATCTATGGTCTTGTCTCCGTTCGCATTTCCAAGAATGCTGAGTGTGACATTCGATACATCTTCAGAGTCAGAAAGATTCGCAGAATTATACACATTTGCAGAAACAGACGAATTTAGGGCATCGGATGCATTTATGGAGTTTGATGCACTTGCAGAATCCGATGCAAATGTGGGTAATGTAAGAAGAATCAAACCAATGATCATTCCAACCAGGAACTCTATTTTCATGTTATCACCTCTGTTTACCCCTGGCCAGACAGACAACTGCAGTCAAACCAATCAGAGAGAGCTCTGTTTCAAACCCGGGTGTGGCTGTTTGTTTTGTATCTGCTTCTTGTTCTTCCCCTTCTTTTCCGTCATCATTGGAAGCTCCCCAGATGGTATCGATACGTTTAGCTTCTGTGTTTCCTAGCAGTCCGTTGGAAATTATAAGGTCACCTTTACCATCACTCATCACTTCAAACCCGATTTTGGCCAGTTCTCCAGAACCACTTACGCCGGTGACTCCTTCCAGGTTAAAAATCACTCTGGCAGTCTTACTGTCAACTGAACGCCATTGCACCGGTATTTCCGTATTCCCGATACTACCGTTTTCGACGCTAACAATTTTCAGGACATCCGGATTGAATACCAGATCAAACTGTCCCGCATCAAGATTTTCAACATTATCGACACTTACAGTTGCATAAACAGTATTTCCCTTCACCAGCTCAGGCATGTTTAAGCTGACAGTTGTCTGCTGCGCCTGGCATGGGACTGCCGCAAACATCAGCAGTACAGCAAAGCAAATCCCGAGGAGGGTTCCTCTCTTTAACTCCGTCCATGAATTTTTTTTCATCCGATCACTCCTGAGACCTCTAAACACAGGCTGTCTTAATTCGGTCAGAACTCCACAGCTGGATAACAGATTTAATTGCCTTGTGCGCTGGAATGGCAAATCATTGAAAGTGTTGCTACACCCAGTAATAATGCTACACTCGATCACAGCTACGAATCTAATGCCATTCCGGCACTTTGGAATACTAGCAGAGGAAGCTGTTTCTTTCCCATAATTTCCATAAAATTGCAGGGACTTTGTTTGTGATTACTCATACTAATTTCCAAAAAAGTATTAATTATGTAAGATATCAATCTTTCTATTTAATACTAAATTTGCCTTAAATATTTCTTGAGTAATATTAACTTATTAGTTTTCATATTTTTATTATTACTATTATATGTTGAATTAGGAGTTTTGCAAAGATAAAGCTAAAACAAAAAATTTACGCTCTATTAATGGCGATCATACCTTTTTTCAGGGTCAGTGGTATACCCGTCGAGCCAATAGTACGCCTGTCGAAAGTGGATCTGCAAGTCGGAGACCACAATATCCGCAGGAAAAATTCGAGTAAGAGTGAACCTGGCAAATCGGCTAAAATACGCTTAAAAATGCGGAGCTTAGGTTGAACACTTGCCGGAAAAATCGCAATTTCAGAAGACTTGACATAAAAAGTTTCTTTTCCTGCAGTTGCTTAAAGTGTCTATTCTTTACCGAATTTTGAAAAACCAAAAAGGAAAATTTTTAAACATCAACCTGATATGATTTTACGGTGTTTGGCAGTTGGTCGACCAGGAGAAAATTCACAATCAATGCCTAAGCGATAATCTTGAAGAACGCAAACATGCGTTAGAAGAATTAAAGATTTTTTTCTCTTCCATGCCAGATAAACAGCAGGTATGGAATGATTTAATTAGACTGACTAATGATGAAGACAAATCTTTGAGATATAGGGCTGCTGATGCTCTTGGTTCTGCGTTTTCTCAAGTACCAGATAAACAAAAAGTATGGAATGATTTAATTAGACTAATGAATGATGAAGATGAGTCTGTGAGGTATATGGCTGCCTCTGCTCTTGGTTCTGCGTTTTCTCAAGTACCAGATAAACAACAGTCTTGGAATGACTTACTTATACTGACAAAAGAAAAAGATACTCTTGCGAGTTCTTGGGTTGCCCAAGCTCTTGGTTTTGCGTTCTCACAAGTGCCAGATAAACAACAAGCTTGGGATGACTTACATAGACTGACCAATGATGAGGACATTTTTGTAAAGTCTAATGCTGCTCACGCTCTTGGTTTTGCGTTTTCTCATGTATCAGATAAACAACAAGCTTGGGATGATTTACATAGACTGACCAATGATGGAGACATTTTTCTAAGATATAGTGCTGCCACTGCGATTGGTTTTGCGTTTTCTCATGTGCCAGATAAACAACGGGCATGGAATGATTTACATAAACTAACCAATGATGAAAGCAGGTATGTGCGATCTTGGGTTACTGCTGCTATTGGTCGTGCGTCCTCTCATGTGCCAGATAAGCAACAGACATGGAATGATTTACTTAGACTGATGAATGATGAAGACAGTGATGTGAGGTCTAGTGCTGGCGAAGCTCTTTGTTCTGTGTCTTTTGACATGCTAGATAAACAAAAGGCATGGAATGATTTATATAAACTGACTAATCATGAAGACAGTTCTGCTAGGTCTTGGACTGTCTGTGCTCTTGATTCTGCGTTCTCACAAGTGCCAGATAAACAAAAGGCATGGTTTGACTTACTTAGACTGACTAATGATGAAGACAGTGAAGTGATAAGTTATGTTGCCGAAGCCCTTGGTTCTGCGTTTCCTCAGGTGCCAGATAAACAACAGGCGTGGAATGATTTACATAGACTGATTAATGATGAAAATAGTGATGTGAGATATAGTACTGTCGAAATTCTTTGTTCTGCGTTCTCACAAATACCAGATAAACAACAGGCATGGGATGATTTACATAGACTGACCAATGATGAAGACTGTAGTGTAAGATATATTGCTGCCGAAGCTCTTGGCTCTGCATATTCTCAATTGCCAGATAAAAAACAGGCATGGAATGACTTACATAGACTGACTAATGATGAAGACAGTGGTGTGAGGTCTAGTGCCGCCTCTTCTCTTGGTTCTGCTTTTCCTCAATTGCCAGATAAACAACAGGCATGGAATGACTTACATAGACTGACTAATGATGAAGACGGTGATGTAAGAACCTTCTCAAATCATTCTCTTGGAAGAATTTTAATATTTATGGCTTCCCAGGCAGAAACAGATGAAGATTACAAAAAAGAGCTGGAGAAGGCAATAGTATTTTTCGAAACTGCAGCAAAGGAATCATATGGTTGGGATAATCCTGCTCAATTTTGCCTTCCTTTTTATCGCTCATTCCATTCAATAATTTTTAAAAAACAGGAAGCTAAAGAAGAAGTAGATAGATATTTGGCAGAAACTAAATCTGCAATTCTAGGCTCAGAGAGCAAAAAACAGCTTCTTGAAGCTGTTGAAAACCTCGCAGAAGCATTAAAAGAAGTTCAGAGTATGGGAACTATAGATTTGCCTAGGATGAAAAGTGAGATTAATTTCTATAGGAAATACTGCGAGCATGCTGCGGAAATAATGAAATGCACTGATGAAAAAGCACCGTTTGCGACAAAAGTTCTGAGAAAAGGGCTGCCCATTTTGGATAGAAATATAAAAAGAATCCTAGAAGAGATTCAAGAGAAAGCAAAAAATACATACAAGCAATCTCAAGGAACTGTCACAGAAGAAATTGCATACTCTGTTTGTAGGGAAGTTCAAAAATGGGAAATAGGTAGTCCAGAAGAAATGACACAAAAAGTAGAAGATATTGCATACGTCTTAAAAAAGAAAATTGGATACGCTCCTGAAAATGAGTATGTTTTGAATAAGATTGAAGCAATGAGATACGAAAGAAATCTGGTAAAACAATATGAAGCCCTACTTTTTGTGATTGAGCAAATTCCTACTATCACAGTAGTTCCTGAAGATGTTGTAGTCGAAAATATCAACAAAGTAGGTCAAGAATTAAGAACAAAATTGGATGGTCTTTCTCAAGAAATGAATGAGATAAGGATTAGCTTAAGCCCTGGCATAACACAAGAAATTGAGATTTCTTCAGGAATTGAGATTTTGGGAACAGGTGCAGCTTTAATAACAACGATTCCTTTACAAGAAATTTCTTACGCTGAACTTAAAGAAGATTTGCAAAGGATAAAAGGAGAACATATTAGCAAATTGTCTGAGCTTCCAAAAAGATTAGCTAACAGAATTAAAGGATATTTATTACTGAAAGATAGAGAAGATATTATTGAGCAGTTAACTTGACCGTTAGCATCCGCACCTGATACCAACTGCCTACCAATACCACTACGAGCCATAGTAGGTATTAGGAAACCCTTACACCCCATCATTGAGCCACTACCTACCAACCCAAGCCACACATTCTCAAACTCTAGAACCCCAATTTGTACTTTAGATCATGTATAACAGCCCTATCGTTACCCGTTATTAAAAACAAGTACATGCTAAGGCGACAGGGCATAATATTTATCAAGCAACTTACTCAAGGAAAGATACATTGAATATTGATAATTTTCCCTCTTGAAAAGCCCGTTTCCCCATGTTCCGGCAGAATGCGAAAAGGAGAATGATAGGAGGAAAGTGGCATATTAGATAAAAAAGCAAAAAATGTAGGAGGAGAGAGAAGGAAATCGCGACACTTTCATGAAAATCAAAATCCCTACAAAGGAGGCACAAATCCTGGATTTCTAAAAAATCTATGTATTGAAAAAAATAAGAATTGATTTTAATTGAATAACTCTTTAAACAGACTGTTTTTTAAGGTTTTAGTTATTAGTTTCGATCGTTCTATAATAAATTGCATATTCCCGCTGCATTTCATTCATATTAGTGGTATATGCTGCCACGTTATTCCGTGATTTATTAAGATGTTCAAGAGCTTTTTGACCATCACCACTTAACGAGTCCGTTACAAATTGAGTTCCATAAAATCCTGCCCAGTATGCATTATTCATTGCCTTATTATATGCAGTTTTTGTAGGTAATAATTCTTCTGAAACTACTATAGCTTCGCTATGGTCCATAGCTCTCTGAGCATCTGCAGATAAAGCACTTGAATATGTTCTATAATTTTGATTTAATTTTTCTAAATTTGCTGGAGCAATTGAACCTGGATCTACTCCGGCGGTTAATGAACTTATATCTTTGTCAACTGCAGGTTTATCGATATTTATTGTATTGATCCATTGAGAATCTTGATTAGATATCGCTGCTGAAGCAGGCGTAGTAAAAGCGACTAAACAAATTGTTAAAAAAAACCCACTTATGTATTTTACCAATCTACTTTTCATATTAAACCCCTTTGTTTACATGTAATAGAGTTAGAGTTAAAGTCGTTTTTTAATGACCAAGTTTGTTATAAAATTTTAAAGCATAAACTAATATAAGCAATTATATATATTTTAATATATAAAATATATAGAATAATAATTCCTTATAATAATTCACCAGGACTTTCCGCAGTAAATTTTAGTATATTCACAATTTTTCATGATCTCTCATAACACAACTGCCGGTTTTACTCGCTTCATATCTGAATGTAAAAATGGCTTTAACCGGCTCTGTATTTTTTCGTCTGTTAATCTGAGTGTCTACTTTTCATGATTGTTTTGTTTTAATATTTTATATACAAAGATATAATCATTTAAATACATTTAAAACATATAGATGATATGGAGATATAAAAATATGTACGAACCTCCTAATCAATTTCATTGCCTTGATGCCGATGTTTGGATTGAGATTCCAAATAAGGTAATAGGCGTTACTGGTAATTGCTATGTTGGACGGGATTACGTCCCTA
>Ga0160425_1003631_pt1 | contig 11101 bp, 9 predicted proteins | sample BioMet8_FD_108193 | JGI IMG/M metagenome (GOLD analysis project Ga0160425, IMG submission 108193) | Microbial communities from bioreactor (seeded with sewage sludge) at Lawrence Berkeley National Lab, California, USA - Biofuel... | ecosystem: Engineered > Bioreactor > Anaerobic > Unclassified ...
GAGGCTCTCTCATTGACAGAACGCCTATCAGAGAACTGTTCGAAAGACCGGTCGACGAAGGACCTGAAATATGTAATGACGTCGGCTTTCAACTTAGCTTTAATTTTTAGTAGACACTAGTGATATGCTAATTGGAAAAATTTCATAGTATCGCCCAAAATGGCTAAAGACCTTTTTTATACCATTTTTATTTCTTTAATCCTTACAACGCCTTTTATCTGGTCTGATGAACTGTATAATGGATCAATATCCGTCAAGCAGATCTGGTTCTACGGAACAATGGCGTTGCTCATCTTTGGATTTGCCCTTGATGTTGTGATCAGCAGAAAGAAAATTGCAAATGGTTTTAATCTGATCGATATTTCACTGCTGTTATTTTATATATACTTTCTGATCAGAGCATATTATACACCTTATACTCCCATTCTTTACAATCAAAAATTTATTAATTATTCTTTGCTTGTACTGTTTTATTTTATTGTAAAACATGCTTGTCAGGGGTCCTTCATGAAAAATCCTTTTGGACATAACCAATTGGAAAACCCTCTTATTGTAGCTATTACTCTTGTTCTGCTTTTTACGGGTCTGGTAGAGGCAATCTGGGGGCTGATGCAGCTTTACGGTTTAACTCAAAGTTTCCATTCGGGATTTAAAATCACAGGCACTTTCTTTAATCCGGCCCCTTATGCGCTTTATCTGTCAGCTGTTTTCCCGATCGCGCTCAGCCTATTAATTAAAGAATTAAAGAATGAAAGAATTTTAGAAAATGAAAGAATTAAGGAATTAAAGAATGAAAGAATTAATGGATTCACAATCTGTAAAATTGAGCAACTAATTAGTTTATTGCTAAGTAAACATAGAGCACTGAAAAATAAATATGCTGAGAATCCCAATTCCCTCATTCTTTCATTCCTTCATTCTTTCATAAAAATTTCCGCTTGGTTAACGGTAATTTCCATTCTGCTTGTGCTTCCGGCAACTATGAACCGAGCTTCCTGGGTGGGTGTAGGAATAAGTTCGTTGTTTATATTTAACCAGAAATATCATTGGGTAGACCATCTGAGGGGATGGCAGAAGACCGGAACAAGAAAGATTATTTTTTTAATGGGGTTATTGACTTTGGTTGCAATAATTACAACGGGGTTGTACCTGTTAAAAAAAGGTTCGTCAATGGGGCGTTTATTTATCTGGGAAGTGACCGCAGAGAAAATAGCTCAAAAACCTTTATTCGGACATGGGGTTGGAAGGTTTGAAGCGGAATACAACAACTGGCAGGCTGAATATTTCAAAAACCATCCCAAAGAAATCGAAGGTTCAAAAGGAATGGCAGCGGGTAATACCAAATACTGCTTTAACGAATACCTTGAAATGGCTTCCGAGATAGGGATTACCGGGGTAGTTTTATTTTTAGTAGTTTTTCTTTCCTTATTAATTTCACGAATTAGGGACGAATTTTCACGAAATTCCTTCATTCTTTCATTCCTTCATTCTTTCATTTTCTCCTTAATTCCCCTACTTGTATGCGCCTTGATCTCTTTCCCTTTCTACTCTTTTCCCACTCTAATTGTCTTCTTTTTACTGATCGCGATCATTTCGCCAAATGTAAAAGGAATATGGGTGGATATGGGATTAAGAAATGCAACTTTCCTCCGATTTTTTTTTAAAGCGACAGAATTCATTGTTCTCATTTCAGTTTCTGTATCACTCTTTTCTTTAGCGCGAAAACAATACCTAGGTTATCAAAGGTTTAATGAAGCTTTAATGCTTTATCAAACAGAAGATTACCAGGAAGCTTGTAGATCTTTCTCAGAGGTTTATCCTTCTTTCAGGTATTTCGGACCATACCTGCAATATTACGGCAAAGCTTTGAATATGAATAAAGAATATCCCCAAAGTATTGAAATTCTGGGGAAGGCAGCTCGTTTTACTACTGATGAAGTTCTGTACACTACTCTTGGGGATAGCTATAAAGCTCTGAAGATGTACCCCGCGGCAGAAGAAGTTTATCTGCATGCCTCTTATATGGTTCCGCATAAGCTTTATCCACGATATCTTTTAGCAAATCTTTACAGTGAAATCGGACAGAAGGAGAAAGCATGTAGTATGGCACAAGAAATATTAAATAAAAAAATAAAAGTGGAATCTAATGCCACTGAGGAAATCCTGAGGCAAATGAAGGATTTGATTAAAGAATTAAGAATTAAGAATTAAGGAATGACGCAAAACAGATTCCCATAAATCATCTTCGATGAGACATGAAAAGATTCGGGTAAATACGTCTAACCATCCAACAACGGCAAAGCTTATAAAATAAACACCCTCCGGATTATGGAATTTATAATTACGGTTCATCTGCCAAATTTAATAAACAGATCAAAAAAGTCAATTTAATTTATGCGAAAGCGAAGGTAGTGACTGCGTTGCTAAATAATATTGCCACACGATACAATCGTGCGGCAGCCAGGGGATGAAATAAGGAAAGAAATAAGGGAAATTGTAATACAATCTGGAATAATTGAAACTAAGAAATAATAGTTAAATATTAAGTTATGGAAAAGACAATTACTTTACCCAATAATCTTATTCCGATAAAAACTTTCGATGGTATTGTATTTATGAAAATTATAAAAATAATATGTGTTATAGCAGATGGTAAACATACACTTTTTTATGCTATTGATAGGACTAAAATTCTAAGGTGTGTTTCACCTCTTAAAGAAATTGAACAATTGTTGCCTTCAAACTTCTTTTTTAAATGCCACCGTTCCTATATAATTAATTTACAACATCTGAAAAAGTTTGATGAAGCGGAAAGAAAAATTTACTTGAGTGGGAATTATGAGGTAACAATTTCTAAAGAGTGTGTTCATGATTTTTTACATTATATTTTAAAAAAATAATTTAATTTTTCCTATTCATACCTTTAGATCACCTTTTCATACCTTAATTCGGTTGTTTCGTTCTTTAGGTCATTTCCAGGTATTTTATATTTGATAATTAATTATTTATTTCGAAAATATGAAAAACAAAAATGAGGTTTCGAAACCCTAAATAAATGTAAAGTATTACTTATTTAAAAATTAAAAACATGAGAAAGAAAATTTTATTTGGATTAGGAATAGTAGCATTATTGGTTACTACTAACGTCTCTTTAATTAAAAATGAACAATCCGCAGAATTGTCATTAAAATCACTTGCTTCAATACCTCAAGCACAAGCCGAATACGAGGGTAGATGGATAGTTACAATTTACTCTCCAACTCACTGGAAATGTGATAATGGCGGTGGTGTTTGTTGTCCAAGTATCGATTGTTGATTATATAATATGGTAGTTACTCAAAAGGTAACTACCATTTTGGATTAATATTAGCAATTTATTTAACTAATATAAAATATCTATAAATTTTATTTGGATTGGGAATAGTAGCATTATCGGTTACCATTAACGTCTCTTTAATTAAAAATGAACAATCCGCAGAATTGTCATTAGAATTACTTACCTTAGTACCTCAAGCACAAGCTGAATCAGAAGGTAGATGGATACTTACAATTTTCTCTCCATGTAGCTGGAGATGTGATGATGGCGGTTGCTACTGTTGTCCAGATTGGGATTGTTGATTATATATTATGGTATTTACTTAAAAGAATTAATATTAATAATTTAACTAATATGAAATATTTATTTTGTATTTTTTTTCTATTTTGTATTTATAATTGTGCCAATAATAAAAATAAAAATAATAATAATGGAAATATAATTTCTTTTGATGTAAATAGCAAAAGTGATGTTAATTTATCCAACATTATATTAAATTGTAAGTATATTAAACTCGAAAGCACAAACAATTCTTTGATCGGCGAACTGTTTAAAATACAAATAATAAAAAATAAAATATTCATTTTAGATTCACGTAAATCAATGGCCTTGTTTGTCTTTGATATGGATGGAAAATTTCTTTTCAAGATAAATAATTTGGGCAAGGCTCCGGGACAATTTATTCATCCTTGTGATTTTGTCATAGATACTATTAGTAATCACATAATTGTTGCAGATTCTGGTCAGAGGAAATTGATATATTATGATGCTGAGGGAAATTATGATTATCAAATTAAAACCAAGTTTTTCTTTAATTCATTTGCATTACATAAGAATTGTTTATTTTTTGATTTAGTGAATAATCAATATGACGGTCAAACAAAAACGGTAATTGTAACAAATTTGAAAGGAGATATTTTAACTAATTTAATTCCCTTTAATGAAAAAATAAAAGGTTTAGGAATAACGAGTACATACCCTTTTAATTTTATTAATGATACTCTCCTTTTTTTACCGGCGATGAGTAATAAAATATATTCATTATCTGAAACTAAGGCTGAAATTAATTATATAATAGATTTTGGGATAAACTGGCCTACCCCTGATTTACTTGATATGCGTAATGTGAAGAATGTAATGTACATAATTCAGAAATTGAATAGTTCAAATTATGTAGCATTTTTAAATTGTATCGCGACAGATAAAGTTTTATGTTTCCATTATTATATTCATGGCGAGAAACAACTTGCTTTTTATTATAAACAGAGTAATAAATTAATTATTGTTGATAAATTTATCGACGATATTGGGTGTGGCGGTTTCCAAGTACCTGTTGGTTCTTATAATAACAATTTTATTGGACTACTTCAAATTGAAAATATAAAAGAAAAAATATTAAATCAAAAAAACGAGAAGGCACTATGCCCTCAGATAACAAATATTATAAAAGATTCAAAAGATGGGGATAATCCTGTGTTGTTATTGTTAAATATTAAGTAAATTATAATCTCTTTACAACTTATATGAAAAAATCAATTTATTTCTTTATCTCTCCCATTATTCTTGTATTATTAGTTTTTTTTAATTATAAATATTTAGAGTCCTACAAAGAAGATATATATAGACAAAATGATTTAAATAATTTTTCCACGAAAAATCAAATAAAACATTTAGAAACTGCATTGATGGTACATTACGCACTGGAAAACAATAGAATAAAAGATGAATTTTTTCTTTGTGATACTTTAGGTAAAATTAATAAAATTGATAATTTGAATTCAAAAAGGAAATTTTGTTTGAAATTTTCAAAATACGTCTGCCCCGATTGTTTAACGGCATCCATAAATTTTCTTAAAAAATTTGATCATAAATTTCTTGAATCAGATGTTTTTGTGATAACTGATGCTTATGATCAGGAAGAATTAAAATTCAGAAGAAAAGAATTGAGTCTACCTTCGATTTTTTTTTATCATAAAATGCCTATGTTTGAAAATGAAATTTTGTGTAATAGTACGCTCTTTTTCATTCTCGATGGACGGGATCTTATAAACACATTTGAAGTAAATCCTGCTACAGTAAAGTATTTAGATCTATACTTCAAATCATTAACTAAACAATTCAAATTATGACCACTTAATAATTTCTAAAATGAAAAATATTTGTTCCTTAAATTTATTTCTTATACTTTTAACATCGATACTTTTTTTTAACTTATCGTTTTCTCATGCCACCTTGAATTTTCATAAATTTATGGAAATGCAGTTGAAAAGTGACTCTTTAAAAGTCAAAGAAAAAAAAATGCTTTTTATTATTGATGGGGTTGAGAAAGTAAGTGAAAAATCGACCATGCTAAAATTGATCAAGAAATCTAATATTGCTAACATACAAGTTATTGAAAAACCTACAAATAAAGAGATTTCCAGATATGGCAGAAAAGCAATTAATGGAATAATAATAATCGAAACAATAAAAAAAAATAGCAATTAACTTTCAATTACAACTTCTTTATTATATTCTTAAATATTATGCATTCACAAGGTGTACCGACTGAATCTGGAGCTGAACCCTGGAGGGAGGTCATCTTCATTGTCGGTAAGGTTTTCTTGGATTGGGGAAGAGCCGAGAGTCGTTGAGCAGGAGGCTACCTCGAAACTGGAGGCCCTTTTCGCTTCAGTAAACGGAATCAAAGAGATCAGTTCGTCCTCAGTCAACGTGAACGGAAACATTTACCTAACTCTGGATAAGGATTGCGATCCTGATGCCATTCGCTCCGAGGTCAGCACCCTGATCCGTCAGGTATTGCCGGATATGCCACAAGGGGCAAGTTTCCCTACGTTAACGGTGAATCACCAAACCGGGAAAAAGAAAGGCCCCTGTTGAACTATAAACCTAATGCACAGGCAGTTTCACCTGTAGTAAAACAGTATGCAGAAGATCATTTCGTTCGTTATATTGGTTCTCATGGTCTTGGGCAGAGCCAAGGGCCATCGAGTAGGAAGCCACCTCGAAACTGGAGTCACTATATGGCGTTACCAGTAGAGAAATCATATTTTTAAGAAATATTGAGAATAAATTTGAATTAAAATAATCCAGGAGAAAAGTAACGGATATAGTTAATACAAATTTTCTCTTAAAATAACGAAAAAAATCATCCTTAAAAATCATTAATGAAAAAATTAATTCCAGCGTTGATAGGCATCACTTTTATGATTGTTCTGTTTTTTAATAATAAAATAAATGCGAATCAAAAAAATGAAAGTCATTTAGAATTGAAAAATTTGGAAGCATCTGCCACGTCCAAAGATCCAATTTTAGGCGATTTTTTGGAACCAGTTAAACTTACAAGTCAGAATTCGTTAATTAAAAGCTCGGATATTGGGGAAATTGTTGATATGGCGATTATTGATTCTTACCTGATATCGGATGAGATCTTTAGCGATAAGATATTCAAATTGTACAATCTAAGAACGGGAAAGCTAATAAGCAATTTTATTAATAAAGGAAAGGGTCCCAATGAAATGCTCTACCCTGAAGCTATAAACTATTACAAACCCGATTTTTTCACTTTATTTGATGGTAATAAAAGAGAATTGATATATTTTTCATTAAACGAAATCCTGAATAAGAATTATCGGTTCTACAATAAGAAAAAAGTAGAGGCAGAAGGGTTTTGGGTGTCAAAATCATATTTGTTAAATGATAGCTTATTATTATGCACTGGATTTTTCAAAAAAGGCCAATATCTTTTGTATGATCTGAATTCAAAAACTTTCAACAATTTTCTCGACTATCCGCCCGATGAAAAACTTAAAGGAGTAACAAACGAAATAAAAGGAAGAGCTTTCCAGGGTCAAATAAGTGTTAGACCGAATGGAGGGAAATTTGCCAATGCAACAAGGGGAGTGTTTGAAATATGTGAAATAAAGAATGCTGATATAAAACGAATATTCAGAAAAACCTATTTTTCTCCTGAATGTAAAATTATTCATAACAATGTTGCATTCTCCTCTGCAAGCCCCTATGGTTTTCATTCAATTACATCGACAGATTCTTATATTTTTTTGATTTATTCAGAAAGATCGATGAAAGAATACGGGGATGAGTATTATGCAGGAAATAATTTATTGGTTTTTGATTGGGATGGAAATCCCGTGGTTAATTTTATTCTCGACCGATATCTTAAAAATTTTGCATTGGATGTAAGTCAAATGAAGATCTATGGATTTTGCACAAATTCGAATTCAGGAGAGCCTGAAATTGTTACTTATCAACTTCCGCCAATAAAGGAATAAAGGAATGAAGGAATGAAGGAATCCCATGAGTTAACCCGATCAAAAAAGTGAAATGTTAAATTTGGAGAAAATGAATGTCATGAAAACTTATCAGTTTACGGCCGAAATAACCAGGGATAATGAAATAAATCAATATATTGGTATTGTTCCAGGTCTGCAAGGAGCTCATACACAAGCTCCGACATTGGATCAATTACAAATAAGCCTTAAGGAGGTTATCCAACTGTGTTTAGGGGAAATGACTGAAGAAGAAATCAATAACATACCTGATTTTGTCGGCATCCAGCAAATTTCTGTTGTGATATGAGAAGTAGCTCACAAAGTTTCACAAAATAAGACACAAAGTTTCACGAAGAATAAAGAATTATTATCTTAATTGCGAATTTATAACTAACTTTATTTTATTGGAAACGAAACCTAAAATATCCTCTTTTACTGTTATTGTTGTTTTTATATTGCTGATCCTGTGCGGGATGCCACTCGTGTACCGGCTGAACCTGGAGCTGAATCCGGGCGGGAGGTCATCATCGCTGTCGGTAAGGTTTTCCTGGGCAGGGGCCGAGCCGAGGGTTATTGAGCAGGAGGCTACCTCGAAACTGGAGGCCCTTTTCGCATCGGTTAGCGGGATCAAGGAGATCAGTTCTTCCTCGGGCAACGGGAGCGGAAACATTTACCTGACCCTGGATAAGGAGGCCGATCCGGACGCCATCCGTTTCGAGGTCAGCACCCTGATCCGACAGGTGTGGTCGGATATGCCGCAGGGTGTAAGTTTCCCGACTTTAACCGTGAATCAGCCAAACCGGGAAAAGGAAAGGCCCCTGCTGACCTATAAGCTTAACGCTACACAAGCTCCGCCCGTAGTACAGCAATATGCCGAAGATCACCTTCGTCCGCTGCTTTCGCAGGTTCAGGGCATCGGCAGGATCGAGATCTACGGGGCCATGCCCATGGAATGGATCATCGAATATGACAAGGAGGCGATGGAGTCAGCTGGGATAACCACCGGGGAGATTCAGAAAGCGGTTGGAAGGGGGATGAGGAAGCAGAACCTCGGGACGGGGAGAACGGAGAACGGAAGACAGGAGGAAGGGAGACCGGAGACCGGAAGACAGGAGACCGGAAGACAGGAGACCGGAAGGCAGGAGACGGGAGGAACGGAGGCAGGAAAAAAGGAAACGGGAGAAGCAGAACATGAAAGTTATATGATGCCGGTGGTTCTGCAATCTGAATTTGGGAATGGCATGGACCTTCTGAAGATACCATTGAAAAAGTCGGGAGACCGGATGGTATTCCTGTCGGATGTCGCCCGAATGAAGCATGTCGAGGCGCAGCCTTATTCATATTACCGTATCAATGGACTCAATACCATTACTATTTTGATTTATGCCGGACCGGGAGAAAATAATTTGGTGATCGGGAAAAAGGTCAAGGAGATAACGGAGAAGGGAGAAGGGAGACCGGAGAAGGGAGACCGGAGAAGGGAGAAGGGAGAAGGGAGAAGGGAGAAGGGAGAAGGGAGAAGGGAGAACGGAGAAGGGGAGAACGGAGACGGGAGAAGGGAGAACGGAGAAGGGAGAAGGGAACATTGCCGGAGCGGGATTGCCGGAGGGATATGAGCTGGTTCTGAGTGATGATTCGACAGAGTATATCAGCCATGAACTGAACAATATTGCCTTACGGTCGATGTGTACCTTTTTGATTCTGCTCATTTTTATTCTTTTGGTGACAAGGAAGATCAGACATGTTTTGCTGATCCTGGTGATGCTGATCGGGAACCTGAGCATCGCGGTGATCTTTTATTATTTGTTCAGGCTGGAGATCCATCTTTATGCACTGGCGGGCATCACCGTGTCGCTGGGGCTGATGACCGATAATATTATCATCATGAGCGATCACCTGCGGACCAGGGGAAACAGGAAGGCATTCCTGGCGATTCTGGCAGGGACGCTTGTCACGGTGTCGTCACTGGTGATTATTTTCTTTCTGAAGGAACAGGTCAAGGCTAACCTGGTGGATTTTGCACTGGTGATCATTATTAACCAGGCGGTTTCGATGATGACGGCGCTGTTTGTGATACCGGCGATGATGGAGAGGCTCGGGTTGGACAGACAACACCTGAATTGGAAACAGGAGACGGGAGAAAGGAGAAGGGAGACGGGAGAAAGGAGAAGGGAGACGGGAGAAAGGAAACAGGAGACGGGAGAAAGGAGAAAGGAAACCGGAAAACGGCGGAGGAGGTTGCGGTATGTGGTGCGGTTTACGGGGGGATATGAGAGGGTGTACTTTTTTTTGAGAAGATGGAGAGGGATCGCGATTCTGGTGTTTATTCTGGGGTTCGGGGTGCCGTTGTATATGCTGCCGGATAAGTGGGACGGAGACAGGTGGTACCATAAGGCTTACAAGGGATCTTTCGGATCGGAATGGTACCGGGAGAATTTGAAATCATGGGTGGGAAAAGTTACCGGGGGAGCTTTGAGGCTCTTTACCGAGAAAGTTTTTGAAGGATCGTACTTCAAAACACCGGAAGAGACTTCTCTTTACATCACAGCCAATATGCCAAGGGGGACTACACTGGCGCAGGCCAATGAGATTGTTTCCGGAATGGAATCTTACCTGAAGCAATTCCGGGAGATCAAAAGTTTCCAGGCAACTATTAGTCCGAGAACCGCCTCTTTGAGTGTTTATTTCAAAAAGGAGTATCAGCTCAGCGGGTTTCCCTATCAATTGAAGGGGGAAGTTATTTCCAAGGCTATCGACCTGGGAGGCGCAGACTGGAGTGTTTATGGTTTCGGAGACGGGTTCAGCAACCGGATTTACGAGGGGACCGGCAGTTACTCGGTAAGGATGCTGGGGTATGATTTTGACCGGTTAACCTCTTTGGGGGAACGCCTGAAAGACAGTCTGGAGCAGAATCTCCGAATCAAACAGGTGTACCTTCTTTCAGAGAACAGCTATTTTAAACCCGATAATGTGGAGTTCGCGGCTCACGCGGACAAAGAAAGGACCCTGATGGGGGGCATTTCGCCGGTGGGTTTATACTCGTCCTTGCAGGACCGGTCACTCGACCAGCAGGCCATTGGACAGGTCGTAACGGCGAGGGGACTTGAAAATGTAAGGCTTAAAGGATTAAATAACGAAAGGAATGACGTGTGGACCCTTGCCCGGACCCCGCTCCGCCAGGATTCGCTGATGTATAAATTTACCAATGTATCCAGGGTGGAAAAGGAGCTGACCTCGCCGGTGATCAGCAAAATCAACCAGCAATACCAGTTATTTCTGAAATTTGATTACATCGGTTCTGATCAGTTTGCCCGGAAATATATTAAAGAGAAAGTGGAGAATTTTCAACCGGTTGTACCCATCGGATATTCGGTCTCTTCCGATAGAGGAGGAAGGTATTACTGGAGCCAGCAGGAGAAGAAACAATACTGGCTGCTGGGACTGATCGTGGTGATGATCTTTTTTATCTGCGCCGTGTTGTTCGAGTCGTTAC
>Ga0160425_1003643_pt1 | contig 11067 bp, 15 predicted proteins | sample BioMet8_FD_108193 | JGI IMG/M metagenome (GOLD analysis project Ga0160425, IMG submission 108193) | Microbial communities from bioreactor (seeded with sewage sludge) at Lawrence Berkeley National Lab, California, USA - Biofuel... | ecosystem: Engineered > Bioreactor > Anaerobic > Unclassified ...
CTTTTCAAGTTCGTTGTTTGCTGCTTCCGCATCTTCAAGTTTAACAAAAGGAACCTCAATCTGCTGCCTTGAGGTTATGTGAACATAGCCAGAGCCATATTTCTCGGCTGCATCTGCAATTGCCCGCAGTTTTTCGACATCCAGATTCCCACTCACGACCTTCAGACGCATTGAAAACATGTTTTCCTGCCTCTGAGGCAGAAATCCTTTACTTTTTAGTAAAGACACATCGATTTTTTTATCATTCATATAAGGTCACTTATGCAAAGGCATTATTATTGACCTATATAAATATTTTTGTCTTTTTTCAGTTGGCTTTTTTAATAGATTTCGGCCTTTAAAAGATTGCAGCTTTAATCGAACCTTGAAATGTGAATAATTTGGAAATATACCTGTACCAGAGAAAACAGGAGATTTTTACCAGATACAGGCAAGAAAACTGGATCAATGAAAGACAGGAGAAAAATTCAGAGAAATGAAAAAACGTTGAACTGCACGAGTACCATATAAAGCGCTGTCCCTATAAAGATGCTGAGCATGGCATTTCTTTTCCAGAAATGCAGCCCGGCAACGACACCTATGGTGACAAATTCCGGAATCCCATAAGGAGCTGTAAGCCATTGAACGTCTTTTAAGCAGTAGATAACAAGCAGCAGGAGAATCATAGGAGGCAGGTTTTTTTCAATAACCGCAAGCATTTCAGGGGGTTCCCTTGAGCCAAAAAACAGAAATGGAAGAGCTCTGGTTGCAAAGGTTGCAAGCGCTATGACTGCAATGGTAATGAACATTTGAAGAGCGCTCAACATCAGTTTTCCTCCTTTATTTTATCTTCAACAGACTGTATGGATGTATTAATCAACCGAATTTCTTTCTTTATTTGTGAAATGCCCTGCATTTTCTGTGTTTTCTCCGTTTCCTGTGTTTTCTCCGTTTCCTATGTTTCCTGTGTTTTCTCCGTTTCCTATGTTTCCTGTGTTTTCTGCTTTCTTTGTGCTCTCTGCATTGACTTTTCCCTGCCAATCAGAATCAGAGTCCCAAGAATGATTGAAGCAAGCAACATGTTGTCAGAGCTAAACAGAATAAGAGACAGGGCCCCCGCACAAACTGCGGCTATGAAGGGAAAACGCGCCTCTGAACTGAAATATTGCTCTATGGTCAACACTACAAATAGCGCGGTCAGCACGAAACTCATGCCTTCAAGATTAAGATCCAGTACAGAACCAAGTGCAGCTCCCATAACTGAACCTGTGATCCAGTAGAGGTGATCAAGGGCTGCAATATAAAAGTAAAACTTTGATTTTGAGCTGCCCTGCGGGACATCTGTTGTGGTCAGGAGAGCATATGTCTCGTCGGTTAGTGCAAAGATAAGGTAAGGTTTAACCTTTCCGATACCGGAAAACTTCTCAAGCAGGGACAAACCGTAGAAAGCATGCCTGAAATTCAGAAGCAATGTGGCTATGGCAAACTCAGTTAGTCCTGCGCCGGCAGAAAGTAAAGCTACTGCCAGAAACTGGCCAGAACCTGCATAGACAAAAAGGCTCATAATAAAAGCATAGATCCAGTGATATCCTGCACCGTCAAGCAGAAACCCAAAAGCCATTCCAAGAGGTATGTACCCAAGAAGCACAGGAATTGTGGTTTTGAAAGCGATGGTTAAAAGATCTTTATTTTGCTCGCCTTCTTCCCTTTTGTACTCCCCATTTCTGACCATGCTATCTATCTTCTACTGCCTGCTGTAATTTCTTTTGAAAAATGAAATACAGAAATTATATTTATCATATATATCTTTTGTCAACATAGAATTACTTTCGGGGGTAAGAACCGTCAGCCTGCTTGCATTTAGAAATCAAATTTGCACTAACGCACTCCACTGCAAGCAACGGAGTATTTATGAAATAAATATAAACTGTTGACAAATGTTGATAAATGTTGTTGATAAATAGAATCACACATTCTGCAGGTGCGACAAGAAGCTATACTATGAATTGCGTTATAAGCTACCTTTTCCATTTGAGGCAATCCTACTGTGACATTCACAAATAGTAACGTTTTGTGAAGCTCACATGACAATATCAAGAACTCAAGGAACCTGGCTTTGATAATTGGTCAGGATAAGAATACTATGAAGAACGTAAAGTGAACCATCGTAAGAATCGTGAAGTGGAATAAGCGAAAACAGGTTGATACGCTTAAACCAAAAGGTACGAAATCAGGCTGTAATGTGTCTGTGGACATTATGGCAAGTGGACAAATGATTCTTGGTTTATAGATGGCTTTTAAGGTATTCACATTATTTGTAGTATAGAAACTTGGTAAGCCCTAAATGCTTCCATAAGTGTCGGATATTTCTTTTTGCAAGGCTATATGCTTTCGGACACTACACATCGGCCTGCCTATACTCAGGAAAATAAACATATGACTGCTTTTTCAGAGTTTATTTCGAGAAGTTTCTCTTTTTTTTTCCAGAAGTCCCCATAATTTTTCACATTCACTGGCTGTAAGCCCGATCTGCTTGACAAAATATTCTTCCGTTTTCTGGTTTTTTACTGTGTCTTTTATCAAATGGCTTATTGTATCCCTATGATGCCCTGTTATTCGTTCAATACTTCTTATCCCGTTTTTTTCAAGGAATAGCCGATATATCAGTCTTATCTCATCTGCAGATAGATGCTTGCGATAAACAGCGGTACCTTTTGTATCCATAAAAAATTTTCCGCAATGTTTACAGTAGTACCGCTGATGGCCGGTTTTATACTTCCCTCGTTTTATAATAGCTTTCCCTTCTATCCTGAGATAATATTTACATTCAGGATTTGGGCAAACAGTCTCATTTTGGTTTTCAACTGACATAATATAATCAATAAGTTGTAACTTCAATAATATATTTATTTTGCTCGGTTCGTTTCAAACACTCTGTTTCAGATTGATTCATCAGCATAAAGACAAGCGTTATTTAAAATTCATTATCAGATTGGCTCATACAATTATACAAATAAAATCCATTGTATTTATTATTTATGAGAATGGATAAAAACTGTGTCAGAACCTTTCTCATGAACTTCATATTTATTAGAAACTTTGATCCCATAAGATCATTCAAAACCATATCGGGAGACATTTTACATTCATTAGCCCGGTAAAATGAAAAATGCGTTTTAAAAACCTCACTGTTCATAATTATTAACTTTAAACTTATATTCATGGTAGTTATATTTAAATTTTTTAATATTCATATTTAATTACCACTTTCGTATAACTTCTACACCTGAGAAAACTCCCTGTAGGCGGCAGTCGCGTCCTCAATAGAAATACTGTGACCTACAATAAAGCCTGGCTTTGCCGCACCTGCAATTATTATATCCCTGAGCATCAAAATGATTTTATTCACTGGGGTAGGGCCTGTTCCAATTGTTAAGCCTTTTTCCCACAACTTCCCAAAAGGCAGAATATACCAGTTTTTGAGCATGTTCATTGACGCTGTCCGGATCGTCCTCAGTAAAAACTCCTGGAATTCCAGAAAGGCCTGTAGGGTTTACTAACCTTACAAGGTTACTTATCACCCGGTTTTTTAAGGGATCAGCCCTCTCCATGACCTGATAACCTACCGCATCTATGCCAGACATCACGTCCTTCATTTTCTCCTCGCCTGGCAAAAGGGATTAAACAATTTCGGGTTCATGGCTCTTAGCGCTTCAATTACGGTTACAGGGCCACTTATGTGGCCTCAATTGGAGCACCTACAATCTCAGCCAGGTTTTGTACGCCTGATACAAAACTCTGCATTCTTCTTCTCCTGGCTGCAGTGTATCCGCAGCTGAATATTGGGACTACGTTATTTTAAGTATACGCTGAAATTCAAAAATAAAAGAAATAGTCTTTACTCATTAAAAAGTTCGGACAAACTTTTCACTATCTTTACATAAGGATATTGTAAAAACTCAGTTCCCATTGTCGTTCCTGTTGTCACAGCCGCAAAATCAACATTTGCTGCCAGGGCCGTTTTAGCATCAATCAGACTATCTCCAATATATAGCACATTATCAAGTTGTTCACTAAGGCTGTCAATTGCAAGGAGTAATCCTTCTGGAGACGGTTTGGGGACTTTAACATCCTCTCCTCCAACAATAATATCTATTAAATCCAGGGCCCCATGCATGTTTAAGGTCTCAACGATTCTAAAATGATATTTTGTGGTTACAATACCTGTATTGAGCCCACTCCGTTTTAATCGTTCTAAGGTATTTACTGTGTCGGTATACAGCACTGTATCTCTGGACATTACCTCGTTAGCCTTTTCCCGAAACAAACTTAGAAACTGATTTATCAAAACTTCGTTTTCATTGTTTGTTAGCTGAATAAATGCTTTGTCGAGTGGTAGTCCGACAGTTCTTTTTATACTTTCACGGTCAAAGCAGGGAATGTCCAGCTTGCTGAAGGCATAGTTGAAACTTGACACAATACCACTCGTTGCATCGGCTAATGTGTAATCAAAATCAAAAATAACAGTACTATATTTCATACTCTCCCGCCTTGAGTCCTGCTGTTGATATAGAATCCTGTCGGAGTGGAATAAAATCCCGCAGTAGTGGAATAAAATCCTGCAAGAGTGACATCGAATCCTGCAAGAGTGACATCGAATCCTGTAATATCAACATAAAGTCCTGCTGTACTGGCATAATATCTTTTCGCCCAAAAACAAAGGTTTTTTATTTACTCCTTACATTCGCATGCTTTATATTTTTAGAATTAAAGACATAAAATGTAGGGTAGATATTATTCTTAAAGGCACTTGCTACAAGTACTTTTGTCATAACCATTGAACAAAAAAATAAAAATTCATATACAGGATAATTTAATTAGAATTAATTAAGCTATTTCATGAGTTAATTCCAGAATTTGAAGCTTTTGGTGGATATTCTGATGTCCTGGAATTCCAGATCAAAATTACCAGTATGATTTTATGTCATAACTTATATTAAAAAATAAGATTTAAACAGATATAAATGAGCTGGTTAAGAGAATAAAATCAAAAGAAATATACACATTAAGAAGTAACACAAAACAAACTAGCTCTTTATAAGACCTTTAAACACATGTAAATCTTCTGTATATAACCTAAAAGATTTTGCCCGGAATTGGTATAATAATACTACTTAATATTATTTACGTTATATTATTTAGAGAAATAAGTGTGAATATCTATTATTAATAATCTGCCGAGGGAAAGTTGATTGATAAACGAATCGAATAATAGAAACTGGATTAAAGTGAGTGTAGTTTTGCTGGCAGTCTTTGTCATACTAACTTTGATACTAGGAGTAAGAATGTCGGGCATGAGGTCTCCCGACTACCAGCATGGCTACGAAGATGGCTACCGAGACAGCTATCAGACTGCTTTCAATGGCAAATATTATGATGTAAAAGGTGGCTTAGGTGAGAATAGTAGCTATAACGAAGGTTACGTACATGGTTATGATGAAGGCTACCCCGATGGTCAACTAGACCTTGGAGGCCAAGAGGGACATGGAACAAGCCAGACTCTCGAAAACAGTCAGGCTCTCGAAACCAGCCAGGCTCTCGAAACCAGCAAGAATAATGAAACCAGCAAAGCTAATACCAGCGCGAATAGTGAAAACAGCGCGAATAGTGAAACCAGCACGAACACTGAAACCAGCGCGAGCAGTGAAACAAAACAGGGTCGCCAAATTAGCTTCAAGAGTGAAAGTTAATGCAATTGGCGTTATAGAATCAAAAAATGGATATCTCCATACTTTTTCCTGATCTTTGCATCGATTCTACTCTTTAGAATCAGTGCAAAATAGCAAGACTAACAGGAGATTTCTCAGATACTTAGAAAAATTTATCAATACAACTCACAAATCATCTTTTCATGCCAGTGGAAACAAGGGACATCTCTGTAACCGGAAAAGAGGACTGCGGAATTGTTGATATTACCAAAATAATCTCAGAAGAAATAAGAAAATCAAAAATAAGAAATGGAACGGTTACGATCTTTTGTATTGGGTCAACCGGAGCAATAACCACGATGGAATTTGAGCCTAATCTCTCAAAAGACGTCTCTGAAACGCTTGATCAGCTAATTCCTCTTGACAGGGACTATCACCATCACAAAACTTGGGGAGATTATAATGGAGGCTCGCATTTAAGAGCTATGCTTATCGGTCCGAGCCTTACAGTGCCTTTTGTTGAAAAAAACCTTACTCTTGGAACCTGGCAACAGATTGTGTACATTAACTTTGACAGGATTGAAAAAGTAAGAAGAATCGTACTGCAGATTCTCGGGGACTTTTAAACGGTTTTGTTTTCTAAAAGAGGGATCTCGTTAAACTGGGGTACATATTGACTAATTCGTTCTTTTAATTCTTTTATTGAGTCTATTTTAATTCCTCTCAACACGCCTCTCACCATTTTACTGAAAAAACTTTCAATGATATTCAGCCACGAAGCTTTAAACATTTCCAATTGCCTGAATACCTGGTTTTTCAACATAGGAAATAATCACTATTGTAGAGTCAACCGCAAAATGTCGTATAAAATCAATTGCAATTATTTAGAGCCATTGACTCCTTAATGATTGACTCGACACTATCTTAATTTGCTCATTTAGGACAATGACTTATACGAGGCATAAGCAACTCTATATAATTAATAAAATATGTAACCATATATAAAAATACTGGCCGATTCACTAGGAATCATTGCCCACGAAAAACAACAAAAAGCCTAAAAATATTCAAAAATTGTTATGTTTCTATAGGTTTTTTACTCAAACCAATTCTTATCTAATCTTTCCCCCCTTTCCCCCGGTTCACTTGCATAAGCAATATATTCCTCGCCCCCCTTCTCAAAAACGAACCTGTAAACCGTTTTGAAATAAGCCCAGTATTTAACATACTGATCCCTTGCATCGCTCAGCGTAACAGTTACCGAGCCATTTTCTTCTGAAACGCTGTAAACAGGATAATCGATTTCCCGAGGAACGGCTGTGCTGTAGAGTTTTCCGGTTCTTTCAATATACACGGAGGCATCCGGAACAGCGCCGATCACGTTGACTTTTTCGATGTAATCGCTTCTTTCGATCCCGGACCAGTAGCTAACTTCAATAATCCTGTAATGAGTGGAGTTATACGAATACGCGGAAATAAACTTCCCTACAGACGAAGGATAGGTGTCCTGATAGCTGATTTTTGCGCCTTCAGCGCCGGAAATATAATTCACAAAAAATAATTTTGCCACCGGCAGGACTGCAAGCCATACCACAAGCACAATTAAAAGCGCGGGACAGAGTTTACTCCGTTTTTTCGTGACAAAGGCACAGAAATCATTGAATTTTCCTTTCCATTTTCCGCGGCTTTTCATGTATACTACAACTAAAACGAAAACGGGCAGCAGGGGAAGAATATTTGCCAGAGGATCGAAGAAATAAATAGCTCCGAGAGTTGACGTCTCGGTACTGAAAGGATAGAAAGGACGCATTTTCCAGCTTGTTGCATAATCAAGGTAGATGTGGGAAAATATGGCTGCAAAACCGGCAGCTGTAAACAGGCGGTCTTTTGTCTTAAACCAGATGAAAAGTGTGACAAGCAGGATGAAGAGGATTGAGTGCAGGAATTCCCTGTGGCCAAGCAGGTAGAAGAGCTGGTTTCGTGTCTCGTGGCTTACACTGCTGCTGATGAGAGCAAACAGGATGTATGGGATAAAATCCAGGTCAGGAAGGATTGCCAGAAACCCGAGAGCATTTCGTTTATTTCCTTTGAAGCCGAAGGCTAGGGCAATCAGAAGACCGATCCCCAGGTGGGAAAGTGTATTTACCATTTGCTTTCTCCCTTAATTAAAGAAGAAAACTGTTAAAATATATATGTTTAATTGAATGGACTTGCAAAAATCTGCCAGAATAGGAGAAATAAAAAATAAGGAAATATCAAAAACAGAAAATACCAGAAACTCCAGGGTAGATTTGAACAAATGATTATTTATTCTCACATCAGGCCAATCTGCTTCATCAATCCTACAAGGTCATAGAAAAGCTTCTCTTCGATGATTTCACTATCTTTCCAGTGAGCAACTGTACAGAATTCCACTTTGAATTTCTTATTTGTAGGCTGGATTTCTTTTCCATTGGACCCTTTCATAGGTCCTTTCATGGTACCTGTGAATGTGGCTACTGAACATGTCCAGTCGCCCTGGCCAAAAAGCACCTTATACGGCCTGTTCTCGACATGGTTGTCCGGAAATGTCTGAAAAAATTGCACGGCTTCTTCATGATGTGCCTTTTTTCCTCTTGTCGGTTCCAGTTGACCCGGCCAGTACACAGCAACTTCTTCAGCATGACGTTTCTTGAAGGTATCCCAGTCCTGTGAATTCCATGCATCATCCAGAGTCACCATCAGTTGCAGGTTTTCTTCTACTGTCACTCCCATCATCCCCTATTTATTCTTGATCCCAAAAAACGATTATCAATAAATTTAATTTAAACTACAGATTCAGAACAATTAATGAAACCCATAATTAGGTACCAATTATCCCAAAAAATCCCAACAGGAAGCTAATGGATGTACTTATTAATTTTAAAATACGTTTTTGAGCCTAATTTTAAAATACGTTTTTGAGCTGCTGTTAATTATATAATTCAATACAGATATATTCTTGCAGCTTTGTATTAATTCAATTGAGTTTTACCTCTCTTACAAAATTTATAGTACTCCAGTACTGGAAACTATAAATGTTAACAAAAAGTTCATTTATTAATTTATAATTCTGTATTTTGTAGCGAAATGTTCTGGTATATATAAATTTGCTAAGTACTGGAAACATAAGAAAATAATTATCGTTATTCTAATATTCAAAATTTTAATATTAATCCCAGATGAATAATTACAAAAATATTTAATTAGTTTTCATCTTTTACCTTTAAATAGATGTGGCGTATAACTATATTTTACATCTGGAATTGTCATGCGGCAATTTAGTATGTAATTGACGAGATAAAAAGGCATAGTGACCTTTGAGTCACTTTAGATTCACCTTAGAATTGCCTTAAGCAGAATCGTTTAAGTGACAGATTTCTGTTAATATCGTTAAGGGGAGAACTGGTTAGCAGAATTTGTAATGGAGTTTTATTGAGCCGAGTCTTAAAGCTTGAGTTCGATACATGAGCTTCAAACAAATTAAATTTCGGATTAAGTTTCAAACAAATTTTGCAAAGCCGGCGATCAGTAAGAGGGTAAAACAACATGGATAAAGGATTATACAAATTACCGGATTTGAAATATGGATATGACGACCTGGTACCTTATATTTCCGAAGAACAACTCAAGTTACATCATGACAAGCACCACCAGGCTTATGTTACTAACGCAAATGCAGCTATAGAAATGATGGACAAGGCGAGGAAAGAAGGAACTGACTTTGATTATAAGGCAACTGCAAAAGCCCTGTCTTTCAACCTGGGTGGACATATCCTTCACAACTACTTCTGGTGGGAGATGACCCCTGAGAGCAATGCGAGCAAAGAAGCCGTGGGTGAACTGGCCGAGGTGATCAAAGATAACTTTGGAAGTTTTGACAGGTTTAAAAAGGAGTTTACCCAGGTTGCATCAAGCGTTGAGGGTTCCGGATGGGCAGCCTTAACCTTCTGTAATGATACAAATAGACTTATGATAATGCAGATCGAAAAGCACAATGTAAATATAGCTCCGGATTACCCGATCCTCATGGCGCTCGATGTGTGGGAGCATGCTTACTATGTTGATTACAAAAACAATAGAGGTAAGTTCATTGAAGGATTCTGGAATATAATCGACTGGGAAGAAATCGATAAATACTTCGCAAAAGTCCAGAAATAAGTTGAAAGTTGCTTTTTAAAGATTTCACGCCTATTCCGATTACGTTTGTCATTATTGGAAAAATAAGTAATCGGAATCAAATTATTTTTTTTGGAATCAGATTATTTTCAGGGGTAGTTTTTTATCGAGATCAACTCCAGCTTATTTAAACGGGCTTTCTATCTTGACTTTGTCACATTTCCTTTCCACGTCAACAGTCAAGTATAATTTTTCTTTGTAACCTTAAAACTCCGATGTTTTATGGGGGACATATAATAGGGCTTATCAAGAAAAACATAATTTTCAATAGCAAGAACCCTCAAAGCCAAAAGTACTATAATTCAATTCTCAAATTAGTTATATAGTCATTGGAAACTCAATGATAAATTTAACATTGTAAACGTATTATTAGACCAAAACTAAAGAGAAATAAAGCTATTTCTTTCTTCTATTTTTTCTAAGAATGTGTCTCAAAATAACTTATGCCGCTTCCTCTTTTTTAGGCTTGAATGTATAGTTCCACTCTCCATGAAATTCATCACGAATAATTCCTAATTTTTCAACCTCTTCCTTTTTGTTTTTAATCCCTTTTTTGTATTCCATTCCTATCTAACATGCACTTAACTTTAAGCCCTTTTGATGTAGTTGTTGCCTCAATAAGATTTACAATTACTTCGTAGCTTGTAAGTGGTTTTCCTCTCCAATTCATGGATAGATAAGAAAATAACTTGTGCTCGATCTTATTCCATTTGCTTGTTCCTGGTGGAAAGTTGCAAACCGAAATTTCCATTCCAGTTTCATCAGCTAACTTTTGTAATTCTATTTTCCATAATCTTACTCTATATCCATTGCTTCCACCACAATCAGCAGTAATCATGAGTTTTTTTGCTTCAGGATACAATTCGCATCCCATCATATTCCACCATCTTCGTATACTTTCAACTGCAAAAGATGCAGTATCATGATCTATTCCAACATTTACCCATCCTTCATTAGCAGTAATATCATAAACACCATATGGATTTACTTTGCCCATTTCTTTGTCCTTAAAATCATATACATTGACATTTATAGGGTCATTTTTTGGGCGTAATTCTCTACCCTCATTCTTAAAATTTCCAACCAACTCTTTCTTTTTTGTATCAACAGAGATCACAGGCTGATACTCTTCCTGAAACTTTTTGCACTTTTCATTTATATAGTTGAATTGCTGATCACGATC
>Ga0160425_1003647_pt1 | contig 11054 bp, 7 predicted proteins | sample BioMet8_FD_108193 | JGI IMG/M metagenome (GOLD analysis project Ga0160425, IMG submission 108193) | Microbial communities from bioreactor (seeded with sewage sludge) at Lawrence Berkeley National Lab, California, USA - Biofuel... | ecosystem: Engineered > Bioreactor > Anaerobic > Unclassified ...
AATGGATAGAAGCACCTTTATTGGATATTGCTAAAATTCAGGCCAGACAGACAGCAATTGGCACATTACTTAAAGATGTGCCTTTTCGTGATGCTTTAGGAGAGGAACTGGAAAGTGTTACTGATTTGGAAAGAATTTTAGCCAGAGTGGAAGTAGGTTCTGCCAATGCCAGAGATTTAGTGGCTTTGCGCAGTGCTCTGCGCGTTCTTCCTGCTATTAAAAAGGTGCTTGAACCACAGCAGGGACTTTTACATAATCTTAATCAAAAAATCAATCTTCATGCAGGACTTTTGGACACTCTGGAACGAGGTATTGTGGATGAACCACCTTTTACTATTCGTGAAGGGGGCATGATTCGTCAAGGGTTTGATCCGGAGTTGGATGAACTTCACGATATTGCCACTAACAATAAAACATGGATGGCAAATTTTGAGCAAAATATCAAAGATAAAACCGGCATTAAAACATTAAAAGTAGGCTTTAATAAAGTGTTCGGCTACTATATTGAAGTCTCTAAAGGGGCCGTAGCACAGGTACCTGAAGATTTTATAAGAAAGCAGACTCTGGTCAATGCCGAACGTTATATCGTTCCTGAGCTGAAAGATTTTGAAAACAAGGTTCTCAGTGCCAAAGAAAAAATTGAGCAGCTGGAATATTACTTGTTTAATAAAATTCGTCAGGAAATCAGAGAACATATTGTGGAAGTTCAGGATACGGCTCAAGCCATTGGTGATTTAGATGTGCTATATTCTTTAACCATGGCAGCTTTTAAGGGTAATTATGTTCGCCCTGAATTAAACAATCGTCAAGAAATCATTATTAAAGACGGCAGACATCCGGTAGTGGAAAAACTTCTGGAACGGGAAATCTTTGTACCTAATGATGTGGAATTAAATCCCGGTGACCAAAGAATTATTATTTTAACCGGTCCCAATATGGCAGGAAAATCTACCTATATGCGACAGATTGCCTTGCTGACATTAATGACTCAGATGGGCAGTTTTATTCCTGTCAGAGAAGCTTCTATCTGTCCCGTGGACAGAATTTTCACCCGAGTAGGAGCTAGTGACGATCTGGCTACAGGACAAAGTACCTTTATGGTGGAAATGAATGAGGTGGCGAATATTTTGAAATATGCTACCAAAAACAGCCTGATAATTCTGGACGAAGTAGGCAGAGGCACCAGTACTTATGATGGTTTGAGTATTGCCCGTGCCGTTGTTGAATTTATTAACGACAAAATTAAGGCCAAGACTTTATTTGCTACCCACTATCATGAACTTATTGCCATGGAAGATTTGTACCAGGGCATTAAAAACTTTTCTGTGGCCGTTAAAGAAAAAGGCAACGAAGTCGTGTTCCTGCGGAGAATTGTTCCCGGCGGCACAGACAGAAGTTACGGTGTTCATGTTGCTCAATTAGCTGGACTGCCCAAAAAAGTTGTAGCCAGAGCTGATGAGCTGTTAGAGGAATATGTGCGGGATGCTGCGGCCGGTGAGCCACCTGTGACTTTGAAGGCTCCTAAGACAGCAATACCTGTTGAACAGGAGGTTTCTTTGTTCGGCAATACATTGGCTGAAGAAATCAAAAAGTTAGATATTATGACCATGACACCTTTGGAAGCACTCAATGAATTATATAAATTACAAGAAGAAGCCAAAAAAGAAGGCGGTGGGAAATAATGAGCGGCGACATAAAAGTTTTGGATAAAAACACGGCCAATCAAATTGCTGCCGGTGAAGTTGTAGAAAAACCTGCTTCCGTAGTGAAAGAATTAGTGGAAAATTCTTTAGATGCAGGTGCCACTAATATTTCAGTTACGATTTTTGCAGGTGGCACAGAGTTTATCAGAGTCACTGACAATGGTTCCGGTATGAGCGAAACTAATGCCAAATTGTCTGTTTTGCGTCATGCCACCAGCAAAATTACCTCTGCCAACGATTTGCTTAGTTTACATACTTTAGGTTTCCGAGGAGAAGCTCTTCCCAGTATTGCTTCTGTTTCCAAGTTTAATATGTTAACAAGGTTGCCCCAGGAGGAATTTGCCACTTCCATTACTATGGATGGTGACAGCATTCCTGATGTAGGCAGAACCGGAGGCAATATCGGTACGACTATTACAGTTCGTGATTTGTTTTTCAATGTGCCGGCCCGGCGAAAATTTTTAAGGACAGTTAATACGGAAGGACGCTATATTAATGAGATTATAGCCAAAGTAGCTCTTTCTAGGCCGGAAGTGCATTTTAGTTTAACAAACAACGATAAAGAAATAGTTAATACACCGGGTAATAGTGACTTAAAAGATACTATTGCAGCTCTTTATGGAAAAAATGTTTCTCAGGAATTATTAGCTGTGGATTATGCTGACAACGGTATCAAGATTACCGGGTTTATTGGTAAACCAACTGTGCTGAAAGGCACCAGGCAATGGCAGTCAATTTTTGTGAACGGTAGGATAATCAACAACCGCATGATCAGCAAAGCTATTGACCATGCTTATCAATCCCAGATTCCTAAATCCGGTTTTCCTTTTGCTGTCATTAAATTAGAAATGGATAGTAATACTATAGACATTAACGTACATCCCCAAAAGAGTGAAATAAAATTTGGGGATGAGGGAGCTGTATATAGAGTAGTTTATCACGCACTTACCGATGCTTTAACTAAACCATTGGGAGGACAGGAAATTCCAGGTTCCTTGGAAGGAACAATAAAAGGCGGGGTAATTAAAGCCGGTCCGGCGGAGAGTTTGGCCGGTGGGCATGGACAAGGTGGCCCGGTAAATAGGGAGTATTATGCACCACACCAGGAACAGATCTGGAAAACTCCTGACCAAATAGGAGAAACTCCGGCTCCTAATATTTTAGCTGCCCAAAGGACTGGGGAACCAATACAGAATGATAATATTCAAACTGCCGAAGTGGATAAAATTGCCATGGAAGCGGCAGGAACCGGTGTAGATACAATTTGGCCCTTGGGACAGATAAACAGGACTTTTATTGTGGCTCAATCGGAAAAAAACTTGTATTTAATCGATCAGCATGCTGCCCATGAAAGAATTATGTATGATAGATTTATTCGCAGGCAGGAACCTATTCCTACCCAGCAATTTCTTATGCCGATTTTTGTAGAGGCAGATAAAGAGGGCGTTGCTATGGTGGAGGAAAAACGTCAGGAATTTCTCAAGCTGGGTGTAGATGTAGAACCGGCCGGAGAAACACTCCTGAGAGTTTCCGGTCTCCCTGCTGATATAGAAAATAGTCGGGCAGAAGGTTTTATTCATGATATTTTAAACCTTTTGGCTCAGGAAAAAGCTATTAAACCAACTGATTTACGTGAGGAAGTATTGCATTATGCTGCCTGCCACAGTGCTATTCGGGCAGGAGAGGTTCTCAATATGAGACAAATGCGGCAGGTTATTCTGCAGCTATTGAATACAGAACACCCTTTTACTTGTCCTCACGGCAGGCCTTGTATGGTAGAAATATCTACAGAAGAGCTATTTAAAATGTTTAAGAGGACTTAAATAATGAAATTTGCTACTATACGCGGCAGAAATGACAAAGGAAATTTAAGAGATTTAGCCTTTAAGTGGGCGAAGGAACTTCACGTGGATTTTTTGCCACGACAGGCTGAGGGCAGCCTGCAGGATGTTTTAAAGGAATACAATTTGGATTGTTTGTTGATTGCTACACAAAATGGTCCACAGATTTACACAGAAGAAGGTATCCTTAGATTCCATCCCGGCATGGCAGTACTGCGCCTGGAAAATCTGCGTAAAGGTCAAAAGGATAACTTTGCTGTGGCTTGTGGTTTGGAACCGGGTAACAGGTTTTTGGATTGTACTTTGGGCTTTGCTTCAGACAGTGCCATTGCTTCTTATTTGGTAGGTTCTGCCGGTAAAGTTGTGGGGCTGGAGGCTTCTCCTCCCTTGTGGTATTTGGTTAAGCAGGGCCTGAAAACTTATCAGTGCGAAAATCCTTTGCTTACAGACGCTTTGCGGCGAATTACTACTGTTAATTCTAAAGCCGAAGATTATCTTGCCGCATTACCGGCAGACAGCTTTGATGTAGTGTATTTTGATCCTATGTTCCAACATCCCATTCAAGCTTCCTCCAATATGGTACCGTTAAGACCCGTAGCATATCATAAACAACTGGATAAAACTATGCTGGCAGCAGCTTTAAGAGTTGCACCTAAAGTTGTGGTCAAAGAACATACGGTTAAAGTTTTAGCAGATTTAGATCTCACAGAAATAGTGGGAGGCAAATACAGTCATGTAAAATTCGGGGTTTTAAGGAGGTAGCATGGCAGGGAAAGAAAAAGTTATCGTGATTTTAGGACCCACTGCTACGGGAAAAAGTGAATGTGGTATTCTTTTGGCGAAGGAAATTAACGGAGAAATTATTTCCGGGGATTCTATGCTTGTCTACAAAAACATGAATATAGCTACAGCTAAGCCTTCAGAAAAAGAACTGGCCATGGTACCACATCATTTAGTTAATATACTGGAACCTAACGCTGAGTTTAATGTTGTGGATTTTAAAACCAGGGCAGCAGGGCTGATTACAGAAATTAACAGCAGAGGCAAAGTCCCTATTATCGTAGGTGGAACAGGTTTATACATTCAGGCTTTGCTGGAAGACTATGATTTTGCCCAAACAGGAGAAACCAAAGCTTTTAGAGATAAGTGGGAAGCTTTTGCCGTAAAAGAAGGCAATGCCGCCCTCCATGCCGAATTAGTCAAAGTGGCGCCGGAAGAAGCTGCCAGATTGGCCATAAATGACAGACGGCGTATTATCAGAGCTCTGGAAGTTGCCCAAGAAGGAGAACGTGTATCCCAAAAGAAAGCCGGAAAAATGCCTTTTAATAGTGTGGTTTTTGGTCTTACTATGCCAAGAGAGAAGCTTTATGAGCGTATAAATAAACGAGTAGACCAAATGGTAGAGGCAGGTGTTTTTCAGGAAACACGTGAACTTTTGGAGGATGGTGTATTACCAACTTCCCAGTCTATGAGAAGCATTGGTTACCGTCAAATTGCCGAGTATTTCCATGGCAGTTATGATAAAGAAACAGCTATTGCTAAAATCAAGCAGGCCACCAGAAATTTTGCCAAAAGACAGATTACCTGGTATAAACGTATGTCCTATATAAATTGGCTGGAAATAGACGAAAATGTACCAAGAAAATTTTATGTGAAAGAAATGTTAGAAACCTTGCATAAAATCAAAGAATAAGTTAGGATTATTGGTGAGTGATTTCACAAAAATTCAAGGAGGAATTTTATTATGACAACTACTACGAACTCAGGAAAGCCACTTAACTTACAGGACAGTTTTTTGAATAAAGTCCGGAAAGAGAATATTGTTGTTACAGTCTTTTTAGTTAACGGATTTCAAATCCGCGGTTCAGTAAGCGGGTTTGATAATTTTACAGTTATAATTGATACAGAAGGTAAGGAACAGCTTATTTACAAACATGCTATTTCCACCATTGCTCCCGGGGAAAAGATAAAGATTATGCCCGGAGAAGCAGAGAGGAAATGATTTAAGTTGGTAACGAAATCAGCAATGGAAAAAGATATTCGTTTGTTTTTGGAGTATCTTACCGTGGAACTTGGTTTGTCTATTAATACTAGACAGGCTTATGTTCGTGATTTGGAGCTTTTTGCCAAGTGGGTCAAAAAAGCTACCACCAAAGTTATGCGTACAGATGTAATTGATTATATATCTTTTTTAAAAAAAGAAAGATACGCGCCGGCTTCTTTAGCCAGAAAACTTGCTGCTTTGAAAGCTTTTTTTCGCTTTATGACTAATGAAGGATATGTAAAAATCGATCCGGCAGAAGGGGTAGAAGCCGGAAACAAGGCTAGAATGCTGCCCAAGGTATTAAATATTTCAGAGGTTGACAAGCTGCTGGCTGCGCCGGATATTAATACGGAGGAAGGTTTTCGGGACAGAACCATGCTGGAAGTTCTCTATGCTACAGGTATGCGTGTTTCTGAACTGATTAATTTGCAGCTGAAGAATGTTAATTTGTCTATGAAATACGTTATCGCTTTTGGTAAAGGCTCTAAGGAACGCATTATTCCTTTGGGTCATTATGCGGTAAATTATGTGGAAAAATATTTAAATGTAGTTAGGCCTAAACTGATGAAAGAAAAAATTAAGGATGACCGGCTTTTCTTGACAGTGCGGGGCAGAGCAATGACCAGACAGAGATTTTGGCAGATTATTAAGGAATATGGGGAAAAAGCCGGTATCAAAAAGGCTTTGACGCCTCATATTCTTCGTCATTCTTTTGCCACACATTTGTTAAATAATGGAGCAGACCTGAGAACAGTTCAGGAGCTTTTGGGTCATGCAGATATATCTACAACCCAGATTTACACTCATTTAACAAACAGCAGGCTGAAAGCTGTCTATGAAAAATCTCATCCTAGAGCTTAAGAGGGGCATTCAATGGTAAGAAAAACTACCACTAACAGAAAAAGAAAAAAGAAACATGGTAATGGCTTACTACTTCTCATTGCTATTTTGGTTTTCGTAATGTCCTTGGGATTTTTTCTGGCATCACGAAAAACTCCTAACAGTGAGCAGAAATCTTTGGGAGAAATTATTAACGGGATAGTGCCTTCTGTAACAAAAGCCGTAATTGGCGACACTAATTTGGATTTAATCGATAAATCTCAAGAGGCTCATCGTATTGTAGATGATGTTGTCATCAGCAATAAAAACTGGCAAATGTCCGATGACGGCCGCAAGGAGCTTAAAGCAGAACGTTCCGACGGTCCCGGAAAAGTTACCTGGCAGGAAAGAAAACTTCTTATTGGTATTCCCTATGGTGATAGCTTGCGCAAAGCCGTGGACAAACTGTCAGAGGCAGTGGAAGCTAAAGGCCTGACTGCCGACGACGATTATGTTGTTACTTATGTGGGGGAAAAAGCTTTAGCTTTGAATATAGGCATCTCTGTGACAGTTGGTAAAGAAAAGAAAACCTTTATCACCGATAGGGTGATTGTTTTCAACGGGGATCAAACCAATGAAAAAAGCAAAGAAATTGCCAAAGAAGAGAAAATAAAGCAAAAAGCCCAAGGGAAAAAGTATTCCGGGAAAATGGCTATCGTAATAGATGACTGCGGCTATGATTTAGGGCCGGTGAGAGCTTTAGCTAAATTGCCTATAGATATGGCCTTTGCTATTTTACCATTTAAAGGTAATAGTACTGCTGCTTTGCAGATTATCAAGAACAACAGTCAGGTTCCCATGCTCCATTTACCTATGGAGCCTCTTAATGGTTCCAGCTCGGAAACCAGGTCTATCAAAGTAGGAATGACAAAGCAGGAAATCCAGAAGTTAACCAGAGATGCCCTGAACTCTTTGCCGGGTGTGAAAGGGGTCAATAACCATCAGGGTTCTAAGGCAACCTCTGATTACAATACCATGTTTGCAGTTTTGGAAGAACTTAAAAAGGATGATTTATTCTTTGTGGACAGCAGGACAGCAGCTTCTTCCTTAGGATACAAGCTGGCTGGCCAAATGGGTGTAAAAACAGGCAGAAACCACCTATTCCTTGATAACAGCAGCAATGTTGGTGAAATACAGAAGAAAATTTGGGAAGCTGCTGCTATTGCCGATAAAAACGGTTCTATAATCGTAATATCCCATGCCAGACCTGCCACGGCGGAAGCATGGCGGGAATGCTACAAAGAATTGGTAAATTCGGGGATTAAAATCGTACCTATCAGTCAATTGCTTATTTAGTAGGAGGAAAAAATGTTAAGGACAACTTTTTTAATGGCTCTAATGACCATCATCTTAGTGTATATGGGAGATTATTTTGGGGGAGCAGGGGGCATGACTTTTATGCTGGCCTTTTCCTTGATCTCCAATTTTGTTATGTATTGGAACAGCGATAAAATTGTTATTGCCCAATATAGGGCAACGAAAGTAGATGCAAGCACTGAACCTGTGCTTTATGGCATAGTGCAAAAACTGGCACAGAAGGGAAACCTGCCTATGCCCAAGGTTTATATTGTTAATAGTGCAGTGCCTAATGCTTTTGCTACGGGACGTAATCCTGAGCATGCTGCTGTTTGTGTCACAACGGGAATTATGAATATTTTGACACCGGCAGAAATAGAAGGAGTTTTAGGTCATGAACTAAGTCACGTTAAACATGGAGACATACTCATTGGTTCTGTTGCTGCGGCCATGGCCGGAGTTATTTCTCTGGTAGCCAGATTTGGTCTGTTCTTTGGCGGCGGTCGCCGTGATGATAGAAATTCCAATCCTCTCGTTGGTTTGTTAGTCCTCTTATTGGCCCCTTTAGCAGCTATGGTTATTCAGCTGGCTATTTCCCGGTCCAGGGAATATATGGCGGACCATTCAGGGGGAGCTTTATGCGGAAACCCGGATGCATTGGCTGATGCTTTGGAAAAGTTAGATGGCATCAATCGGCAGCGGACTTTACCGGGGGCCACTCAGGCCACGGCACATATGTTTATAGTGTCGCCCTTTAGTGCTCATGATGCTAAAGCTATGTTTAGCACCCATCCTTCTACTGAAGACCGTGTGAAACGTCTCCGTCAGGAAGCCCAAGATATGCGCAATGGTGAAGTTGTGAATTTTGCTTAATACCAAGTATACAGACAATAATGTATGAAAAAATAGAGCTGTAACATGATGATTCTTAATATCATTATGTTACAGTTCTATTTTATCGCAAGCACTTTTTTAAACAGATTCTTATTAAACTTTTTTAAATAACATTATCATAATAGATGGTGTATAATTATCTTAAGACATATTTAGATAATTTAGCATTAAACTACGATAAATTAAGGAAGTGATAATAATGATACATAAGAAAAGAAAATTATCATTTTTAATCATAGCTTTAATAATCGTGATAAGTTGTGTAGGAATAAATATAGTCGGTGCAGCCAACCAAGAAAATGTTAAGGTTGGTTTCTTCCTGTTCCCGGGCTATCATATTGTAGATGAAAGAGGACGCAAAAGTGGGTATGGTTATGATTATCTCCAGTATCTACGTCAATATACAGGTTGGAATTATACTTATGTGGGAGAAGATAGGTCTTATTTTTGGCCCGATATGCTTAATCTTTTGGCAGCAGGAAAAATTGATTTGCTTACTTCTGTTTCAAAAACTCCCGAACGAGACAGTCGCTTTGCCTTTTCTGCCCAGCCCATGGGGTTTAAATCATCTATCATAACAGTAAAAGCCGGTAATAAAAATTATCAGGCAGATGAATATGCCGGATGGAATAATATAAAGATCGGTGTAGAAGGAAATTCTAAAGTTAATAGTTTGCTTTCTCAAGAAAAGAAATTGGCATATTTTGCTCAACAACATAATTTCACTTATAAAGCGGTTTATTTTCCCAGTATAGCCAAAATGAAAAAGGCTCTTGCCCAAGGGGAAATTGATGCTATGTTCTCCAGTGATTTGCGGGGTATTAAAAATGAATGGATTATTGCTAAGTTTGATCCCCAGCCTTATTATGCAGTAGTGCGTAAAGGTAACGAAAAACTTTTGGGAGAGTTAAATCATGGTATGGAACTGCTTAGTACAGATCAACCTGGTTTAAAAGAAGAGCTTTATAAGAAATATTATTCTCCCCAAAACGGTGAGAAAATATACTTTACTACTGAAGAAAGAAAATATATTGAGACATTAATTAAAAACGGAAAAAAATTGATTTGTGTAATTAGTCCCGATTCCAAACCCTATTCTTTTGTCAAAGATGGGAAACTTTATGGCAGTAACGTAGAATTAGCGAAACTTATTTTGTCCCGCACCGGTTTGCCTTATACTATAAAGGTAGTAAATACACCTAATGAATATTGGGAAATCATAAGAAATGGTAATGCGGATCTTATTTTAGATGCCGGTAAAGATTTTAATTACGGTGAAAAATATCATTTTCTACTTTCTAATCCATATTATATAGCTAGTTTATCCGTCCTTCATAAGACCGGCATTGATATTACCGCCTATCGTGAGATGTATGCCATTTACGATGAGGAGTTTAAAGCTAGAGCTTTGCTTCCACCGGAGAAACTGATTAAACATCCTTTGGTTTATTTTAAAACTCAAAACCAGTTATTAGCTGCTTTGAAAGCCAATCCTGAGGCTATGGCTTTAATGTATACACTGGAAGCTCAGCAAGCAGCCAATGATGAAGAAAGAGCGGCTTGGACTGTAACAGAGCTGCCACTTTATTTATCCAGCATAGGTATGGGCATCAATGAAAAAGACACTCCTGTTTTACTTTCCATAGTCAATAAAGCAATAGATTCTGTTAGTGAAAAAGAAATTAATGAAAGTATTGAGCCATTTCTGGTTAAGAAACGGCCTGTGTCTTTAGTTGCGCTGATTTATGATTACCCTCTGGTATTTGCTTTTACAGTATTTTTGGTTGTTTTATTCTGTTCGGTAGGTGTTATTGCTTTTCGTATTAATAAGCAGAACAAAAAGATTGCCGGCATTAACAAACAATTGGATGCAGCTGTACGGAAAGCTGATTCTGCCAATATTGCCAAGTCGAGATTCCTAGCCCAAATGAGCCATGAAATCCGTACTCCTATGAATGCTATTATTGGACTCATAGTCATAGCCAAAACTTCATTACAAAATGTTACTAAGACAGAAGACTATTTAAATAAAATTCAAAGCAGCTCCAAATTATTATTAAGTATTATTAACGACATTTTAGATATGTCAGCCATTGAAGGGGGCAAGATAAAAATTGCTCATGGTGATTTTGATTTCCGCAAGGTGCTGACTTCTTTAACATCGGTATTTTATCAACAGGCTAAACAAAAAGGCATTTATTTTGTGGTTGATTTACAAGGTGTTACTGAGGAACACTTAGTGGGAGATGAATTGCGGCTAAATCAGATACTGATGAATTTATTATCCAATGCAATTAAATTCACCCCTGCTCAGGGACATATTACCTTAAGAATACAACAAACAGGTTTATCTGACAGCAAAGTTCATTTAAGATTTATTGTTAAAGATACCGGCTG
>Ga0160425_1003655_pt1 | contig 11040 bp, 9 predicted proteins | sample BioMet8_FD_108193 | JGI IMG/M metagenome (GOLD analysis project Ga0160425, IMG submission 108193) | Microbial communities from bioreactor (seeded with sewage sludge) at Lawrence Berkeley National Lab, California, USA - Biofuel... | ecosystem: Engineered > Bioreactor > Anaerobic > Unclassified ...
AAGCAGACTTCAGACTTCGCTCAATATAAAAACCACGTAAAACTTGATACCGAGCGTTTTAGAGCAAGGGTTCAAATTACATCGTATTCATTATGTCTACGAACTGTGCGAGTTGCACCGCTTCTTATCGAAACACCTTTATGGTTGCCGGAAACCCCGCACAAAGTAGATGGTTATGTCTTTCAATCGCAGTATTCAAGACTAAGCGCAGCCCCGCCCCACATTAGCATCAAGCATATGAACCATACAAAAACCCTGTAAATACAATCGACTTAGTAACAATCCCCTCTCTTCCTCTCATGTCAATTGATCGTTTTTATAGATCAATCTTGCAATATTGATAGATATCATAGATCAATGTAAGATTATGATTCTTCGGTTGGTGTTTCTCGTAAACAAGACTCATGGAATGAATACTCTGTCCACAATGGAGTGAGAACGATAGAAGGCATCCAGAATGACTATCCTTATAAAAACCTTAAAAATCATGGCGTCAGGTGTTGTTTTCGTTTCAGGTATAACCACCGCCTCCAGTACCGTCTATTTCTTGCCAGAGGCAAAATCAGCAGGTGTCGCAAGCAGCGACAAAAACGCCCTGATGTTTCTCGGGATGGACAGGGATGTAAATCTGAAGGGGATATGCTTCGCGATGACAAAGCAATCCTCATCAATCATTCCGCTGGTAGATATCACTGCTACAACTGATAACGGCAGATTCACGATGCACGGGTTACGCCCTAATGTCAGTGATACTAAAGAAGTCGCTTGTTCCTTCGGGTCCGAAGCTGGTGATTTCTTGACTGGCATTTCGAAGTCAACAGCCGTTAACGTGAAGCTGGATTTCAATGGCGAGATCCGCAATTACAGTTTCGACACCACAGAGTTCGGAAAAATGTTGACTGCCAATGGGAAAGGCGTGTGGGAAAAAGCAGCTAAAGACTACGCTCAGGGAGTACGTGCACCCGTTTTCTATAGCAGCGGTAGCGAAGCTCCCAAAAACAATGCAGTAACCTCAAACGTCGATACACACAGTTATAAAGCAAGCGATGAGAAACTTAATTCGGTCTGGAAAAGCCTTAGCCCTGAAACCCGAAAACGATTGCTTCCTTCTCAAAGAGAATGGATAAAGCACAAATCCGGCTGCAATAATGAACAGAAATGTCTTACCGACATGACGAACAATCGCATTCGTGAACTGGAGTCTGAAAATGGAAAATAATGCACTGACTTTGGTTTTAAAAAACGATTGGGTAGCATCGTCTTCTGGTAATACCTATACCGGAAAATACACAGTTGGACGGTTTCACCTGACAGATGCGTTCATCGTTGTGTATATGAAGCTGATACATGGAATTGAAATACCCGATTTATGGGTCAGTAGCAGTTTCACTAACATACCAGATACCGATACCCGTAGGGTTATGTATATGGAAGGCTGCGATATGTTATCGAAAGAAACAATGAACGAAATTCGTAATACGGTGAAGTCCCCAACAGACAATATGAAAATACACCGCAATGGCAATCATGTTACCAAAATAGAATTCATGGAAGAACGAAATGAAATCACCCTATGAACGTTATATTAAAATAGCAGTCATAACCGTCGCAATAGCCTACGGCATCAATCTCCTTTACGGGCTGACGCCCCCCCCATATCAGCCTAAAACCCCCGAAGTGAAGGCCAAGGTAAATGCTGATACCGTAACTCAGCAACAACCTGAGCAACCATCCAAACCATCGATAATCGATATACTTCCGCGAATGTATACAACAGGGGAAGTTTATGCGCGGTTTGAACAACATGAATTCAGGGCAACAAATGACTTCAAAAAATGTCAGTTAATGGTAACAGGAAAAATAACTGGTATCGGTACTGTTACTTTCAGAAAAAATCCTGTAGTAACATTGGGTATTCCCGGTTCAGATGAAGGCCTGAAGTTCATATTTGAAGATACGAATTACAATAACGATAAAGTTGCTGCATTGAATATTGGGGATCTGATTATAATCGCCGGGAAGAATGCACGACCTGGAACCTTTGGTGGTATCTTTCTTGATGACTCGAAGATAATGACTGATATGATTTCAAAGAAGAAACGACAAATTTTGGTTGTCAATGGTGGCGTTTACGACCGGGAAATTTGCCAGAAGTAGCGTTGTCCTTGCCCTTGAAATGGAGGGGGAGAATCCCCTCCATCACCCCTTCAACAGGTATTGGCGCAAGCAGGAATCGAGTTTGAAGGGAGCTGCATTGCAAATTGTTTTGCGAAGCATCGCCAGTAAGATGGTACTCGAATTGTGCTTCATAACATTAAAGCAGGGCCTGCCCTGCAAAATGACCAATCCCCATAGACAAAAGCATAGCCATGGTACTCCAGAACGTAATTCTTATGATCGCCCTGACAGGAGAGGCTTTACTCAAAACCGAAGATATATAGCCAAGGACCGCCAGTGAAAAAAGGGTGGAAAGGATTATCAACAAAAAAGCCAGTTTCAGAGGGGAGAGCCATGCCACGATTAAGGGTAACACCGCACCAGCGGAAAAACTCAGGGCAGAAAAGACAGCTGCCTGTAGGGGCTGTGCAGAATTTATATCCGTCAACCCCAGTTCTTCACGGGCATGAGCATCCAGGGCATCTTTGACCATAAGTTGCTCCGCAACCTGCCGGGCAAGCTCTGGCTCCAGTCCACGTTGCATATAAAGTGAAGTCAGTTCCCGCACCTCTCCCTGATAATCAGTTTCCAGCTCCCTTTTTTCCTGGGCAAGTGCTGCGTTTTCGGTATCCGCCTGAGATGAGACGGAAACATATTCCCCTGTAGCCATTGACATAGCTCCGGCAACCAGTCCTGCAACACCTGCAAGTAAAACACCGGAAGGACTGCTATTTGCAGATGCAACCCCAAGAACAAGGCTCGCTGTCGAAACAATTCCGTCATTTGCCCCCAGTACAGCTGCCCTCAGCCATCCCACTTTTTCGATACTATGTCGTTCAAGATGCATATATTTTTTCCTTCAAATACGCATACTCATCGGAATTACGGATAAATAGAAAATGCATTGACGGATAAATGCGCGGTTATAGTCTGTTTTAGCCAACCATTACAGGGCATCTTATCCATCATAAACCTACAGCACTATTCGGTAACGGGATTTTTCCTTTGGCTACGAACGGTGAGGAAGATATGCAGCAACCCCATCGCACCATGTGCCAGAAATAGGTTTCAATAAATACAGTCAGAAACTTATGCACATGCAGGACGGTTTCTGTCAGCACAGGTGACGTGCCAAGAGCAGTATTGAGAGCAAACCAGAATCCACCACATAATGCAACGCCCAATAGTGCAAGTACACCAAGCCCCTGAACCAGAGCAGCAATCCCACCAGCATGAGCTTCAGGAAGACGGAATGATATCAGCATTTTGATATCTTCAACCACACCTCGAAAATCAAGGACCACCCAGGCAAAATAGTAACGAAATCCTCGTTGTGTCAGCATCCATGCAAGCATGACAAACCCAAGGACAATCAGTGATAACCCAGTGATAACATGGAACCATGTTACGAACCCAGTGAGAGTATAGTCACTAAGCGCATCGCTTTCGGTAAGGTTTGAATTAATAATCTGCAATAAAATCAATACAGCTACGATGATATGCAGCACACGTAGAAATGGTGTGTTTTTGTGAGGAAGAGCATTACGTAAATTTTCGTTCATAATTTAGCCACTTTTTTAAGGTTGGTTGACCACTCAATATTATGCCTTTTTATTAATGATAACCTTAACTTCTCAAAACCAAGATGCACTCAGTAATATCCAAACCATGTTCAAAGGCCCAGTACTCGACAGGTAAATTCAGGTTCCTGAGTGGTTCTTATCGTCGCCAGATAGCCACGAAACAACGCAATGCTGTACAGAATGCTTATATCTGAACGCTTGAAATTCCAAAAGCGACGTGGATCGTACGGCACTTAATCCGACGACCGATGAAGAGTGCAGCCATGACAAAATCCATTCACCAAGCCACATTAGGTGACGTCGGAAATGATCTTCTTACGGCAAAGCACATGGCTTAGAATCCCTGTTCCAGCCTCGAAGAGGATACTGATGATTTATTTGCCGGAAAAAAGCATCTTAATGAGGGTCTCATACCGATGATGAAGACATTACGGGCATCAGTGTGTTAATCAACGGGGAGCAGGTCATCATGACCAACAAACAAAACACAGACTGACGCGTGACCACCAAATATAATTTGGCCCCCTGAATCCACCCCGCGCAACACCAATAGGTACTTAACTTATGTTGAGGCAACAAACTAAAATATGTAGCATTGATAATGCATGTTTGTTACCCCAACATTTTTATATGTATTTTGCAGATAAGATAACGTTGTGAAATTTCCTCACCAGTGCATAGCTATCTGCTTGATTACAGGCACGTGTATCATGTCAGTTCAGGGATATCTTTCCAGCATATCTACCTTCACCGAATAATTCCCGGTCTCAGTCAACACCTAGTTTATTGTGGTATTTTCTCATCAGACTGCCTAGTTTCTGTGCTGCAATTTTCCCGGCGTCAAGACCTTCCTTCTCAGCGGTACTTTCAACGGCAGTTACCTCATCAATTAGAAGTGACATGCCTGCAACATACGTTTCCCTGTCATACCCTTCTACAGGGCTGTTCAGGATGGACTCTGCTGTTGCTTTCAGTTCCCGCATATCTTTCCTGAAGGATGTAACGTCCTCCTCCTTAAGTGCTGCGCGGTAGCTTTTATTCATCATCTTCATGGCATGTTCAACACCGTCAGAACCAGCCATTACACAGGGGGATAAAAGAAGGGTGGCTCCTATCACAACAGTACGCATAATTTTTCTCATAATAGCCTCCATATTGTTTACTCTCGTTTTCACAGTCAGAAGGGGTAATATTGCGCAAAAAAATAATCCCTTCCCAATCTTCTCAAAAAACAGCAGCATTCATATTATTTTTCAGGATTATTTGCCCCCGCAACCAGGACTATTATCACCTTTAAAATAAGGGTCAACATGTGTCATAACATTTAAAACATGATGATTATCTAAAACTGATTTCCTGGCCAAAACAGCAATGTCATGTCCTACTTTCACTGATAAATCACCATCAATTTCCAGATGAACATCAACCACAACAAGGTCCCCCATTTTTCTGGTCTTGAGGTCATGGATGCCTTCGACCCCAGGCGTGGACAATAATGTTGTTTTTATACTATTTTCAGTTTCAATATCCACGGCCCTGTCCATCAAGTCATGAAGCGAATCTGACATAAATGAATATCCCATTCTGGTCACAATCAGTCCCACAACCAGTGCAGCTACCGGATCAAGCAATTTAAACCCTGATAAACTACCAATAATACCAATAGCCACCACCAAAGATGAGGCGGCATCAGAGCGGGCATGCCAGGCATTGGCAACCAGCATAGTGGATTTTACTCGGGTTGCTACTGCCAGCATATAGCGAAAAAGAAGCTCTTTGATAACCAGTGCGGCTAAGGCCACCCACAGAGCAACAATATGTACCTGAGGAATATCATCTGGTTGTTGCATTTTATTTGCTGCTGACCATAACATCCCGATGCCAACAATGAATAAAATTGTCCCCAGAATTAATGATGCACCATTTTCATAACGATGATGCCCGTAGTGATGGTCATCATCGGGATTTTTTTTACTTTTATGATTAGCAATAAGCACCACAAAGTCTGAAACTAAATCAGACAGAGAATGGATACCATCCGCAATAAGCCCCTGAGATCCGGAAAATACGCCAGTAATCACTTGCCCGGATGTCAGAAAACAATTAACAAGCACACTAACCCATGTGCTTTTACGGGCCGCGAGGAAACGCTCATGAGAACTAATATCAATATCATCCGTAAGTTTGTTTACCTGCACCTGAAACTCCTAATAACAGCATCTACAGTTAATACTAAGCAGCCAATACTACCCGGCCAAGTTCAGTTTTGGTATATGAAATTTTGAGGTACTGTGGTGAAAATATAAAAATGGTGAGATTTATTCCTGTAAAGACCGCGCCATGGTGGCGATAACATCTATTTATCATAACGCCTGAACATTAATTTATTCTGAACAGAAGAGAGAAGAAAAGTTGACAGTTATCACAACTATACACTTACGCCCAGTGTGGATGGGTTCAACAAACTAAAATTGCAAACCCGATTAACTGAGGAATTGAGCGCTCTCGAAGAGGAGTTGCTTTCGGGTAGCTGTCAACCATTGCAAAATGGTAAACAACATCCTTTGGGTCCCCAACTGTGTGGCCACTGTAGTGACTGTGGTGGGTGATAGAACTGGTCACATTGATGCCAGACTTTTTCGTGCCGCATGTATGGCACACTGAATTTGATTAAGACCTGCTGAAATGAAACCGGAGTGCTTCAGCTACAGAAACTGACCAAATCGTATACCCCAAGCAAGATCTGAATACCATCCGAACAATATCTCTTTTAGGTATACCTGATAAAGACCATGATACAAAGTATCAATAGGGTTAAATTTGACTCTATTGACAATAAAAACACGCACTGTATCATATGGGTATCAATTTGATATTTAAAAGAGAATGTATAATGAATGTCCGTATCTATTGCCGTGCATCTACCGAAGGCCAACATGCTGATCGTGCATTAGTTAGCCTGCGCGAATTAGCGCAAAGCAAAAACTGGCAAGTAGCCGGAGAATACATTGAGAATGCCAGCGGTGCGAAGCTGGAACGTATGGAACTGATGCGCCTACTTGCGGAAGCACAGCCTGGCGATTTGCTTCTAATTGAAGCGATTGACCGTCTCAGTCGTCTTCAACATGAAGAATGGGCTGAACTCAAAGCTACGTTGAACAGTAAAGGGCTGGTGATCGTATCAATGGACTTACCGACCAGTTGGCAGATGGTTGAAATGTCCGGTAACGACCTAACCAGTGGCATTCTTCGGGCAGTCAATGCAATGCTGATCGATATTCTTGCGACAATGGCACGACAAGATTATGAAACCCGACGTAAACGCCAAGCACAGGGTATCGCAAGAGCAAAACAGGCTGGTTTGTATACGGGGAAAGAAAAAGATATGGAAGCCCGTGAGACTGTTCGCGAAATGCTGGCGCAGAACGTTAAACCAGCCCACATCATGAAAGCGGCAGATATCAGCCGTGCCACGTTTTACCGAATCAAGAATGAGTTAGGAAAATAATTATATTTGTATTAGCTCGGAAGAGTGTTCTGACAGAATGCATTCGAATCTGACCGTCCGCACTGTTCGAGAAGCAGAAGTTTACAGCTCCAACCACTTAATTTTTAACTTCTTGTCCAGATTATCGTTGACACGCAAGTCTTTCAGAATAATATCAATAAAATTCATAAGGCATTGAGTATCCTGTTTTCGAGGAAGTTAGATAAAAGTACCAAGTGGAAAACGCTGTAAACCAGTTCAATCTGATAAGCTACGCTGCAAAAACGCTCATGCCTGATTTATATATATTCGTCATTGGTCGCGCTGGCCTTAAGGACGACTGGATTCAGGTCACGCTCTCAGGTCGATGCTGCGAAGTCCATTCCACTAAGACAGATGGTGCCGCAGAAAAAAGATAATAAATATCATTTCCTTCGAGGGCTGTAGTCTGAGCAATAGAAATCGGCATTTGGTGTGGTTTTATAGTAGCGGTCTACTCTTTGGTAAGCCGTTAGACGTAACTGAAACGGATATAGGTTTAAAACACCAGTCCGAATAATTCACCAAGTAACAGCCGGAAGCTTATCAGGACAGGTCTTCAATGCGTCGTGAACTAGCCGCCAGAATAGTGTGAACATAAATTGCACGCGAATCTTACTTACTGAAAAAGGATAATAATGTATCTGTCTAATTTAAGGATAGCCAACTTCCGAAATTTCGAGACGGTAGATATTCCCCTGGATGGTAACATTGTTTTGCTGGGTGAAAACAGAGTAGGTAAGAGCAACCTGCTGTTCGCTATCCGCCTTGTGATTGATCCAACATTACCTGATTCAGCCAGACAGCTAAAATTATCAGATTTCTGGGATGGTTGCGATTTATCCACTTCCCCTCAAATTGAAATACATCTTGAGTTCGCTGATTTCGACAGCGACGCTTCACTCTCAGCGCTGCTAACCGATTTTCGCATACCAGAAAACCCAGCCTTGGCGAGACTCAGCTACGTCTTTCGAAAGAAGGAAGATATTGCAGGAGAACCCAAGTCAAGTGAGGATTGTGAATTTATCGTGTTTGGCGGTGGTCAGGAATCACGCACCATCCCCAGTCGCGTTCGTCGCCGGATAGCCATCGATATGCTAGATGCCTTACGAGACGCTGAAGCGCAACTCGCATCATGGCGTAACTCTCCGTTACGTCCTTTACTTGAAGATGCGTTCGGTTCGCTAAGTCGAGTAGATCTGGACAGGGTTGCCAGCGCCCTTGAATCAGCAACGGGTACAATGGAGGCATTCACTCCTATTAAGAATCTTGAGGAATCTCTGCGTGGTGGCATCCTTAATCTTGCCGGTACTGCTCACGATCTTAATGCGCGTCTTCGTTTTGCACCAACAGACCCGCTCAGATTGATGCGCTCACTATCAATGTTCATCGATGACGGAAAAAGAGGAATCACTGAAGCAAGCCTCGGCTCTGCTAATGTGGCATTAATATCTCTTAAACTGGCTGAGTTTGCCTGGCGCCGCGCCAAGAACGAACGAAATTTCTCACTTCTCTGTATTGAAGAACCTGAAGCACACCTGCACCCTCAACTTCAACGGGCTGTTTTTGATAAGCTCTTTAATAATGCCGATAAGGCGCAGTCACTGATTGTAACGAGCCATTCCCCAACTCTGGCAAGCATTGCTCCGCTTCGTTCAGTTGTACGCCTTTGTAGAGATGATTGTGGGCGTACTCACGCTTTTTCCCTAGCTAAACTTCCTGTAACAACTGATGAACTCGATGATATTGAGCGGTACCTCACTGCAACCAGAGCGGAATTACTTTTTGCCAAAGGAGTTATATTTGTGGAAGGTGATGCTGAAGAGGTTTTAATTCCGGGATTTGCAGAAGCCATGGGACTCAACCTTGACGAGCTTGGTATCACTGTATGTAGTGTTGCAGGAGTGAATTTTGAACCTTACGTTAAGCTTGCAGGCAGTTTGGGTATTCGCATAGCTGTTATAACTGATTGGGATCCACTTGACGGAAGCAAACAACCTTTGGGAAAAGCACGAGCCATTAGTATCTGGGATGCTTTCTGTGCTGTCCGTCCAGAAATGCACAAGCTTAGTGCTGAAGAGAAGGCTTGGTTTGTGGATAAAGGTTTTGAGGAGTGTAGCGACGTATGGAAAAAAGCCGGTATATTTCTTAGTCCGCAAACATTTGAAGTTTCTGTAGCAAATACCCCAATCCTGAAAGACGCGCTACTTAATATTCTCGATGCGCAAGGTTTTGGATCACTTAGATCCTCCAGAATTGCCTCCTGGAGAACCGGTCAGGATCCAGAGCCTGCGCAACTCCTCGCGATGATATCTGATATTGGAAAAGGTCGGCTGGCGGCGAAACTCAAGAAAAAAGCCTCCGGCTTAGCACCACCGGAATACATCGCAGCAGCGATTCAGTATGTGGTGTCCAATGTCTGACCGGCACGCACTGTCAATGGCGTTAAGTGAGCTCTCATCGAATAAAGAGCAGTATGGCGCTGCCACCGAGCAAGGACACTGCGTTGTCATTGCCGGCCCCGGTAGTGGTAAGACAAAAACGCTCACGACCGCCATGGCGCGAGCCTTGATGGATGATATTACTGATCCTCGAGGCGTTGCCTGCATTACTTTCAATAATGAGTGTGCAGCTGAACTTGAAGAACGTCTGGCTTGCTTTAGCATTGCCTGCAGCGAACGAAACTTTATTGGTACTGTGCACAGCTTTGCATTAAACCAAGTTTTAATACCCTATTCGCGCTGTATACCTGGTTTGCTACCTAATGACTTTCGAGTGGCGACACGAGACGAGTGCCGTGCCGCAGTTGAGGCTGCTTATCTGGCAAAATTTGGCGCAATCGGGGACCCTCATACCCGGTGGAAGTTTGCAGAAGAAAAGCGGCGTCGGGACGTTAACCGACTGTTACCATCGTGGCGGAGTAACAACCCGGAGCTTGCAGATTTCATCGAATTATATGAAGCACATCTTAGGCGTTCAGGTCTTATTGACTTTGATGATATGCCGCTAATCGCCTTCCGTATGCTCAGAGAGCATGACTGGATCTGTAATGGTATTCGGTCTCGCTATCCCGTCTTATTCGTAGACGAATATCAGGATCTGGGACATGCCCTTCATGAACTAGTGTTGCTGCTGTGCTTTGATGCCGGAATACGGCTTTTTGCGGTAGGTGATGCTGACCAATCCATTTATGGATTCAATGGTGCAAATCCGCGATTGTTGGATAGCCTCGTTTCACGTGCAGATGTGAAAACGTTCCGTCTTCGCTTCAACTATCGGTCCGGCGCTAAAATCATTAGGGCATCAATGGGAGCACTGGGAGAAGAGCGTAATTATCGTGGGCCAGATGGAACGGCAGAAGGAGAAATAGGATTTCACGGAGTAGAAGGTGATTATGAAAAACAGGCACGTTATATCGCTCAGGATTTAATCCCCTCCCTGACAGCACGGGGATTTAAACCTGAGCGCATCGGAGTACTTTACCGGGCAGCTTGGCTCGGAGATAAAGTTGCGGATGCGCTTAAAGCCGAGGGCATCGCACTCATGCGTACTGACACCAATGCATTAATAAAACGCAATTCACGCCTTGCCCGCTTCATCGAGGCCTGCAGCCAGTGGGTAACAGGGGGATGGAAAGAAGCGTCCCCTGCCTTTAATTTGCTGCTGGGTCAGGCACTTTCTTTAGTCTATGGCCGCCGTGCAAGCCGTACTGAAGAACAACTGCTCACCGTACAACTCATCACATTTTTACGAAGCGGAATTGATCAGGCTGAA
>Ga0160425_1003672_pt1 | contig 10979 bp, 10 predicted proteins | sample BioMet8_FD_108193 | JGI IMG/M metagenome (GOLD analysis project Ga0160425, IMG submission 108193) | Microbial communities from bioreactor (seeded with sewage sludge) at Lawrence Berkeley National Lab, California, USA - Biofuel... | ecosystem: Engineered > Bioreactor > Anaerobic > Unclassified ...
GCGCTGGTGGTAAAAAACAGGTTCGGCCGATTGGAGATATACCCATACGTGAACTAGGTTTGAAACAAAGAAGGCCAAGGACGGTAAATTCTAAAAACAGTTTCATAAACCGTTGAAACGGTTCAGACATTCCACCGGTAATTAGTTACCCACGGTTGAAACCGTGGGCTATGACATTCTAGGGCGATAGTCCGAAGGCGAGCGCCCTAGGCTGCGCAGCCGGGGACCCTTAGGCCGAAGGGAGCGCAAAAACGGCGGCTGTTTGAGCAAAGCGAGTATTGCCGTTTTAGCTCGCGAGGCCGTAAAGGGTCGGCGAGCAGCCAAGGCTTGATCTTTTCTTCCTTTTCCATCAAGAAAAAAGTAGTATAGTAGTTATAACACTGGTAGATAATTATTTAACTACCTTTTTTATTTAAAACCCTTATGTTTCTTAACTAAAAAGAATTTAGCCCTGTAAACCAGCAACATAGTAAGTAATATTTAGCACTAAACCAGTGAAAAAACAACCTAAAACAAGCATTTTCGGGGTAAAAGTGTAAAAAAGGTACAAAATAATGTAACACTATATTTTTCAATTCGTATTAAAAATCAAACACTTACATAAATATGAAACACGCTGCAAAGTTAATTAGGGTAAAAATTAACGGTTATTCCTACATATATGTTTATTTCAAACATCAAGGCAATACTATTAAAGTAAATACCTATACCAACTACATAGAGGGCAGAATGACCAAAAGCCTACTCTATACATGTAACGTTGACAATAATGAAGAAATAAACCGTAAAACCATTAACCTACTCAATAGAGTAAATGACTACATAATGACTAAATACTTAGCAGGTGTTAACTTATTTACTGTAAATCAAAAGGAATGTTTAGCCTATATTAGTGACAATAACTATTATACTGCGAATAATATAGAGCATAGAAAGGGCAATGCAATAGGTAATAACAATACCAATAAAACACTAAACACTTATCTAAGTGAGTTTATAGCAACAAAAGAAAACAGCCTAACAGGTTCAACCCTAAGCCTATATTACTACCTGCAACGTTACCTGAATGAGTTTAACAGCAAAATAGACCTGAGCGAAGTAAACCAAACCTTTACCACTAACTTCATTAATCATTTACTCGGTAAGGGAATGACAAACAACGGCGTTTATACATATATAAAAAAGTATAAGGCACTGCTAAACAATTTACAGCGAGAAAACATTTACCAATTTAGCCACCAAACCCTAAACCCAATACTAAAAAAAACCACAAAAGAGGTAATGAGTTTAACTAAAGAAGATTTACAAGCAATAATTACCCTAGCATATTTACCCCAAGCCAAGCCAAGCGAAGAAAAAACCTTAAAGTGCTTTATTTTTGAATGTTTAACAGGGTTACGATTTTCAGATTTAACTAACCTCAACCTAACTAACTTTAAAATTATTGATGGGCAAACTTACCTTATTAAAAAAACTCAGAAAACCCAAACCAGCGTAACTATTCCTTTGCATCCATTAGCCATAAGCATAATAGAGGAGTATAATTATAAGTTACCACTACCAACGGGTAAAGGTTATAACCTCAACTTAAAGGCAATATTTAAACGTCATAACTTACTAAGCGAGCAAGTAGAGGTAACACGACTACAAGGCAATAAGTCAACCAAGCAATTAGTAAACAAGTATGAATTAGTTAGCAGCCATTGGGCACGTAAGACTTTTATAACGCTTAACCTAAACAATGGCTTACCTGTAAACCAGTTGATGCAACTAACAGGTCACAAGAATGTTAGCACACTGCAAAAGTATATGAGTAAGACAATACCAACTAACATACTGAGTAATATAGTATAGCATGAGGGGAAAGGGGTTAATGAATTTTCATTATCCCCTGCTATACCCCACCACATACCCACGTGCAAAATCTTGAATTTATGGGAGTTTATAATTGATTATATATCAAGCACATACAAAATACTTAAACACTCCCCTAGTAAATATATGTTTTATAACATACTAATATTTTAAATAGTTACATACCTAACGGTGTATTTAATAGAAATAACAATAAATAAGAAAAAATTATAATCGTATGAATACGACAGTAATTCAAAATCAAAAGCATAACTATGCTACACGAAAATACGCCCAATACAAGTCTATACAGACCGAAAAAACATTGCAAAACAACTTAGAGGGCGTTTATACTTACAATGCTATTAAGGGGGAATTTAAGCCATATAATAGCACTACAACCCCTAAACGGTTTAGCGTTCATTCTTTGCGATTCGGTAACGCAATAGGACAAAATTACCTCTTTATTAACTTCACTAACTTTCAATCCATTCGAGTTACCTATGAAGTAAACGAAGAAAATGAATATAGTTTTACCTACAATAATGCTGACTATTGTTTTACGATTACCCCTACCGAAAAAAAGGTAAGAATTGAAATAAAAAAATAGTGTCCCCTATAACAATGAGTGTCAACTCACAACCACTAATAGCAATCAAACCCAATAGCCATAAGCATTATAGAAGTAAAAAGTATATGCACCTAGTGCGTATATTTTTTGACCCAAAAACAGCCATAAAAACAGCCATAAAATGACCACAAAAACAAGTCAAAAAGTAAAGCAAATAGTCAGCATAGATTGGCTAACAATTTCCCTAAATGGGTTACCACCTGTTGACTACATTAATGAAAAATGTTACATAGTCCAAACACAGGAAACTAACCTAAATTTTAGATTTGTTTCTGACCTATATGTAAATGGAGTTAAGACAGGTAAACTATACTACCAACCTCTAAAGTCATATATGCCTAAAGACTTAATGCACCTAACAATAGTTAATGAATTATTATACTCAACTGACTTACAACATTATATTGAGTATTTATTGACAATTGGTAAGTATAGGCAGGTAGTTAGGTTAGATTTATGTATTGATTACCTGCTTAGCGAGCAAAATTTGGTAAAAAAAACAATTAACCTATTAAAGAACAAGAATGTAATAAAGAAAGGAAAAGCAGAATATGAAAGCCATAATATTGGCTTAACAAGCCTAATCTATGGTAGTTCTAAATCAAACAAACAAATTAATATTTATAACAAAACTAAAGAACTAAAGCAATCAAATAAGCCATATATAAACCGCTTTCACCTCAATAACGGTCTAATAGTTAATAAAAATGACAGCATTCAACGGTTAGAATTAAGGTTGAAGAAAGCAGCAACAAAGAGCATAGACATAACTAAACTAAATGATTCTAATTACCTTAAGCATTTAATTATGAGCAACATAAAAAACTTTTATGACTTCAAGCAAAAGAAGAGTGAAAATTACAAAACAGTAACTAAGAATGTAACCCCCTTACAATTAGACTGCAATATTAACCCCGAATATTTACCCATTGAGCAAACAGTAACCACCAACACAAACAACGTAAATAGGGGCGAAAAAATGGCATTAAAGGAACTATATACCAAACATAAGGTAAACTACCTTAAGCACATTAACGTGGTTAATTTGCGACATATTGACCCTAAAGAAACAACTTCATACTTAGAGTTAAGTAATAAGAATTTAAAAGCAATAAATGCCGTATTAAAGGCCAATCCACAACTAACCATTTATTACAACGCAAAGTCAATTCATTGGGAAAAGGAGGTTAAAAAGAAATACAAGGCAGAAATTGAGCAAAACAGTGAAAGCGAAGCAACAAACAAAATAACTGACTTAACAATAAAATGTAACTCACTAAATAGTAAATAATTATGAAAAAAAGAAAAGTAATCAGTCTAACCAATTTAAACGTGAATCAAAGCGAATTATTGGAATTAATTGCCCTAATTGGCAAGCAAAATAGCAACCCAACTAAAGAAGAAAATCAAAGGCTAGTAGAATTACTCACAACAGCGGAAAACATCCAAAAAATAACTACAATAAGTAAAAACTAAATCAATGAAAAAACAACGTAAAAACTTTTTAACTAATGCCAATTTTAACACCATTTTAGCACAATATTCCCTCTATGTTGGAATTACTGAGGGGGAACTAATACGACAGGTAATTTATAGCAATTACATAGACTTATTAGCCAAAGGGGAATTAACCTTACAAAAGCAATAGCACAGCAAAGGCCTCACGCATGTGAGGTTTTTGCGTTAATATACTTTATGCCTATATTTGCAAAGGAATTAGAGCAAAAAAACCCATTTTATAACTCGCTTAATTACAGTTAGTTAAGTCAGGAAATAAATAAAAGTATAAAATAGGTATTAAACTCATTGCAACTAACTGACTACCAAGCATTACTATATTTCATCAAGGGAAAAGGAAAAAGGAAATTGAGCCACAGCTCCATTCTTGAACGCCCGGTTCTTTTACACCAATGCTTTATACCCACGGTTGAAACCGTGGGCTATGTTTTGCAACGGCGAGCGCATGAACGACAGCCAGCTGCGGGTAACCCGCGACAAGGCCTACACCTACCTCAAGCAGGCCATGGACGAAATACGCCGCGTGGGCCAGTATATATTCTGGCGCAACGACGAGCGGCAGCGGGGCTACACGAGCAAGTATATCCGTAAACATTCGAAATCGAAGAAGGAGAGCACCACGGAGCAGTAGTTCATGCTCTGTAGCACCCAGCGCCACCCCTTTGCGGTGGCGCTTTTTTTAGCAACCCGCTGAACCCCTTTACTAGGGAGGGTAAAACTTGCTAAGAAGGGGTAAACCATTGCTAAGAACACCCAAACCAACGCTAAAATTGCCTAAACCATCGCTAAGAACACCGGAATCTTCGCTAAAAACGATCAAACCTTGCCTAAGAAGGCCCAAACCTTCGCTAAGAAGGTGTTAAAACTTGCAAGGGGCTCGCCAGCTAAGGGGTTGGGGGCTGCAGAAGGAGTACAATAAAGCATACCGACATCAGGTTTGGCTATTTGAAGGGCTGGCTGCACCTCTCGCATGCTATGCATCAGCTGGAAAGTGGTACCGAATAGCGTTACATACAGGAACTGCGGGGAGACAAAAGCAGCAAAACAACAGAAATATATACCCACGTGAGCTCTCGGAGTTTAAAAAAATAAGGTTGCCCATTGATGATCTGTGAATTTTTTTTACATTCGATAAAAATAAACCACACCAAAAGGTGGGGTTATAAACGAGTTGTGCGTCATTCTAATCGCGTTGCATATTGGACACAATTTCAATAAATAGAAACTAATATGATTAAGGACAAAGAAACTTTTTTAAGGCAAGTAGCTCTTATGCCTGAGTTAAAGGGGAATAAACTTTCACTTGTTTTTGCGTTACATCCTTCCATAGATATTTCAAAAAAAGAGAAGTTTGTTGATAATATTAGTCACCATTTTGTTCGAATAAAAGAGGAAGAAAGAGGTGAAATAGTTTCGAAAAGTGATAGAAAGTCCAATGATATAGAAAGCTGGATAGGAAAAGATTTGAGAATAAATAAAATCAAACTTAAATCGGTTAGAGGTTTTCCAGACTCAACCATGCCATTTGGAATAAATTTTAAGAATGAGGATGGGAAACCAGAAAGTATGATAATACTTGGTTCAAATGGTTCAGGCAAATCTTCAATTTACAATTCTATTGAATACAATTATTGTAAAAAAATTGGCGAAGCTCAATTAAGAACATCTGCTAATCTTGAAGATGAAGATTCCGAGTTCAAAAGTTATCTGAGTCATTTTGACAATGGCTTTGGCAATAGCATGTGCGATATTGAAACAGTAGATGAAATATTTAAGTTGCAAAGCACAAATATTCCTAAAGAGGTTAGAAAAAGAATAAATCCAAACACACATTTCATAAGTGATTATGATATTTATTACAATGGTCAATTAAGCTATTTAAAGGGCAATACTGGTTCTTTTCATAACCTAATTGCAGAAAGTTTAGGGCTAAGTGAGCTATTGCAATTTGAAAGAAATCTTAGAGCATTTACATCTTATAGAAGAGCAACAGAATCAACAAGAATTAATTCATTGGAAAAGAGCAACAAAGAGGAAAACGCTTTAATTGTTAGTGCTCAGAAATCTTTAGAAGAAAAAAAACAAAAACTTGTTCAATTTTCTGAAACAGAGAAAAAGCAACCATTAGATAATAAAGTTCAAGAATTGCAGAAATTAGTGGCACAATTAAAATTTGCCAACTATAATTTTCAATTTGATTTTCAAATATTACATGAAAACATTGTAAAGTATGAGCTGAAGTATAAAGAATTTGAAGCACTGGAATTTAAGACAGGTAATATTTCTCAAATTCAATTTTTCAATTTGGGCTTAGAGTTATTAAAAGATGCTACGGATTGTCCATTATGCAATAGTTCTAAAAAATCGACCACAGAAATAAATGCTTTCGTTTTAGATAGAATTAAACAAATAGAATCATTCAACACAATAAACCAAGAACTCACCAAGGCATTTAATTATGCCACGGAGAATTTAGATAATTTCTTTAATCAAATTGCTTTATTAAAAGGGAAAGTTACACAGGAGCTTAACACTATAAAATCATTTAGTGAATTTTCGGAGTTAATATCAAGTGAAAATAGTTTCATTACTTTTATTGAAACTACGCAGGCAAGTGAATTTTATTCAGGTGGTTCAACTATGAATGATAGTGATTTATTTAAGCTAAATAAGAATCAATTTTTATTTTCATTTTTTGAAACAAATAAAGAATACATAAACAATGAATTAAAATCTTTCATTGACGATATTTCTATGTTTGCCAGTCAGCGAAATGAAATAATATCAAACATTGAAAAACAACTTGCAACTAACCTTCAAAGTAGAACTTTATTTGAGCAAATTGTAACAGTTAAGAATGAGATTACTGGTATAGAGCAGCAGTTAATTGTATCAAGAAAGAAGATACAAAGTAACGATGTGGAATTGAAAAATTATAGAGAACAACAAGCATTGTTTAAGTCAATTAAAGATGATACAAGAATTTTTTCTACACATTTTCATACATTACTAAGTAAAGAAGTTTTGCAAGCATTTGCTCCAATTAAATTAATTGTTGAAGAAGTTCTGGAGAAATATATAAAGCAAGAAGAAAGAGAAGTCGAGCTTGAAATAAAAATGAAAGAAGAGGAAATCGATATCGAAACTGGTGAAGTTCTTTCGGAAATTATAACAGCATTAATTGTACCTAAAGACAAATCACTACAACCACTTCCAGTAAACAAGTATTTCAACACTTTCCATTACCGGCTTTTTTCAACAATGGTTGGGATCAGTATTGCTATGGCATCAAGAATAAATACAAGAATAAACTTGCCATTGGTTCTTGATGATATCTTTTATGCCAGTGATTTTGAAAATAGGGCAACGATAGAACGATTTATTAAAGAGCTATTTAAAGTTTTTGAGGAATACACACCAGAATTAGAGCTTCAATTAATTCTATTTACACACGACCAATTAATTTTTGAAAGCGCAGTGAGAGCTATAGCTGAAAAGAAAGTAAAGAATATTGCTTTTGCAAAACTTTTCCCTCACAATAATGCCAAAGACAAAGGAGACTACAAAGAATTAGCATATCGGATGCCAAGCTACTTGCCTTACACTATTATGCAAAACACACTTACAAAAGTATGAGTACAACAGAAAATACCACATTTAGTATATCAAAAAAACTAGCCGCTAAAATTGGTTATTTTCTTTTGATTGTTATCCTAATAATTCTATTTTGGGTTTTGAGAGATAAAAAGGTTGATAGAATGATTAGTGAACAACAGATTCAAGTTAGCCAGACAATTATTAATACGATTAATGAACAGGCGAAGCTTGATTTATTTAAGCCTGACTTAGTCTTAATTGACATGGAATCATCTCAAAAAAAACAACTGAATGATTCTCTTTATAAGCGATTATCAGCAGTACTTATCAGCAAATATTTGGATAATAATAAAGTAAATACAGCTGATTCTAAGTTTCAACCTTTTTGTGTGTTGCCAGACTCCATAGATAAAAATGGCAACTATAATCTTACTAAGAAACAATTAGAAGAGTTGAGAAATCATATTCAATTTTTAACAGCCCAAGTTGAGAAAGCTGTCGTTAGCGTAAAAGATGAAATTGGTAAAGACATAGACAGATTAAACACTTGGGTTAGTATTTGGATTGGAATAATTGGATTCTTGGGAATTTTCATTCCTATTGTACTCAACTATAGGAATAGTGAAGAATTAAAAGAGATAAGTATAAAGGCTGATGTTGCTGCAAATAAGGTAAATAAAGTTGATGATTACATTGCTAAGAACGAAAAGCATATTGAAGAATTAAAATCATTACCACCAGAACTTAAAGATCTAAAACAGACATTTGATGGTTTTAAAGGAGAAGTCACAACTGCTAAAGAAACATCAAAACAAGCATTGCTAAAGGCAGAGACAGCCAGTGCTACAGCCAATAAAGTAGAAATGTTGGTCACAACTTTAAATAATATTAGCAAAATTAAAGATATTGATGCAACCTTTCTTTTATATAATAATAAGCCATTTGAAACATTATCAAGCTATTTGATTGAAATTCATTTAACACTTTCAAATTGTTCTGAATTATTCGCAGAACCAATAATCAAAGATGTATTTCGACAACTTGCCTTAAAACTACATTTAATTGCTCCTTCGGGATTTATTGGCCCTGATAATTTTGAATTACTAAATCAATTTGCATTAGATGTTTCAGAAATTATTGCACAGGAGGCATCAAGAGAAAAATATGATCAATTAATAGTTTTGCTTGGACAGTTAAATTCAAATATAATAAGGACATAAAAAAGAACGAACGCACAACACGCGGTATAAAACATTGGGGTTTAAGTGGTTATTCGAGCGTTCTGCCCCGCATCAAGTTCGGTGTAACTGGACAGGATAGTAGCCCGCAATCCCCAACGATTTCATACCGCCATACGTTGGATTGATTGTGAGTTAAATCTTGTTGAATTGCAATGACAGGATATTATTGCGGATGAATTTCATTAACATAAATTAAGAACAATGATTTGGTTGAAAATTTTTCTTTGGGGTTTAGTAGTTTTAATACTTATAATAAACTTCTTCATAAATTTTGCTAATATTATTAGAATTGTGGCCTTTTGCTTTTTGACAAAGAGTATTGATGATTATTGGCCTCTGTTTTTTAAAAGTTGTGTATCTCATAGAGCAATAATTTCGTCAATGATAGGATTTTTCGTGGGTCTTGTTGTTTTTGTAATAATAGCACCCATTATTTTACTTAAATCTCTGACAGGAAAAAACAAAACATCAGAAGTATCAAATGATGAAAATAAACATATTGAGTTCAAATCAAATTCAAATTCAGGTTTTGTATCTAAAAATACCATAAAAAAGGGAGGATTAGAAGAATTTGAACGCTTGAAAAAACAAACTTTGGAAGAAGACGAACGGGAAAGAAAACGTAAAGAGAAAGAAGACCCAAGTAGATTTATGCCAAAATAACTACCGCTAATAAGCAGTTGCTCTCACTCGGGCTATAACATAAACGAAAAACATTACTAACCTAGTTTGGTCTTAGCGGTTGATGACTTTCTGGGACTTCACTCCCAGCGTCAGCAATCGCCGGCCGTTCCGGTGTTGCATTTAAATAAATAGTTCGAACTTTCTTGCCGTCCGTTTGGGTTTCACCAGCAGCCTCGATTTATACCCATGTAGGTAACCAAAGCTTAAAATAATCAGGTCGCCACTTGACCATCTATAAATTAATTGTAGATTTGGATAGGATACGGGGTTACCGTATATGTAAGCGAGTTGGCCACAAGCATAAAAAGACCAAATAAATGGATAATGAGGAACACATAGCATATAATTATCTTCAGACCAAAAATTTTATTAAGATTGAATATGAGCCAAATGGAAACATCCCTCCTGATTTCTTACTGGATGGTGAAATCGCTGTTGAAGTTAGAAGATTAAATCAGCACGTAGAAGTCAAAGATGGACTAAAACCACTTGAGGAACTACGTTTTAAGATTATTCCGAAGATTAAAGAGATTATAAGAAGTTTTGAAACACCTCAATTCAGTGACACTCTAATTGTTTCAGTAAGTTACAAAAGACCTTTAAAAGTGAGTAAAAAACTTGTCAAAGAAGTAACAAATAAAATCAGGGAAAATCTCAAAACCACAAGTAAAAATCTAAGGGTTCAAATTAGTGAAAATCTAGAATTACGGTTTTATAGGTCAGAATTGAAATTGAGCAAGTCCATTATATTCGGGGCAGAATTAGATTTCGATTCAGGTGGATTGGTAATCTCAAACGTTTATCGCAGTTTAAAGCTAATTGTAGAAGAGAAAGAAAAGAAAATTAAGAAGTATTATTCTGAATATAACGAATGGTGGCTTGTAGTTATTGACTATATTGCGTATGGACTTGACTCATTTGATTTTGATCAATTATCTAAACTACCTAAGATTGAATCAAGATTTAAAAAAATTATTATAGTTTCTCCGATTGAAATAACAGAATCAAGAGAATTGATATTTAATAATACCAGTGTCTAATCGAGTAGCGTACCCTGCCAGCTTAACTGCAGGGAGAGCCACTCACCTTTCGTCCCAACTAGAACCTTGCAGAAAACCATCCGTTTGGGGTTTCTCACCAGCCGCCGAGATTTATACCCATGTAGGAAACCAAAGCCTAAAATAGTTAGGTCGCCACTTGACGATCTATAAATTAATTGTGGCTGCGGGTATAAGTTGGCGTTGCCCTACACGCCCTAAAAAAAAGCATCTCCCCTGACTCCAAAATATGTGTATCTTTGTAAGAAAAAGAGGAATAGCCATGACAACGCTTGAACTTAAGAAAGTCTTGATTCAACGCATAGCTGAGATAAATGACGTTTCATTTCTCAAAGCGTTGAAGACTATTCTCGAATCAAAAACCGAGACGGAGGTTCTTTCCTTGACCAGTGAACA
>Ga0160425_1003673_pt1 | contig 10976 bp, 11 predicted proteins | sample BioMet8_FD_108193 | JGI IMG/M metagenome (GOLD analysis project Ga0160425, IMG submission 108193) | Microbial communities from bioreactor (seeded with sewage sludge) at Lawrence Berkeley National Lab, California, USA - Biofuel... | ecosystem: Engineered > Bioreactor > Anaerobic > Unclassified ...
CGTTGCAGGAGGAGTACCAACCATGAAAGCAACCGGAATCGTACGCCGTATCGACGACCTGGGCCGGGTGGTCATTCCCAAGGAGATCCGCCGCACCATGCGCATCCGCGAGGGCGACCCGTTACAGACCACACTGACATGGTGGGAGCAATACTGCTTCGGGATGCTGCATTTGGCAAAACGGGCGGGCTGGAGCTATACATAATGGCGGCATAAGCGGCCTTGACCGTGACTATACAGTAGTAATCCGTAAGGGGGTAAAATAGCTGAAGGACTGGAAAGCGCCTGCGTTTTCCAGTCCTTCTTGTTTTCAATTGCCCTATTAGAACCAATAGTCGCGCATCTGCCGAAGAAAATCCTGCGTAATGGGAAAGCCCGTGTAGGCTCCAATCACAGAATCAATACCACAATAGGGACAAACTGCCGTACCGGATGTATCCGCTACCCTCTCCTCAATCTCCGCCGGATCGAATATCCTCCCGCAGTAAAAGCAACCGCAGCGCCGATCCTTCCGCAAGCTGTCCCTGTTATTCATGCTAAACTCGTGGGCAAAGACATAGTCCCTGATTTGATAGCTTTTCAGCAAAAGTGCCTCCGCTTCTGAAGCGGGTTCCCGCAAGATTCCGTGGAATGACTCCACAAGGCGGATGCTCGGCATGTTATCGGGGCGAACCCGATAGAGCACAATTTTTGCGTGGGCTTCCACAAATATTTGAAGCAGCATCCGGTATAACATCTCATGGCCGTATCCCTGATGCTGGTAGTCCGGCGCAACCTCGATCTGCAGTTCCGGTTCTTCGCTTTCGTATCCCTTGACCGTCACATAGCCGATGACCGTGCCGCTTCTGGTTTTTGCGGCAAAGGTCTTTTGCGGCAGCTCCGCCGATGCGAGCATAGCAGAATACAGCGTTTGAAATGCGCCAAGATCCTCTGTGATGGCGCTCATCTGCTCCGGGGACAGGCTGTCTAAATAGTGTGTCATGTCATCGGCGCTCGTATTCATCTGAGAAATCTCTTTTACAGTTTCCTCGTCTGCTTCCACGAGTTCGATCTCTTCCCGGTGAATCGTCATAATTCATCCCCTTTTGGCGGTAGCAGCTTGTCCAGTTCCTTTCTCAGCTCGCCAAAGCCGCAGCTCACTGCATTGGCTTTCTCCAACGCGGGAATACTTACAGAACGCTGATCGCCAAACCGCGCGTTTATATCCGCCGTCCGCATGAGATAGAAGTGCCACTGCCCCAAGTCCAGCGGCTCCGCCGCGTCCCTTTCGGCGCAGGCAAAGAGGCAAAATATGTACGCGTCTGAATGTCGCTTTGGTGGCTGTCCGTCGCGCCCGATGTACCGATAGCAGCCGTTTACTTCCGCAATATCACAGCTTGTTGTCTTGGCAATGGAAAACACCGGCCATGATGGTTTATCCCTTTCCCATTCCTGCAAGTAGGAGGAGCACTTGACCTCGATTTTCCGCCCGTCCCGGCAGACGATATCACACTCGCCCCAGCCGCGCTTGGGCGTGGCGGTGTCCTCGCCCAGTGCCAGCCTGACAATATACTCTGCCAGGTCTCCACGCGGGCCATCCATCAGGAGTCTGGACAACGCCCACGCCCAAAAATCATGCACAGATTCCGGCGCGTTTTGACCTTGAAATGTGAAGGACTCTTTGCCAGTCAGTTTTTTCTTCTGCATCTTCTGCCCTCCCTCTGTTCCTATTTGATTATATATCGCAGACGGTTACCGCGCAATCTTTATCGTGCGACTTTGTGCACAGAATGTTTTTGTCATAAAATTCATACAGTTCTTCTGACGAAATGAATATCTCCCTTGCAATTTGGTCAGAATTATTATATAGTTTTTCTGACGAGGTGATTGCATGAACAGACCGGCATTTCAAAAATTGATCGAGAAGCGAATCGCAGACGCGCCACACGGCGAGGCGTTTATTACCGCGGATTTTCTTGATATCGCCGACACACAGGCGGTCAACAAGGCTCTGTCCAGATTGACGGAGGATAAGAGCATTCGACGCATCATCCGCAGTGTCTATGATCGCCCGTATTTCAGCGAGCTTTTACAGGAGTATACAGCACCGCGTATGGAAGCCGTGGCAAAAGCAATCGCGCGCAATTTTGGCTGGACGATTATCCCCTGCGGCGACACGGCGCTTAATTTGCTGGGAATGTCAACACAGGTTCCCGCCGTGTGGATCTATGTCAGCGACGGCCCATATCGGGAATATGATATTGATGGCATACCGCTTAAATTCAAGCACACCACAAATAAGGAGATCAGCAAGGTCTCATACAAAACAGCGCTGGCGATTCAAGCGCTGAAGGCGCTGGGCGAGGACAATGTTGATTCGGACTCCATACGTCGCTTGGCATTGGCAATGAACGCAGACGAAAAATCCACTTTTCTGTCGGAGACGCAGTACAGTACTGCGTGGATTCATGAGCTTGCGCAGAAGCTACGCGAAATGGAGAAAGAACATGAATAATTTAATCAGGCTTCCGCAGCCGGAGCGAGAAACGCTTTTCAGCAATACCGCCAAACGAAACGGTATGAGCCCCGCTATCGTGGAAAAGGATTTCTGGGTCTGCTGGGCGCTGGACTATCTGTTCCATGACTGCCCGTGGGCAAAGCATGTGGCCTTCAAGGGCGGCACCAGCCTGTCTAAATGCTTCGGACTTATTGAACGCTTTTCTGAGGACATCGACATCATTCTGGACTGGCGGCTGCTGGGCTATGAAAAGGACGAGCCCTGGGGCGACCGCAGCCGTACGAAACAGGACAAGTTCAATAAGGAAGCCAACGCCAGAACCGAGACATTTCTGCGCGAGAGCTTCCTGCCGAAACTGCAAGCGGATTTTGGTAACCTCCTGACCGATGACTTCCGACTCTATATTGACGAGGCTGACCCGCAGGCGGTGTGCTTTGCCTACCCCCGCATCTTCGGGGAAACGGCCATCCTGCCGATGGTGCGCATGGAGCTCGGCGCGCTGGCGGCATGGACGCCGACACAGGACGCCGTTGTGAGCTCCTATGCCGCGCAGCAGTACCCGCAGATATTTGTGAAGTCGTCCACAAATATTTTGACGGTGTCGCCGGAGCGCACCTTCTGGGAAAAGGCGACTATCCTGCACAAGGAGGCCTTCCGCACCAACGGCAAGCTGCCCGCGCGGTATTCTCGGCATTACTACGACCTGTACTGCATGGATAAGTCCCCGGTCAAGTCGGCGGTTCTGGCCGACCTCGACCTCCTCGAGCGGGTTGTCCGATTCAAAGACCGCTTCTACCCCGCCGGCTCCGCGCACTATGAGATGGCCAAGCCCGGCACGCTATTCTCTCGGCGCGGTCACGGATCAGTCCCCGATTCTGTTCACACAGGGCATCCAGCGCCGAGCGATCTCCCTCCGCATAGAGCGCCATCAACTCCTCATTGTTCATTATGGCGTGCCGTCCTTCTTCGGCCTGCCGCGGGGCTTCGCTTTCCGCGTGATGCCGCAGCGGGCATAGACAGACTCGGAGGATACCTCACGCTCAAAATCATCCTGCGAAATGTCGCTCCGGCGCAGCGCGTCGTAGAGCGCGTCCCGCACAACATCCTTGGCGATGCGGGCCTCCTCGCGGGTAATGACCTCCCGGCGCATATCCTTGGTGATGCGCTCAAAGGCCGTGAGCTTGATGCGCAGCTTGGGGATATCCCGCGCCAGCTCCTTCTGCACCTCATGGGTTCCGAACTGTCGGCAGGTAAAGCGGCTGTCGTAGGGACACGCTCCCTCACAATAGAGCGCGTGGGCCCCGCCATTCAGCATGAAATAATTCCCGCATACCTTGCAGCGGAGGATGTTCCTACCGGCGTTCAGCGCGTGCAAATAATCCGCCTTCAGCACAGCCTGTATGCTGTCGGTAACCTGCTCCTCGCAGATGGCGAAGTGTCCGTCCGCCATCTCCCGCGGGACATAGGAGAGCGCGTAGCGGTCATGGGTCGTGTAGCAGTCGGTGCCGTGGGTCAGCGGCGTGACGATATATTTCTGCACAAAGCGCGGCTCGGTGTAAAAGTCGTTCAGCGCGGCGGCGTAATTCTCCGGATCGTTTTTCAGCAGGTGCGAAATCAGATGCTGAATAAAGTTCTGGATGGTGGTGTTGAACACGCGGACGTCGTGGAGATACCGCTCATAGCGGGTGAGCCTGTGCTGAAAGTCCTCCCCCTGCCACGGCGCAAGGAGCGCGAACAACCTGCGCTGACGGAGGCTCTCGTCCAGTTCATCCAGCAAGCGATTGACTTCGCCCGAATCATCCGCAACTCTGGCGCGCCTATATATTTCATACATGGCGGCGTACTCATCCGGCATGAGATTCAAAGTATTCACAGTCAGCTCACCGGCGCGCAGCAGCGTACCGTTCAGTTCGATGAGATCGCCGTGGGTATAGAAAACAATGTCGCCGTCCATAGCCGCCTCCGTTATTTGTCCTGCCTGTTATTTTAATTGTCCTTGCTTTCTATAAGACTACCATATTTTTCGACACAATCATAGTAGAGGGGCGAAGAAATTCGCTCCTACTTTTTTTGAAAGGACGGGAAACAAGAAGGTATGGATACTGCCCCCACCTTTTTGTGTGGCACGGCTAATGAAGGAGGACAAAAGAACAATGGATGAAAACAGGCTGGCCGTTATCGACGGCGAAACACTGGCAGACAAACGGCTGCTGCCCACGCGGTTCTGCGTGCAGACGCTTCTGCCACAGGGTGTGACTATCCTCGGTGGCGCTCCCAAGGTGGGCAAGAGCTGGCTGGTTCTGGATCTATGCGTGAGAGTTGCAAAGGGCGAACCCATTTGGAACCTGCCGACAACGAAGGGCACGACATTGTATCTGTGTCTCGAAGATACCGAGCGTCGGGTTCAAGAGCGGCTGCTGAGCATCACGGATGATGTTCCAGCCAACGCGTTCTTCGCGGTGGCTGCCAAGACGCTGATGGACGGCCTTTGTGAACAGGTGCGGCAATTTGTTTCGGAACATCCCGACACCGTGCTGGTAGCGGTTGACACATTCCAGATGGTACGCAGCGGAGAGATGTATACCTCCTACGCCAACGACTATCAGGAGATCCAGCAGCTTAAAAAGCTGGCAGATGAGCTGGGCATCTCGCTTCTGGTGGTACATCATCTGCGAAAGCAGGGCGACAGTGATCCGCTCAACAAGCTCTCGGGCACAACAGGCATTAGCGGCGCGGTGGATGCCATGTTTGTGTTGGACAAAAGCAGGCGGAATCAGTCCAGAGCGACACTCATCTGCACGGGACGCGACATCGAGTACAGGGAGTTAGATCTGAATTTTTGCAAGGAGTCGTGTACTTGGGAACTAATCGCAGCCAGCGCTGACATGCCGGAGTTGCTGCTCCCGGCGGAGATGGCAGCGCTCATCGCGTTCATACAGAGCATCAATTTCTATTCCGGCAGTAATAGTGAGTTCGTAGAAAGGTTCAATTCTTTCTCTGGCGATAGCATCTCCGCCAAGTCGCTCAAACAGATGATGAACAAGTGGCGGTTCCCGTTGGAGGACGCCGGCGTTCAGTTCCGCAGCTATCGCAGCAACGGTCAGCGGCTGGTGGATATTTTTTTCTCTGCTGTTCCAAGTGACTCAAGTGACGGAAATGACGCAAAGATTGCGTGTGCCAAAACTTGCGTTCCTTGCGACCCTTGCGTTCCTTCGGGAAACTGCGGGGATGCGGAGATTCCTCCCTTTAGGGAGGGCAAGCAGAGCGCCCGTCCGACTTCGTCGGACTTGGGCACATGATATTTGTGGGCAGTAGCCCACACCCACTATGGAAACGGAGGGACGCATGAAACAGAAAAAAGATACCCGCATTACGCTTCGGCTCACGCCGGAGCAGTACGAAAGCATTGAGGCGAGAGCCAATACGGCGCAAATGGCGGTGGGTACGTATGTCCGCGCCGCCGCCATGCGACACAAGGTGACAGTCGTGGACGGTCTGCCGGAAATCATCCGCGAGCTAAAGGGCATTGGACGAAACCTTAATCAGTTGACCGTTCTTGCTAATATGGGCCGGGTCGCCGAGGTCAATTTAGGTGATGCAACGATGGCACTGGCAACACTCTACAACAAGGTGCAGGGACTGGCGGAACAGGAGCAGCGCTGATGGCAACGGTTACATTTATTAAATATGAGCGCCAGTCCTCCGGAGCGCTGCACGGCGTTGCTGCCTATGTGGTGCAGATGGAAAAGACGATGCAGGAGAACGGCCCGCAGCTTGTCATCGGGCAGAACTGCAACCCGCAACTGGCCTGTCAGGAGTTCCTTGCCACCCGCACCATGTACCGTAAGGACAGCCCAGTTTATTTCTACCACTACGTCCAGTCCTTCCATCCGGATGAGGCCGTCACCGGCGAGCAGGCCCATGCGGTGGCAAAGGAATTTGCGGCAAAGGCGTGGCCGGACAATGAGGTGTTGATCGCCACCCACATGGATGCTCCCCATATTCACTCGCATTTCATCGTCAACGCTGTATGCTTTGAAACTGGGAAGATGCTGCGGCAGGGGCCGCAGACGTTGGCGACGTTGCGTCCACTCTCGGATGAGATCTGTCTTAGCCACCATCTGTCCGCGCTGCCAAAGCAGCAGCAAAAGAGAGCCGGCGGCATGAGCACGCGAGAATACCGTGCCGCCGCCAAGGGCGAGAGCTGGAAGTTCCGGCTCATCAATGTCATCGACGACTGCATGAGGTGCGCCCGCACCCGTGATGAGTTCATCGCTCTGATGACGTCCGAGGGTTACGGCGTCCGCTGGGAGGGCACCCGGCAGAACATCACCTATACCATCCCGTCCGGCATGAAGTGCCGTGACGACCGCTTACACGACAGGCGCTATTTGAAGGAGGCCATGGAGCATGAGTTTGGAATCAGGCAGAGACTTGTCGATGGAGGATTTGAAGAATCGAAATATGCCGCAGAACTTTCAGAGGGAGCAGCATACGCAGGAACCGGTGCCGACGTCAACGGTGCAGGAGGCTACAGCACCACCGTCGACGGAGCCACCAGTGCCAGAGGTACATCCGACAGAGGCGGAGTGGTCGGAGCTGCTGACGATGCTCCGCGCACTGTATCGCACCACGGCGGCACAGAACCGCAATGTGGAAAGGCTGATTTCCAAGCCAATCCTTTACACCACGAAAGCGCAAGTAGACACGCTGACAACGGAGTTGATGGCGATCCGCACGCATCTCGAACAGGCTGGGAGGCCGAAAGAGAGGCGCTTTTCGCTTCATCTTCCCAGACTGCATCTTCCGCACCTGTCACCGGCGCTGCTGCTCGTACCCCCGATTTTACTGGCGTTGTGGGTGGCGTGGTCGAGCTTGGACACGCTCTGGAACGCAATCAGTTCAATCCTCCCGTAAAGGATGCCACCGCCAAACCGGCCCATCATGACCGTGGCAAAAAGAGAAAGCTTGCCCCCGGTCAGAAAGCGGACGACCACGAGGACGAGCAGACATTCCAGCAGAGCATGTACTAAAACACCAAGCCGAAAGGGGGTGATTCACATGAATAAATCAAGCAATACGAGAAGAAACTATTGGTAACACAGAAGGAGGGCTATATTTGGAAATCAACATCCGAGACGACAGTAAAATTGTGGAGATCTGGCTTACCAACGCGGAGAAGCGGGATAACGCTCTGCGGGAAAGCCTCAAGCCGCTGTATCAGAAGTATGCAAAGCAAAAGTACCTGGTGGCGGTGTTCCAGTCCGGCGAACGCGACCTATGTGACGCGACAAGCGACTTGCTCTGCTATAACCGCAAGCGCCTTGCCGAACAGGAAGCGCATCGCCAGCGGCAACAGGGCATGACCATGGAAATGTAATTTTATGCAAACATGCTTCTGACAATAACGAAATCCATCGGCAGCCCCGGCGAAAGGCCGCGTCGGCGCTGCCGTGTACATAGGGGGCGGTGAAGAACACCGCCCCCGCTTTTTCAGTTGCATATTGTCAAATTGTGTGATACAATATTATCTGTAATAATGATTGATAATTTAATTCTAATTTGATAGAAAGGCAGGCGGTGATCACTTGGCTGACAACATCATCAAAAGCGGAGAAATCCTGCTGTATGACAATGGGGGCGACAGGGAGTTTGTCAGCGTCATCTTTCGGGACGAAAACTTCTGGCTGACGCAAAAGGCGATGGCGGAGCTGTTTGATGTGAATGTTCCCGCTGTGTCCAAGCACCTTCAAAATATTTATGACGAGGGTGAACTGGATCGTGGTGCAACGATTTCCAAAATGGAAACAGTTCAACATGAAGGTGAGCGGAGCGTCAAACGTTCGCTGGACTTCTACAACCTCGACGCCATTATCGCAGTTGGCTATCGGGTCAACTCTAAAAAAGCCACCCGCTTTCGCCAGTGGGCGACGAAAACGCTGAAGGAGTATATTCAAAAGGGATTTGTCCTCAACGACGAGCTGATGAAAAACGGCCGCCCCTTCGCCAAGGATTACTTCGACGAATTACTGGAGCGCATCCGTGAGATCCGCGCCAGCGAGCGCCGTGCCTATCAGAAGATCGCAGACGTGTTCGAGCAGTGCAGCTACGACTACGACAAAAACAGCGAGACCACAAAAGCGTTTTATGCCTTCGTGCAAAACAAGCTGCACTATGCCGTCACCGGCAAGACGGCGGCGGAGCTGATTTCCCAGCGGGCCACGCTGGACAGCCCTACCATGGGCTTGACCACATGGAAGGGCGCTCCGGATGGGAAAATTCTCAAAAGCGATACACTGGTGGCGAAAAACTATCTGAATGAAAAAGAGCTGTCCCGGCTCAACCGTCTCGTGACCATGTTCATCGACTACGCGGAGCTGATGGCGGAGGACGAACAGCTCATGAGCATGAAGGATTGGCTGGCCGAAACAGATCGTTTTCTCGCAAACAACCGCCGCAAGGTCCTTGACGGCAAGGGGCGCATCTCCCACGACGATGCGGTGAAAAAGGTTGGCGGCGTTTACGCGGAATTCCGCAAAAAGCAGGATGCCGATTATATCTCAGAGTTTGATCGGGAGACCGCAAAATACCTCAAAGGCGGTGAGCCGGATTGATAGAAAAATTTGATATCGCGGGCTACTGCCGCATCTCCGTGGATGAAGAATTAGACAGGGACAACACCTCCATCGAAAACCAGAAAGCCATCATCGAAGATTTTACAAAGCAGCACTTTCCCGACTCCACCCTGACCTTCTATGAGGATCGCGACCGCTCCGGCTACACCTTCGAGCAGCGGGAAAATTACCAGACCATGCGCCGGAGCCTGATGAGCCGCCAATACGACATTCTCATCGTCAAGGATTTCTCCCGCTTCTCCCGCCGCAACAGCCGGGGCCTTGTGGAGCTGGAGGATCTGCGGGACGCAGGGGTGCGCATCATCTCCATCGGCGACGGCATCGACTTCCCCAATGACGACGACTGGCTGAAAATCCAGTTCCAGTTCCTCATCAACGAAATGCCCGTCACCGACACCAGCAAAAAAGTGAAATCCGTGGTGAAGCGGCGGCAGGCCGACGGCAAATGGATCTGCGCCGCGCCTTACGGCTATCTCATAAACAAGCAGCAGCAATTTGAGATCGTCCCCACCGAGGCGGACATCGTGCGAAAGATATTCGCCCTCTATAACGACGGCTGGGGGTATAAAAAAATCGCCAATTACCTCACCGACGAGGGCATCCCCACCCCCCGCATGGCAGAGCGGGAACGCAAGGAAAAAGAGGGCATCGAATGTAAGCGGGCGGTAAAGCCTGTGTGGGCCATCGTGACGGTGCAGGGGATTTTGGACAATGACTTCTATATCGGCACCTTGCGGCAGGGGAAATACACCCGGAAAAAGATCAACGGCTCCGAAATCAAGCGGGATGAGGGCGACCATCTGGTGTTTGAAAACCACCATCAGGCCGTTATCGACTACCGCACCTTCGCCACCACAAAGGCTCTGCGGGAAAAACGCACCACCGGCAGCTATCGGGGGGTGAAGATCAACGACAACACCTACTCCGGCTTCCTCTACTGCGGCGACTGCGGCAGCCCCATGTTCGCCATGAGCCGCCGGGACATTCGGGACGCCTACCGCTGCGGCGAATATCACAAGCGGGGTTTAAAAGGCTGCACCAGCCACCACATCCGAGTGGACAAGCTGGACGAGCTGGTGAAGGCCTATGTGGAAAAGCTCAAGCTGAGCTCCGCCGAAATGCTGACCCGGCTCAACGCCGATCTTGCCCGGGAGGATGAGGACATCGGCGAAGCCGAGCAGGCGGCTGAAAATCTGGCCGAAGTTCTGGCAGACCTTCAAGAAGAACTCAAGGCCACCAAGCGGCAGCGCATCAGGGATATTATGAAACACCCGGAAAACGAGGAGGTTTTAGAGGAAACCTACGACGAGCTGGAATCCGACCTTCTGCGCCGCATCGAGGGGCTGCAAAACCAGATCGCCATGACGGAGGACAAGCGCAACACCATCATCGAGGTCAACCGCATCGCCAAGACCGCCATGGATGTGTTCGAGGACATTCTGAACAAGCCTAAGCTTGAGCGCAACGACCTGGAGCTGATCCTTGAAAAAATCAAGGTCTATGAGGATCACATCGAAATTCAGCTCAAGGCGGATATTGACGCCATTCTCAAGAGCGGCACGCTGCTCGACGCAGAAAGTTGGGCCGCCGCAAATTTTAAGTCAGGCATCGTGGATATCGGATCTTCCGTAGGGAACGACCCCTGTGTCGTTCCGTTCAAAATCGTCCAAACCTCCAAGAACCGCTTGGACAAGGTCTACGATGTCAATGTTATCAGTAACGGCGACCCGTTGGAAATCTTCACCAACCGGGACGGCGAGGTGATCTTCAAAAAATATTCCCCCATGGGTGAGCTGGGGGATTTTGCCGGGCAAATCTGCGATTCGCTGCACAAAGCCACCGAC
>Ga0160425_1003676_pt1 | contig 10971 bp, 9 predicted proteins | sample BioMet8_FD_108193 | JGI IMG/M metagenome (GOLD analysis project Ga0160425, IMG submission 108193) | Microbial communities from bioreactor (seeded with sewage sludge) at Lawrence Berkeley National Lab, California, USA - Biofuel... | ecosystem: Engineered > Bioreactor > Anaerobic > Unclassified ...
AATCCGTCGCTGGATTACATCGTCGATGTTCCGTCTTTTCAGTCAGGTGCTGTAAACAGAACAGACGGGGAGATACTGAATCCGGGCGGGAAGGGAATTAACGTCTCCCTGCTGCTGACACAGCTCGGCATCGAAAATACGGCACTTGGCATATCGGCTGGCTTTACGGGCCGCGAGATTATTCGCATGCTGGATGCAGGCGGAATCAGGACAGATTTTATCGAAGCACATCATGGAATTTCTCGCATCAATGTCAAGATACGTTCCGGAAGTGTAAGCGAGATAAACGGCCAGGGTCCGATGATTTCCGATGAAGATATCGCGAAATTGTATGAAAAGCTCGATGAACTGCAGAATGGCGATGTCCTTGTACTGGCAGGCAGTATTCCTGAGGGAATGCCGAATTCGATTTATATGGATATTATGAAGCATCTTGCGGACAGACAGCTGCTGACTGCGGTTGACGCGACGCAGAATTTACTTTTGAATGTACTGCAGTACAAGCCATTTCTGATCAAGCCGAATGTTCATGAGCTGGCTGAAATGCTCGGTGTTTCCATAAACAGCAAGGAAGAGGCGGCTAAGTACGCAAAGGAGCTTCAGAAGCGGGGAGCGAGGAACGTACTCGTTTCAATGGGTTCCAAAGGAGCGGTGCTTGTTAGTGAGAACGGAGATGTCTTTAAAGCCGCGTCACCTGTAGGTAAGGTATTGAGCGCGGTCGGATCCGGGGATTCGATGGTAGCTGGTTTCCTGGCAGGCTGGCTGTGGACAGGCCAGTATGAGGAGGCACTGCGGACAGGCCTCTGCGCAGGAAGCGCGACAGCTTTTTCCGATGGAATAGCAGACAGGAAACTGATCGAGGAAGTCATGGCTTCCTATGATTTCAAAGCGAATATGCAGGAGGGTTAATGAAATGAGAATCGTTGATTTACTGGATCCGAAGAGTATTGAGCTTCAAGGTGTTTCATCCGGCAAAGAAGACATCCTTAACAAAATGGTATCTCTTATGGCAGAAAGCGGTAAGATCAAGGATATTGAAACTTACCGCAGCGGAGTATTTGCCAGAGAAGAGGAAAGTACAACCGGTATTGGCGGTGGAATCGCCATACCGCACTGTAAATCGGATGCCGTGTTAAAGCCGGGGCTTGCCGCTATGGTGGTTCCTGAGGGAGTTGATTTTGATGCTCTTGACGGAGAGCCGGTTTATCTTCTTTTCCTGATTGCGGCACCGAATACTGCAGATAATGTGCATCTTGATGTTTTAAGCAAGCTTTCGGTACTTCTGATGGATGAAGAGTTTTCAAAGAATCTGAGAAACGCGAAAACGGTAGATGAATTTCTTGGGATAGTCGACGCGGCGGAAACAAAGGCTGACGCTGCGGAGAGCGGAAACAGCGAGGCAGAAGCGCCCGCGCAGGAAGCTTCCCGGAAGCTTCTTGCTGTTACAGGCTGTCCGACAGGCATTGCTCATACGTACATGGCTGCTGAAGCGCTTGAGAAACAGGCAAAGCTTATGGGATATGCCATCAAGGTGGAAACGAGAGGTGCCAGCGGGGCCAAGAATGTTTTTACAGATGAGGAAATCGCGGCAGCCGATGGAATTATTGTTGCCGCTGATACGAATGTGCCGATGGAACGGTTCAATGGCAAGAATCTTGTCGAAGCCCCTGTTTCAGACGGAATCAGCAAGCCGGAGGAGCTGATTAAGAAGGTTCTCGCCGATGATGCGCCGGTATATAAAGCAAAGAACGGCGGAGAGTCAGCGGCGGTTAAGGGCGCTGCTTCAGGCGGCGCAGGGCATCAGGTATACAAGCATCTTATGAATGGCGTATCTCATATGCTGCCGTTTGTAGTTGGCGGCGGTATCATGATTGCCCTCGCTTTTCTGCTTGATGATTACACAATCAATCCGAAAAATTTCGGTATGAACACACCGGTTGCGGCGTGGTTCAAGACGATCGGCGGCTATGCGTTCAGCTTCATGCTGCCGGTTCTGTCCGGATATATTGCAATGGACATTGCCGACAGGCCGGGTCTTATCGTTGGCTTCGTCGGCGGCTATATCGCATCCATCGGCTCCACATTTCTGGATCCGACAGGTGCCAGCACGATACCGGCCGGATTCCTTGGTGCTTTGCTCGCCGGCTTTGTAGGCGGCTATCTTGTTCTGTTTCTTAAGAAGGCATTTGCTCCGTTGCCGAAGGTGCTCGATGGTGTCAAGCCCGTGCTGCTGTATCCACTTTGCGGTGTCCTTCTGATCGGACTTTTTATGTGTGCCATTGACCCGCTTATGGGTGCCATCAATTCCGGACTTACCGGCGTGCTGAATTCCATGGGCTCGTCGAGCAGGATTCTGCTGGGGTGTATCGTTGGCGGCATGATGTCGATTGATATGGGCGGACCGATCAATAAAGCATCGTATCTGTTCGGCACTGGTATGCTGGCGGGCCAGACAGAAGGCGGCTTCATGATCATGGCGGCTGTTATGGTAGGCGGCATGGTTGCACCTATCGCGGTGGCGCTTGCAACAACGATTTTCAAGAATAAATTCACTCAGGAAGAAAGAAAATCCGGACCGGTCAATTATGTTATGGGTCTTTGCTTTATCACAGAAGGCGCGATCCCGTTCGCGGCGGCAGATCCGCTTCGTGTCATTCCGTCATGTGTTGTCGGCTCCGCGATTGCGGGCGGTCTTTCCATGGCATTCGGATGCACGCTGCGTGCACCTCACGGCGGGGTTTTCGTATTCCCGACAATCGGAAATGTAGGCGGATATATCGTAGCGCTCATCGTTGGCTCAGTTGTAGCAGCGTTCATGCTCGGCATGCTTAAGAAAAAGGTTGCAGAATAAAGTAGGAATCATTGAGCAGCATTTTAACTTATATCATAGAATCATTAAAATTGGAGGCATTTTGTAATGAAAGAATTTGAGTATGTTATCACAGACCCTGTCGGAATACACGCAAGACCGGCCACACTTCTTGTAAAGCACGCAAGTGCATTTTCGAGCAATATTAAACTGGGTCATAACGGCAGGGAGGTCAATGCGAAACAGATTCTCGGTGTCATGAGCCTTGGCGTAAAAAAGGGCGAAACAGTTATTGTTAAGGCAGAAGGCGACGATGAGGAAAAGGCTGTGGCCGATCTGGAAGCGTTCTTAAAAGAGAATATGTAGGCCGCTGCATTTCAGAAATGGAATGATGTACAAAAGGAAATGCATATTTCTGACTTGCATACTCTTCGTAAAATGATACAATAAAACAGGAAACTAACATTGCAGGATCTGTAAAGAAAGGATGTTTGAAGAATATGCCATTAGTTACGACTAAAGAAATGTTTAAGAAAGCGTATGACGGCGGCTATGCTGTAGGAGCGTTCAATGTCAACAACATGGAAATCGTTCAGGGTATTGTAGAGGCAGCGAATGAGCTGAATTCCCCGATTATCCTCCAGGTATCCAAGGGTGCACGCAGCTATGCGAACCATACGTATCTGATTAAGCTTGTGGAAGCAGCGATTGCCACTTCTGACATACCGATTGCACTGCATCTTGACCATGGTGACAGCTATGAGCTTTGCAGGGACTGCATCGACGGCGGCTTTACATCTGTTATGATCGATGGCTCCAAGTATCCGTTTGACGAGAATGTAGAGCTTACGAAGAAGGTTGTGGAGTACGCTCACGCGCATGGTGTTGTTGTAGAAGCCGAGCTTGGTAAGCTGGCAGGCATCGAGGATGCTGTTCATGTCAATGCAGCTGACGCATCCTACACGAATCCGGATGAGGTAGAAGCATTTGTAAACCGCACAGGTGTTGATTCACTGGCAATCGCCATCGGTACAAGCCATGGCGCGTTCAAGTACAAACCGGGCCAGAAGCCTCAGCTTCGTTTTGACATTCTGGATGAGGTTGTCAGAAGAATACCGGGCTTTCCGATTGTTCTTCACGGTTCATCCTCTGTATCTCCGGAATATGTAAAGATTATCCAGGAGAACGGCGGAAAGCTGGCAGACGCGATCGGCATTCCTGAGGATCTGCTCCGCAAGGCTGCCAAATCTGCTGTTTGCAAGATCAATATTGATACGGATCTTCGTCTTGCCATGACGGCCGGTGTCCGTGAAGTGCTTTACAATCAGCCGGAAGTCTTTGATCCGCGTGCATATCTGAAGGTGGGCCGTTCTTATGTGAAGGATATTGTAGCACACAAGATTACAACCGTCCTTGGAAGCGAAAACAAGAAATAATAGAAAGTTCAGTAATCATCAGAATTTGAAGCAGGCTCCTTCCGCATTGCATATCCTTGCGGAGGGAGCTGTTTTTATCCGTACCATTATTGACAATCCAGAAATACGCATATATCATGGAGGATAAGAAAGGTGGGATTCGCTTATGAAGAAAGAACAGCTTAAAAAGCTGATCGACACGGCAGCCGGCCGGATCCCGGCAGATCTTGTTATTAAAAACTGCAAGGTAATTGACGTATATTCCGGTACTGTTATGAAAGGCGATATTGCGGTATGTGACGGCCTGATCGCCGGTGTCGGAAGCTATCACGGCGTGACGGAAACGGACGCGGAAGGACTTTATGCGTCGCCTGGCTTTATCGACAGCCATATTCATATCGAGTCCTGCTTTGTGACGCCGGAGGAAATCGGGCGGCTGCTCACGCCGCACGGGGCGACAACGATCATTGCCGATCCGCACGAAATTGTGAATGTATGCGGAATTCCGGGCCTCGATTATATGATGAACGCTTCGGCCAGGACAGCGCTGGATATTAAATTCATGCTGCCCTCGTGTGTTCCGGCAACGTGTTTTGAAAACAGCGGAGCCGTTGTTGACGCGTCCGCAATGTCCGAGCCGCTTGGCAGAAAGGATGTCCTGGGTCTTGGTGAATTTATGGATTATCCGGGCGTGGTAAACGGTGTCGAAGGGGATATTGACAAGCTCTGCACTGCATCTGAGACAGGGAAGATTATCGACGGGCACAGTCCGGGACTTGAAGGGCTTGCTTTAAATGCATATGCTGCGGCCGGTGTTCACGATGACCATGAATGCTCAACATTAAAGGAGATGCAGGAACGGATCTCACGAGGCATGTACGTGCTGATGCGGCAGGGGTCGGCATGCCACGATCTCCGGACGCTTGTAAAGGGTGTGACGGACGAGAACAGCAGACGCTGTCTGCTTTGCTCCGATGACAGACAGCCGAGAACGATATTTGAGGAAGGTCATATCGACGGACATCTTTCTATCTGTGTTTCTGAGGGCATTGATCCGGTAGCGGCTGTCCGGATGGCAAGCCTGAATGCCGCTGAATGCTTCCGCCTGTATGATCGTGGGGCGATCGCTCCGGGGCTGCGTGCTGATATTGTCCTGCTTGAAGATTTAAGAGATTTCCACGTCAGAAAAGTATATATCGCCGGTGAGAAAGTGGCGGAAAACGGAAAATATCTCCGGGAAGTCAGACGTATCGACGATTCTTCCGTGCGAAGCAGCATGCATGTCAGCAATTTTTCGGAGGAACGTCTTAAGATGCACTTAAAGAGCGGTCATGTCAATGTGATTGAGCTTTGTCCGGGCTCTGTCGTGACGAAGAAGGGCATCGCGGATATCCGGCTGACAGAGGACGGGGATTTTATCCGTGACCCGGGCGCAGACATTGTAAAGCTGGCTGTAATTGAACGTCATCACAACACAGGGAATGTGGCGTGCGCCCTGCTTGGCGGATATGGAATTCAGCATGGCGCGGCTGCACTTTCTGTTGCGCATGATTCGCATAATATTATCGCGGCGGGTGTTGACAATCATGAAATAGCAGCGGCAGTCGAAGCGCTGATCCGTCAGGAAGGCGGAATTGTCCTCGTAAAGGATGGGCAGGTTATCGACAGCATGCCGATGCCGATTGCCGGGATTATGAGTGACCAGTCGGGAGAATGGGTCAGTGAGCGGCTGGAGTCGCTTAACAGGAACGCTGCGGATGTGCTTGGAATAAACAGGAACATTGATCCGGTCATGACATTGTGCTTCATGGCACTTCCTGTCATTCCGCATATCAAGCTTACGGACAAGGGACTTTTTGACGGAGATGCGTTTGCGTTTATGGATGTAGAGGCCTGAAATCAACAGAAAGCATATGATACGAAAAGAGCCGTATTCCGGCAGCAATTGCTGCAGAATCACGGCTCTTTGCCTTTGCCCTGACATTATCTTCACAGTTATGGCTCACTCTGGTTCGTCTTCCCAATCGTACTGTTCATCGGACTCCATCGTGTCGAGCAGCTTATCGAATGCGTCGGCGACGAGTTTAAATTCTTCATCGCCTGCGATATTCTCGAGGTCAGGATCCTTCTCATCGCCATTGTCAATATAGCGGTAGAGATACACCTCATCGGAAGCCTGTTCACCGTCGTCGTCCAGCGGAAGCAGGGCGATGTACTGCCGGTCGCCGGCCGGAAAAACGTCGATGATCACGCATTCAACCTGTTCGTCGTCATCAAGTGTCAGAGTGACGGTATCAAATCCGTCGGAATCCAGACTGCTGTTCATGATAATCCTCCCGTATGGCTGATCATGGTTTCTATTATGCATACTTTATCAGAAGTCAAATTGAATTGCAAGAGGAATCAATATTCGCTATAATGTAGGATAAGAATACAGGAGGGCTGCATGAGATGAAGAAACTGATATCCTGGAATGTCAACGGACTGCGCGCGTGCATAGATAAGGGCTTTACAGAGTATTTAAAACAGGCGGATGCTGATATTTTCTGCATTCAGGAAAGCAAGCTTCAGAAGGGACAGGTTGCGCTTTCACTGCCGGAATATCATCAGTACTGGAATTATGCCGAGAAGAAAGGATATTCCGGAACGGCAGTTTTTGCAAAGGAGGAGCCGCTGTCTGTGGCTTACGGACTGGGCATCGAGGAGCACGATCATGAAGGGCGCGTTATTACGCTGGAGTATCGTGATTTTTATTTTCTTACGGTATATACGCCGAATTCTCAGGACGAACTTAAAAGACTGGCCTACAGGCTTTCGTGGGAAGAGGCATTCCGTTCCTATGTCAGCCGCCTGAACGAGAAGAAGCCCGTGATTTTCTGCGGCGACATGAATGTTGCGCATGAGGAGATCGACCTTAAGAATCCTAAAACAAATCACGGGAATGCAGGCTTTTCCGATGAAGAGCGGGCAGCGTTTACAAAGCTCCTGAACGCAGGCTTTATCGATACATTCCGGTATTTTTATCCGGATACGGCAGGCATTTATTCGTGGTGGTCATATCGTTTTCACGCAAGAGAGAAGAACGCGGGGTGGCGCATCGATTATTTCTGTGTATCGGAGGCACTGGCGCAAAGGCTTGTCAGCGCTTCGATCAATACAGATGTTACGGGCTCTGACCATTGCCCGGTAGAACTGAATATAGAGTTATAAGACAACAGCAGGATGGAGGAACGGCTTAATATGAAGAAATGGTTAATTCGGAAGGTGACATCTTCCCTTCCCGGCGCGTTTGTTACGGAGCGGGGCGTACGGTTTGCGGCGAATGCTGCCGATGTGAGTGAATGCAGTCTTCTTCTGTATCGCAGAGGGAGTACCTCCATCCTTATGGAAATACCGCTGAAGCAGGCGGGAGAGCGGACGAATATCTGTGCCGTTGAGGTCTGCGGACTTGAACCCGCAAAATATGAATACAATTTCCGCATGGACGGCAGGGTTGTAACAGATCCTTATGCTGCCTGTGTCTCCGGCCGGAGGGTCTGGGGACGTCTCTGTACGCCGGATAAGGAACACAGCGTCCGGGGCCGGATACCGTTTTCGGATTTTGACTGGGAAGAAGACCAGCCGCTTGTGCGGCCGTATTCGGAAACAGTTATTTACTGTCTTCATGTCCGCGGATTCACAAAGGACAGTTCTTCCAGGGTCCTACACCGCGGTACTTTTCTGGGGGTGGCAGAGAAGATCCCGTATCTGACAGACCTGGGCATCAATGCGGTCGAACTCCTTCCATGCTATGATTTCTTTGAACGGAATGAGAAGAGCGGGCACATTAATTACTGGGGATATACACCTGGTTTTTATTTTGCGCCTAAGGCGTCTTACTGTGCAGCGGATGATCCGGTGTCTGAGTTCAAGACGATGGTGAAGAGCTTTCATAAGTCAGGCATCGAAGTATACCTGCAGTTTCACTTTGAAGATGATACAAACCCTGTTGTAATACAGGACGCTCTGCGGTACTGGACGGAAGAGTACCATATCGACGGGTTCCATGTCAGCGGAAAGACGGTTCCGCTTGATATTCTTGCGCTGGATCCGCGTCTCTGCAATATTAAGCTGATGACGGAGTGGTTTGAGGAAGAACGGTACAGTGACAGGAAAATTCCACGGAAGCATCTGGCCGAGTATAATGATGGTTTCAAGAATGATATACGCCGCTTTATCAAAGGAGACGAGGATCAGCTGAAGAATTTCCTGTATCGCTTCAACCGGTGCCCGCAGGACCGCGGCGTTATCAATTATGTGGCAGGAGCGCAGGGCTTCACGCTGATGGATATGGTTTCATACGACAGAAAGCACAATGAAGAGAATGGCGAACAGAACCAGGACGGTACTTCCTATAACTACAGCTGGAACTGCGGGGAGGAAGGTCCGTCCAGAAAGAAGAACATCCGTGCCCTGCGGACAAAAGTACGCATGAATGCCGTACTTCTTACATTTCTTTCACAAGGAACACCGATGCTCCTTTCCGGAGATGAATTCGGCAATACAAAATACGGCAACAACAATTCCTACTGTCAGGACAGCAAGGTTTCCTGGCTTGACTGGAACGATCTTTACAAGAACAGAGCATTCTGCGAATTCGTGAAGACATTGATTGCTTTTCGGAAGGAACATCCGGTTCTGCGGAGAGAAGAACCGTTTCAGATGCTGGATACATTATCATGCGGATATCCGGATCTGTCTTATCACGGAAGAGAGCCATGGGCTGCCGAATTTGAAAACTACAGCCGCCAGACCGGAATTCTGTACTGCGGTCTTTATGCCGCGAAGGAAGGCGGGAATGATGATTTTATATACATCGGCTGTAATATGCATTGGATCCGTCACGAGCTTTCCCTGCCGGATCTGCCGTCCGGTCTGAACTGGCAGCTCAGACTGTGCACCGACAGTGAAAACAAAAGTACTGTGCTGAAGGAAAGCAAATCACCGAAGAGGATGCTGGCTGATATCCCTCCGCGCAGCATCGTTGTTCTTTGCAGCAGCGGAAAGCAGCAGGAGCGTGTTGTGAGATGAGCAAAGCATGGAAGCATTTCTGTACAATTACGAATCATAAGAGAATGGTGATGGAGTACTGCTTTGAGGTAGGACTGTACTGGCAGGGCCTTCTGCATGATCTGTCAAAGTACAGTCCGCAGGAGTTTCTGGTTGGGTGCCGTTATTATCAGGGTGTCCGCAGTCCGAATAACGCGGAACGTGAAGATAAGGGATATTCCTCCGCCTGGCTTCATCATAAAGGCCGGAACAAGCATCATTACGAATACTGGATTGACTATAACATCAAAGGAGGCAGCATCCTTGCCGGCATGCGCATGCCGGACCGGTATGTCGTCGAGATGTTCATGGACAGAATAGCGGCCTCCCGGAATTATCAGGGCAGCAAATATACAGATCAAAGCCCGCTCGAATATTATAAAAAGGGCCGGGCAGCCGAGCTTATGCATCCTGCTGCAAGGGCGCTTCTGGAACGGCTTCTGCGCATGCTTGCGGAAAAAGGTCAGGATGTCACATTCTGTTATATCCGGCGTGTGGTTCTTCCGAATGCGAGAAGAAAGGAACTGCGCAGCGCGGTGCATGACCTTTTTCATTACAGAAAAATCACTCCGGATATGTCAGCCGGCTCTCGTCAATATTGATGAGAACTTCGTCGAGATAGCGACGTGCCCGGTAGGAAGCGATCGGAAGATTCATATCGAGATAATTGCCGCAGTCCCGCGGTGAAGCGCCTGGAATTTCACCCTTGAAATCTCGGATGAACGTGAACATTGCTTTCAGGAGCGGCAGAATATCACGGGAATCAGGACGCCCGGCGAGCAGCAGATAAAAGCCCGTGCGGCATCCCATCGGACCGAAGTAAACGACACGGGATCCGAAATCCGGATCATTGCGGAGATATGTCGCGCCAAGATGCTCAATGGCATGAATTTCCGCGGTTCCCATTACGGGTTCCGTATTCGGCTTTGTCATGCGCAGATCAAAGGTTGTGATATACTGGCTGCCGTACTGATCGACCCGTGATACGTAAACGCCGGGCAGCAGCTTTAAATGATTGATGGTAAAGCTTGTTATTTTTTCCATGGATGGCCTCCTGACTGCTGAATAGTCTACAGCAGTTATTTTAAACGATTAGCTGCAAAAAGAACAGAGGAATATCGGATTTGACTTAAAGAGTACACCGTGCTACACTTTAAAACGAGATTTTTGAAAGGGCAGGTTTTAAAAAATGATAAATGACAGAAAAGTACTTTTCAGCGGCATGCAGGCAACAGGAAACCTCACACTCGGCAACTATCTGGGCGCGCTGAAAAACTGGGTCTCGTTAAGCGATGAATATGAATGCTTCTACAGTGTTGTGGACCTGCATTCCATTACTGTCCGGCAGGATCCGTCTGAACTGCGGCGCCGCGCGCGTTCCCTTCTGATTTTATATATCGCGGCGGGCCTGGATCCGGAGCAGAACTGCATCTACTATCAGTCGCACGTTTCGGCACATGCGGAGCTTGCATGGATTCTGGACTGCTTTACATACATGGGCGAGCTGCAGAGAATGACACAGTTCAAGGACAAATCTGCGAAGCACGCGGATAATATCAATGCAGGACTTTTTACGTATCCTGTTCTGATGGCGGCCGATATCCTGCTTTATCAGGCAGATGTCGTTCCCGTCGGCATTGATCAGATGCAGCATCTTGA
>Ga0160425_1003678_pt1 | contig 10968 bp, 7 predicted proteins | sample BioMet8_FD_108193 | JGI IMG/M metagenome (GOLD analysis project Ga0160425, IMG submission 108193) | Microbial communities from bioreactor (seeded with sewage sludge) at Lawrence Berkeley National Lab, California, USA - Biofuel... | ecosystem: Engineered > Bioreactor > Anaerobic > Unclassified ...
CAGGAATTCCGCATCATCAAGTGTGTTACATATTGGGCCCCGGAAAACGGGGTACTATTTTAAGGAGGAGTTTCAAAGAATGAAGAAGCTCACTAAAACCCTGAGCCTCGTCCTCGTGATCGCTATGATCGTGAGCCTTTGCGTCGTCGGCGTTTCCGCCAAGACGTTCAGCAAAGACGGCGACAAGATCAACGAGAACTACAAAGAGGCAGTCGATGTCATGTCCGGCATCGGCATCATCGAAGGCACCGACACAGCCGGTACCACCTTCAATCCCACCGGCAACTTCACCCGTGCCGCAGCAGCGAAAATAATCGCTTACATGCAGCTGGGCGTTGACGCCGCATCCGCACTGAAGGGCACTGCCAGCACGTTCAAAGACGTACCGTCCACCAACTGGGCCGCACCGTACATCGCTTACTGCGCTCAGCAGGGCATCATCGCCGGTTACGGCAACGGCAACTTTGGTCCTGACGACGCCCTCACCGGCTATGCATGGGCCAAGATGCTGCTGTGCGCTGTCGGCTACGGTGTGAAGAACGAGTACACCGGCGCAAGCTGGAGCATCAACGTCGCCAAGGACGCTCTGACCAAGGGCGTGTTTGATAACGTTCTCTCCGCTTCCACCCCTGAAGTCATCACCCGCGAGCAGGCCACCCAGATGGCTTTCAACACCCTCACCGGCGTTGCAAAGGTCACCTACAGCACTCTGGCCGGCGACTATATTGACGCAAGCACCAGCATCAGCGGCGTAAGCACCAATAACTACACCCTGGGTCTGGCTGTTTACAAACTTCACAACACCATTAATCCTGCAACCTCAACTAACCCTGCCAACACCATCGCAACCAAGTATGACGCACAGACCACTGCCACCGTCAAGGGCGCAGTCTATGCCGCTGTCGACGGCGTCGTCTGCAAGACCGGCGACACCTTGAACACCGGCCGCTATGCTTACGTCTGGTACACCCAGGCCAGCAGCACCGCAGACAAAGTTCAGGTTTCCAGCATCTACTATGTGGACTCCGTCCTCGGCACTGCCAACAACGGCAAGGGCCTGACCGCATGGGGCACCAAGAGCACCACCAACCCGTACTTTGTGTGCCAGCTCGACAGCAATCCTACCTATTACTACAATGGCGCAGTTGACGCCAGCGGCACAAATTGCACCACTGCTTCCTCAAAGCTCGGCGTGACCTTCACCTTCGTCGACACCGACGAAAACGGCAAGGCCAATACCGTCTACTGCGTTGAGAAGACCACCGATGTTCTTAAGGCAGCTCCGTACACCTTCACCGGCACAGATACCAACAGCTACGTTTACATCGACATGACCGCCAGCGACATTGGTGCCAGCAAGACCGCCTCCACCGTGCTCGCTGCTCAGGTCCTCGGCACTGAGGGACTGGCTAAGGACGACGTCGTTCTTTATTACCAGAACCTTGCCAACGGCACCTACAACTTCGAGAAGGCCAAGGCCTTCACCGGCACTCTGAAGTCTGCCAATACTGTCGATAACAAGTACGTTGTCGACACCACCACCTACAGCCTGTCCGGACAGGCCATGACCGGTTTTAATTCTGTTGCATTTGCAGCTCTCAGCGCTGGTTCCGCCGCCTACTTCACCGACGACGCAGGCTATGTCGTGCTCGGCAAACTGGTTGACACCACGCCCACCGACATGCTCTACGTGCTGGATGTCGCCGGCTTTACTGGTGGCGTCTTTGCCAATGACAGGTTTGTCAAGGCTATGATGATGGATGGAACTATCAAGACTGTTGCTGTTGCCAAGGTCGGCACCAGCACAACCGATAAGCCCGCTGACGCCACTCTGTACTACTATACTGTCAATGCGGCTGGCGCATATGAGCTTACTGCTGTTCCCGCTGTCTCCGTCGGCACCAAGGGTTATGCCGCTGCAAGCGGTGCGGTTATTACCGGCGTCCCCGCCGCAGCCGGTGTGACCACTGACAGCACTACCAAGTTCATCTATCGCGACAAGAATTCTTCTGGCACCATGCTTGATACTGCAACGGTCTACACTGGCATTGCCAGCGCCAAGGCTGTCAGCGCCAGTGGCGGTGAAGCTTACATAGGCGCAAACGGCATCGCCCAGTATGTGTTCCTGGAGAACTGGACTGCTGCTTCTGCCACTTCCGATGATTACATCTATCTGCTGGGCGACACCTTCACCACCGTTTACAAGGCCGACGGCTCTGTGGATTACTACACGCTGCCCGCCATCGTCAACGGCAAGGTCGACGTCGTCAAGACCGCCAGCAACGTTCTGACCGCATATAATTCCACCAGCAACACGACCGGCCTCGGCAAGGGCGGCGCTGTTGTGAAGGACGCTATGTACACCGTAACCTATACCGACGGCGCACTGGCTGCCAATTCCATGACTCTGGTAAATCAGACCGCTTCTGCTGCGTCTTATTACTGGGGCAAACTGACCGGCACTGCCGCTGCTACCGGCGACACCGTCAAGCTCGGCAGCACCACCTTCACCTACACCTCCACTTGCGCTGTGTACTTCATCAACAGCACAACTCAGGCTGTTACCACCGGCGCCGTCACCGACATCAACGAGGATGCCAACGACGAAGTGTTCGCAGTAGCTACCGGCAAGACCGCCGATACCGCTGCAAACTATCAGCTGTCCGCAATCTACGTGCTGGTCAAGTAATTGATCTCCGCCTGACGGAAACTGATCACAAAACCCTAAAAGTTTTGGCAGGGCCCCCTCTTTCGAGGGGGCCCTGTTTTTGTAATCCATGAGTGTTGCCGCCGACGCGGGGCGCAAAAAACCGGAACGGGCGTACCCGTTCCGGTTTTGCTGCGGTATCTTATTTCGCGTAGATGTCGCCCACGGCCTTATTGAGAAAGCGGTTGGACAGAAACCGGGTGGCGAACACGGCCAGCGCGTACTTGCCGCCGATGACGCTCACCGGGGGCGGATTTTTCTGCAGAGCCCTGTGGGCCACGTAGGCGCCCGCCGCCTCGGGGGAGATGCCGGTGGTCTCGTCGTGCTCCATGACGGCCACGGAGCGACTGATGCGCCCGCCGTAAACGTCGTCCCCGGCGCAGCTCTTCTGCCGGGCAGCGGTGAAGCCGGTGTGTATGTCGCCGGGCATGATCACCGCGCACTCAATGCCGAAGGGGCGCACCTCGTTGGCCAGAGCCAGCGTGTAGGCCTTCACGGCCGCCTTGGACGCGGAATAGTAGGCCTGGAAGGGTATGGGGATGGGCGCGGCCACGGAGCTCATGCAGACGATCCTGCCGCTTTTCTGCTGGCGCATAACGGGCAGCACGGCCAGATCCATGTTCACCATGCCGAAAAAGTTCACGTCCAGCTGGCGCTTGGCCTCGGACGCTGGGGTGAATTCGATGGCGCCGGAGATGCCGAAGCCCGCGTTGTTCACCAGAATGTCGATGCGGCCCTCCCGGCGCACGACCTCCTCCACGCCGGCGCGGACCTCGTCCTCCCTGGTCACATCGGCCTTTATGTGGACGACGTCGGGGCATGCGCCCTCGTCCCTGCGGGAAAATTCATATACGGTGCAGCCGTTTTTCAAAAGCTCCTTCGCGGTGGCAAGCCCGATGCCGGAGGTGCCGCCGGTGACGATGGCTACTTTACTCATTTGTGGTCAGACTCCTCTTTGTTAAAATTCTTGAAGTATTTTACCACCACGCCGCGGATAATTCAATAGCGCCTGCAAGGTTATAAGAACGGGGCGCCGTCCTTTTTTTGAGAACGGGGCGCAGATGATACTGTCAAAAAAGTATTTTTGACAGTATCAAAATGCCGAATTTTTTGCGAAAGCGTAATATTCGCGAAAAAAGTCGCTGCGCTCCCTCAAGCCATGCTGCGCAGGGCTTGGGCGGCTATTCATCTCATTCGAGGCGGGGCTTCGCCCCCCGTCGAGCTCCCCCCGCAGAGAATTGGACAGCTCGTATTTTTTTATTTTTGACAAGCTGAACGGGGCGCCGTTCTTTTTTTGGGAACGGCGCCCCGCTGAGAAAATATTGTTCTCAGTATTTCATTGCCGCGCCGCGCATATAGCTGTCCGGCACGGTGGTCACCCAGGCATAGCACAGCTCCGGGTAGTGTGCGGAGGCGATGCCCAGAATGTTGGGCAGCAGCGTGGCCGCAAGATCGGGATGCTTCAGCGCAAAGCTGGTACCCAGCGCGGCCAGCTTCACCGCCGCCGTCTGTACCTCCAGCGGGTCGTACAGCGTGACGCCGGCAGATTTCAGCGCCTGCAGGATAAAGCTCTGCAGCAGCCGTGCGGGGGTAGTGCCGTATTTCAGCGCCCCGGCGGGGGTCATCACCGCCAGCAGCTTGGAGCTGTTCTGCGCCAGCAGCGTGAGGAAGGCGGCATAGGCGTCCTGTCCGGTGAAGGAGTCCACGCCGAAAACGTCGCTGAGCAGGTTTTCCAGAATGGGCTGCAGCTCGACCGCGTAATCCTCGCGGGTGAGATCGGCGGACATGGCGTTCACCACGCTGCGCAGGAACTGGCCCTGGGTCATCTTGCTGCCGTATACCGGCACCACGCCCAGAAGTCCCAGCCGGTATTCCCGGAAGCAGTCCACCAGATAAAGCCCCGTATTCTGCAGCGAGGCGAATTTCTTCAGCATGGCGGCCTTGTATGTGCCGTAATTGGCGCAGCCCTTCGTGGGCAGCACGTGATCCACTCCGTAGCGCCCGAAGCCCCAGCCGGACGGCGCCGCCAGCGCCACCACGTCGTTGTAGTTCATCACGTTCTGGATGTTGTTGTATTTTGCGGCGGAGAGATTGTCCCCGGACACCGCCCCCATGGGGGGCTCAAAGCAATAGCAGTACATGTCCTTGTGGGCCAGAGACACCTTTCCCAGGGCATAGCCGTCGTCGATATACCCGGCGGCCATGTTGGCCGCGGCGGCGGCCCTGCTGTAGCCGCTTATCCACAGCTTGATGCGGCCGGTGATGCTGTTGTCGGCAATATAGGATTTTATGAAAGACAGCACCTCGTCCCGGGCCGCCGCAAAGCTGGCATGGTCGCCGGACGCGCCGATGTTGAAGTTGCCGCCCCATTCCGCGCCGTAGCCCCAGCCCCGCACGCCCACGGCGATGAGAGTATAGGACGCGCCGTTTGCGGAAATACGCTTGCTGGCCGCAGTTACGCCCACGGAATCCAGCTCCGGGCGCTTGTTGGACCAGCTGTTCTCCCCGAAGGCGGTAAATCCGGTCTCCTTCATAAGCTTTTCAAAGTTCTTGCTTTTTTCATTGCAGGAGGAGGCCTGAGTGCTGCCGCCCGCGGCCATGCTCATGGCCAGGGACATGGACGCAAGATCTCCTCTGTAAACGGCGCCGTTTCCGGTGAAGAAAGCGTCGCTGTATGTATATGGCACAGTGTGATCCACATAGTTGTTGTCGTGGCCCGACTGATAGCTTACGGTGCCCTTCACCGCAGAGCTATTGGCCAGAACGCCGGCGGGCAGCAAAGACATCGCCATCACCAGCGCCAGTATGACGCAGGTCAGTCGTTTTTTCATTTCTCTTCCCCCTTCAAGGCATTTCAACTGCTTGTTTTCAATTCTACACGCATAAAATGCGCGCAACAATACCTTTGGGCGGTTTTAATTTTCACAAGCGCGCATATTTGGTTATATTTTAGTTGAAATATGTCAAAAAATACGATATTATAAATCCAGGCACAGGCCGCATTCGCGCACAAAGGGGGACGAGCCAAATGAAGCAGGTACTTATAGTCGACGACGACGTTATAACCAACAATTCCATTAAGGCCATTCTGACCGGTACCTACCGCGTGTCCCAGCTGACCAGCGGCACTCAGGTTGTGGAATTCCTGCGGAAAAAGAAGACCGACCTCATCCTGCTGGACATATACATGCACGACATGAACGGCATAGAGGTCATGCAGCAGCTGAAGTCGGACAAGACTCTCTCCCGCATCCCCGTGATATTCCTCACCAGCGATGTTTCGGAGGAGACGGAGGCCAAATGCCTGCAGCTGGGCGCGGTGGATTATGTGCACAAGCCCATCAGCCGTCAGGCGCTGGAGCAGCGGGTGGAAAACCACCTCATGGCCGCCGAGTCCTACGAGAGAGTGCGCCAGATGTACGAAAACGCCAGCCACGAGACCAAGACCAGTCTGGAAAAGATACGCCACGACGAACTGACCGGCCTTTGGAACCGGCAGCATATATACGAGGAATTTTCCGTGCTCATGTCCCGGTCGGACGCCCAGTGCTCGCTGGCGTTCATCGACATGGACAATTTCAAATCCATAAACGATATTTTCGGCCATCAGGAAGGCGACGCGCTTTTGAAGCGCTTCGCGGCAATCCTGGCCGAGCTGGAAAAGACAGGCACCGTCCCGGCCCGCATAGGCGGCGACGAATTCATGCTGCTGATGCCGGGACAGGTGAACCCATCCGTCATACAGGACATGTCCGACTACCTGTTCCAGAAATCCAGCAAGCAGGTGCTGCCCCAGGCCGAGCCGGGAGCCGTGACCTTTTCCATGGGCGTGGCCTTCGCGCCGGAGGACGGCGCGGACTTTGAAAGCGTGGCGGCCCTGGCGGACATGGCGCTGAGAAAGGCCAAGAGCCTGGGCAAGAACAGGGTGTATTTTGCCCGCAACCTGAACATCCGCAGCCCCAAGCGGGAAAAGGAGCACGACCTGACGGGCAGCATGACCTCGCTGGAGCATCTGATGCAGGGCCGCCGCTCCGATCGGGGCGCGCTGGTAATACAGTTCGGCGAAATGCGCATCCTCTACCTCAGCATCAAGCGCATGCCGCAGGCAGTGGCCGATCAGATAAGGGCCGTGATGCTCACCGTGGCGCCGGAGGACTGCAATCCCTTCGATTCCGGCCGGCTGATGCACGCCGTGTGCGAAAAGATGGACGGCGTCACCACCGTGGCGCGCTACTCGCAAAATCAAATAATCGCCCTCACCTGCGGGCGCGGCAAAGAGGAACTGGAAAAAGAATTTAAAGCAATGACGGAGGCCGGTGGCTATGGCAGAGTTAAAATTGAAATTATTTGACGGCGGCGTACTGGCCGACAGAAACTGCCCGCTGTGTTTTTCAAACAAGTGCTCGGTGCGGCAGGAAGAAGACGGCGCCGTGAACATACAGTGCCGCACCTACGGCACGGATGTGCGCTTCGACAGCTCCGTGTTCTCGGAGGGCGCCGAGGTGCAGCGTAAGCTTATGGAGCTTGCCGTGGAGAAGCTGGTGCGGGACGGCGGGAAGGAGCCGCTGACCTTCGGGTTGGGGCCCGGGACGGCCCAGGGCCGGTACTGCGATCTGGAGGCGGAGCTGAAAAACTATCCGGCCACCTTTATGGACAAGGCCCGGCGGGCGCTGATGAATCTCTCCGCGCGCTATCCGCAGTACGGCGTGCCCTTCACCGCGGACGAGAACGACTGCGCCCTGCTTTTCTGCGCCACGCCCCAGGAATCCGACGGGCTGTGCCGCATCATGTGCGATCTGCACTGGCTGAAGGCCATGAACGGCCGCGGCACCTTCATGATAACGGCCGAGGGCTGGAAAGAGGCCGAGAGCGGGCTGAGAGACAGCCGCCAGGTACGTCAGGCGTTTATCGCCATGAGCTACTGCGAGGGCTCCCAGCCCATCAGGGAGGGCTTCAGGACGGCCATAGAGACCTGCGGCTACTTTCCCTGCATAATCGACGAGGTGGAACACAACGGTCAGATAGTGCCGGAGATATTTTACGAAATCGGCCGCAGCCGGTTCCTGGTGGCGGACGTGACCTACCCCAACTACGGGGCGTATTACGAGGCGGGCTATGCCCAGGGCATGGGCAAGGAGGTCATCGTATGCTGCCGGGAGGATGTGGTGTCCGGCGCCGACCGCCCCCATTTCGACATCGCCCAGAAGTTTCTGGTGATATGGCGCACCGAGGACGAGCTAATAGAGCGTCTGTGCCGGCGCATAGAGGCCACTATCACCTGAGCCCTTTATAAACCTAAATCTCATATCTCTTAATCCTCTTTCTCTTAAGAGATCTCTTATATCTCCTATCTCTTACTCTACTCTTCCCTCTTTTCTCTCCTGAAACGACGACATCCGCCGGAGGCCTTACACATCAAGGCTCCCGGCGGATGTTTGCTGTACGCTTTTATACAAGTAAAATTTTGTTCCCGGTTTTTTTGTTGTACGCCGGGGCGCGGCGAAGGTCTGCGGAAGGGGTTTATTCTCTGTTGAGTATCTGCATAAACTCCTCGCCGGTGATGGTCTCCTTGGTGTAAAGGTAATCCGACAGCTCCCGGAGCTTGCCCTCATGGGACTTCAAAAGCTCCCGCGCCTTGGCGTGCTGCGTCTTTACGATCTCCACCACTCTGCGGTCTATATCGGCGGCGGTGGTCTCGGAGCAGGACAGGGACGAATCCCCGCCCAGGTATTTGTTGGAGGTGGTCTCCAGCGCCACCATGTCGAAGTCCTCCGACATGCCGTACTTGGTGATCATGGCCCGGGCCAGCTTTGTGGCCTGCTCGATATCGTTGGACGCGCCGGTGGTGACCGAGCCGAAAATAAGCTCCTCCGCGGCTCTGCCGCCTGTGAAGGTTGCGATCTTGTTCTCCAGCTCCTCCCGGCTCATCAGGTTGTGTTCCCCCTCGTCCACCTGCATGGTGTAGCCCAGGGCGCCGGAGGTGCGGGGCACAATGGTTATCTTGGTCACCGGGGCGGAATGGGTCTGCAGGGCGGCCACCAGGGCGTGGCCGATCTCATGGCTGGATACGATCCTGCGCTCCTCGTCGGAGAGTATCTTGTTTTTCTTCTGGTAGCCCGCAATGACCACCTCTATGCTCTCCTCCATGTCGGACTGGTTCACCGTCTGGCGGCCCATGCGCACTGCCCGCAGGGCGGCTTCATTCACCAGATTTGCCAGCTCCGCGCCGGAGCAGCCGGCGGAGGCTCTGGCGATGGCGTTGAAATCCACGTCCTCCGCCAGCGCCACTTTCTTGGCGTGCACTCTGAGTATGGCCTCCCGGCCCGCAAGGTCCGGCAGCTCCACTGGCACCCGGCGGTCGAAGCGGCCTGGGCGCAGCAGCGCGGGATCCAGCACGTCGGGGCGGTTGGTGGCGGCCAGTATCACCACGCCTCTGGAGCCGTCGAAGCCGTCCATCTCCGTAAGGAGCTGGTTCAGGGTCTGCTCCCTCTCGTCGTTGCCGCCCAGGGCGCCGGCATCGCGCTTTTTGCCGATGGTGTCTATCTCGTCTATGAAAACTATGCAGGGGGCCTTCTCGCTGGCCTGATTAAAGAGGTCGCGCACCTTGGACGCGCCCATGCCCACAAACATCTCCACAAATTCCGAGCCCGCTATTGAGAAGAACGGCACCTCCGCCTCGCCGGCGACAGCCTTGGCAAGCAGGGTCTTGCCCGTGCCCGGAGGGCCCACCAGAAGCGCGCCCTTGGGCATATGGGCTCCGATCTCGTTGTACTTGGTGGGATCGTGGAGAAAGTCCACTATCTCAGCCAGGGCCTCCTTGGCCTCCTCCTCGCCCGCCACATCGGCAAATTTGATGCCGGTCTCGGAGGGGACGTACACCTTGGCCCCGGATTTGCCAAAGGACATGGCGTTGCCCAGTCCGTTGGTGCCGCTGGCCATCTTCTTGACCAGCAATTCTCCCAAAGCGATAAAGATCACCATGGGCAGCACCCACTCCAGCAGTATGGTAATCAGGGCGGACTGCTGGGGCTGGACTATCTCGGTGCCGAAGGAGGCGCCGGAATCGGACAGCTCCTTCACCAGGTCGGGATCATCCATCTTGCCGGTCTTGTAATAATTCGCCGGGTCGGAGGTGTCGGAAAACACTATCTGGTTTTCCTGTATCTCAACCTCTTTGACCTTCTTGTCCTCCAGCATCTGCAGAAAGGTGCCGTAGTCCACTTCCTTCACCTGCTGGGAAAGGAGGCTGGGGAACAGTGTGGCGTTCAGCAGCAAAAGCAAGATAATTGCGATGATATAGTACCATGCCAGCGGTTTTTTTGGTGATTTCGGGTGCGTCATATACAAGATCTCCTATTTGTTAACATTTTTCCCACAGTTTTGTGAGATAATGTTAAAATATTAATGATAATATTATGGTTCCGGGACTGCGGTTTGGCAAGTTAAATTATTGTGAACGTCATGGTTACAGATAACGAGTTTTGGGTAGTGCGCGAGCGGGTATGAGTATTATAAAATAAGAGGGGGTGTTTATACAGATGAAAGACAGAACAAAAAATGAGCTGGCCGACGCATATCTGAAGCTGCTGTCCTCACAGCCGCTCAGCTGCATAACCATCCAGAACATTGTGGATAACGCAGGCTACAGCCGCAAGACCTTCTATTACTATTTCTCGGACATATACGATCTGACGGACTGGGTGCTGAACCGTGAGATACAGGGTTTTCTCCAGCGGCGCTCCTCAATTCAGACCCTTCACTCCGGCATGCTGGAGCTGGCCCGCTTCATGACGGAGCACCGCAAGCTGCTTACCAACGCCTACAACTCCTACGGCAGCGCCATGATCGCCAAGGGCATACAGTCGACGCTGAGCTCCTACATCACCGACGCCATCGATCTGCAGCTGGCCGGCAGACCCTGTGATCCCGAAAGCAAGCAGCTGCTGGTGAAGCTCTACATATACGGTCTTTACGGCTTTATTATCGAGTGGATAAACGGCGACATGGAGGGCGACTTTCAGCAGACCTCCGGCCGCATTATGGACATGTGCGAAAAACTGCTCAACGTTTACCTGGACACTATGCTGACGGGCGGGGAGCTTCCCTCCTCTGACTGATCCGCACCGGAAAAAGAATTGAAGGGCGCGTTGCAAAACGAACCTGGGTGAAAAACAGAGAATCGGTCAGCCCGAAAGGGTTGGCCGATTCTCTGTTTTGCGTTAAAATGAATTTATGAAGAAACAAATAACGCAAAACCAGTA
>Ga0160425_1003702_pt1 | contig 10912 bp, 12 predicted proteins | sample BioMet8_FD_108193 | JGI IMG/M metagenome (GOLD analysis project Ga0160425, IMG submission 108193) | Microbial communities from bioreactor (seeded with sewage sludge) at Lawrence Berkeley National Lab, California, USA - Biofuel... | ecosystem: Engineered > Bioreactor > Anaerobic > Unclassified ...
CAGCATCTGCACCTGCACGCACGGCACCCTTCAAATCATCAAACGATCCGGCCGGTGAAAGCAGTTCTACTTTATTCATACGCTTTCATCCTTGTCGATATATGGAATTCCAAGGTGACTGTACGTTCTCTGCGTCGCCATGCGTCCGCGCGGTGTCCGGTTAAGAAAACCATTCTTAATCAGATAAGGCTCGTACACATCTTCAATTGTGCCGGCATCTTCTCCGATCGCAGCCGATAGTGTATCCAGCCCGACCGGTCCGCCGTCAAACTTCTCGATCATTGTGGTCAGAATATTCCGGTCAACACGGTCCAGGCCAAGCCGGTCGACTTCCAGAAGATCCAGCGCAAGTACAGCGACTTCCTCTGTTATTACACCGTCGTACCGTACCTGCGCGAAATCGCGTACCCGCTTCAGCAGCCGGTTTGCAAGACGCGGCGTTCCGCGTGAACGTCTCGCAAGCTCCATCGCTCCGCCCTTGTCGATTTCAACATCAAGCACCTTTGCTGATCGCAGTATAATCGCAAGCAGCTCCTTCTCATTGTAAAACTCAAGATGATTGACAACCCCAAACCGGTCGCGAAGCGGTGCTGTCAGCATACCGGCGCGCGTAGTGGCACCTACAAGCGTAAAGTGCGGCAGATCAAGACGAACCGAACGCGCAGACGGTCCCTTTCCGATCATAATATCAATGGAAAAATCCTCCATTGCCGGATAAAGGACTTCCTCCACCTGTCTGTTCAGCCGGTGGATTTCATCGATAAACAGGACATCGCCGCTCTGCAGATTATTCAGAATGGCAGCCATATCTCCCGGCTTCTCAATAGCCGGTCCGCTCGTCACCTTAATGTCAACGCCCATTTCATTGGCAATGATTACCGCGAGCGTCGTCTTGCCAAGACCCGGAGGCCCGTAAAAAAGAACATGATCCAGTGATTCGCCGCGCTTCCGCGCCGCCTCAATATACACCTTCAGCGTTTCCTTCACCTGCTCCTGTCCGATATAATCCTTCAAAAGTCTGGGCCGCAGGCTGTTCTCCAATAATTCTTCTTCCGTATTCAAATCTGTGTTGATCATTCTGCCTGCCATCTGTAACCTCTTATATTTCCTTCAGTGCCTTCTTCAATATATCTTCAGTAGACAGTCCTTCCGCACCCTGAATCCGGTTGACTGCCTTCAAGGCATCCGTTCCTGAATATCCAAGCGCGATGAGTGCCTGTACCGCATCCGACCGGGCGTCATCGCCGCCGGATGCTTCCGCGGTACCTAATTCACCCGTATCAAGAGCACCGGAAAAATCAATTTTATCCTTCAGCTCCAGAATCAGCTTCTGTGCTGTCTTCTTCCCGATACCGGGCGCCGCCGAAATACTTTTGACATCATCGGAAAGGATCGCAAAGCGCAGATCCGAAGCGGACATGCCTGACAGAATACCCAGAGCGCCCTTCGGTCCGATACCGCTGACTCCGATCAGGAGCCGGAACATGGTAAGTTCGTCCCTGCTTAAAAATCCATACAGAACAGCAGCATCCTCACGGATTGCCAGATGCGTGTAAGCCATGATTTCACCGCCCGTCTGTCCGATCCGTTTCAGTGAGGAAAGGGGCATGAAGACCTCATATCCGATACCTCCGACATCAATAATAACCCTGTCCTCTTCAATCATCGCGATTTCGCCGCGTAAAAAAGCTATCATGTCAAAAGGATTCCTTTCATTCTCCGCGTAATCTCTCCACCCAGTATCCCGATCAGGATTCCTGTCAGCGTACCGGAAAGAATCAGCAGCGGCATATAATAAAATATCTGAAACGTATTGACTGTTACAGCTGCGATAAAAAGCTGTCCGATATTATGAAATACACCTCCGGCAATGCTGACGCCGCGGATGGAAAACCAGCCTTTCCCTTTCAGCCATATCATGACGGAAAGGCTTAATACAGCACCTGTCAGACTGTATAAAATGCTGACCATGTTTCCGAACATCATACCGACAACAAGTATCCGGACCAGGGAAACAAACAGAGCATCAGCCGGTCCGTACAGATACAGGACGGCAATCACAGCCATATTTGCAAGTCCCAGCTTCATACCTGGAATGCCTGAAAAAAATGGAATCATGGATTCCACATATCCAAGTATAATCGCGAGTGCTGAAAAAACACCAAGAAATGCAGTTCTGTTCTTCAAGAAAACCTCCTAAATTCATTCTGATTATTCTGCCATTGTATCAACCGCGGCATTCTCAGATGCGGAAATCGTAATGATAACCTTGTTCGGCACACAGACGATCGACTCTCCGGAACGGCTGATCGGTGACTGCTTCAGGCACAGTCCGTTCGGGCAGTCCGCTTTCGTCATCCGGATCGTGCCGCTTGCGATCTCCGCCTCGTTTGAGTCGCCGATTTCAATGACACGATCCTCCGAAAGAGGATATCTTCCATATTCCTTTCCATCCACTGTGATCACTGCTTCGTCGCCCTTATATGAGACAAGTGTACGCGCCGCAAAAAGCCAGCCGAGACCTGCCGCAAGCAGGATAACAAGAAGGATCAGATCATTTCTTTTCATGGTTTTTCTTCTCCAGCACTTGTATTATCATACCATAGATTAAAAATCTCTTCAACCATACGTTCGATGTGCTATAATCATGAAAAAGAGCAAGAAAGGATTTACCCATGAAACGAACCTGCTTCGCGTTTATTCTTATAACTACCGCACTCTTGACTGCCGGCTGCAGCTTATCGTCATCATCTCAGTCACAGACACAGTCTCCTTATACGGCAACGGGATACTATTTCAATACAATTGTAACGATTCAAATCTATGACGGTGACAGGGAAGCCGCCGGTCAGGGCTGTCTTGATCTCTGCCGGAAGTATGAAGATTTATTCAGCAGAACAATCGATACAAGTGATGTTTCGGCGATCAATAACGCCGGCGGAGCACCTGTCACCGTTTCCATCGAAACAGCGGATATTATTCAGACCGCTCTGAAATACAGTGAGCTTACAGACGGCAGGTTCGATATTACAATCGCTCCCGTCACGGAACTGTGGAACATCGACGGCGACAATCCTTCCGTACCTTCATCCGACGATATTGCCCGGGCACTGTCCCATGTAAGCTACAAGGGCATCGAAGTAAACGGCAGCACTGTCACGCTTCATGAGCCGGCGGAATCGATTGATCTTGGCGGTATTGCAAAGGGATATATTGCCGACAGACTGAAGGAATACCTGACCGGAACCGGTGTGTCGCATGCCCTGATAAATCTCGGCGGCAACGTTGTAGCACTCGGCGGAAAGCCGGACGGTTCCGATTACACAATTGGAATACAGCGCCCCTTCTCGCAGGAAGGGACGCCGATTATTACCATTCAGGCAGATGAATGGTCTGTTGTATCATCCGGCCCGTATGAGCGGTATTTTAAGCAGAATGGAAAGATCTATCACCATATCATGGACACATCAACCGGATATCCTGTCGACAACGATCTTCTCGGCGTCACCATCATTTCAAAGGAATCAGCTGCCGGCGATGCTTTAAGCACCGGCTGCTTTGCGCTTGGTCTTCAGAAGGGGCTGGAGCTTATAGACACGCTACCCGACACATACGCCGCATTCATAACAAGTGACTACACTGTTCATTATTCTGACGGTTTTGAGGATATGTTCCACCCGATTACCGAATGACGCCCTTTGGGCAGACACTGGCACATTCACCGCAGTTGATGCATTTCATGTAATCGATATGCGCGACGTTGTCATGCACCTTGATTGCTCCCTGCCTGCATGTCTTTTCACAGATGCCGCAGCCGATGCATCCGACCGTACATACCTTCATGGTTGCTTTGCCCTTTTCCGTCGAACTGCACCGCACATGATATTTCTTGTCGTACGGGACCAGCTCGATCAGCTTCTTGGGACAGGCCTTGATGCATTTACGGCAGGCCCGGCAGTTATCCCAGTTCACCGTGGCAATTCCGCGTACAATATGCATCGCCGCGAAATCACATACCTTAACACAGTCGCCATACCCGAGACACCCGTATATACATGCCTTTGGCCCTTTGTTCACAACATGACTCGCCATCAGACACGTCTCAATACCGGAATAATCATACGCGTTCTGTGCGCTGTCAATGAAGCCTGAGCATTTTACATAAGCCACCTTATGCTCCACTTCAGATGCTTCAACCTTCATAATTCCGGCAACTTTAACAGCTACCTTCGAGCCGCCGACCTGACAGCCGTTAACCTCTGCTTCACCTCTTACAATAGCCGCCGCGAGCCCGGCACAGCCAGGATATCCGCATCCACCGCAGTTATTGCCCGGCAGCACCTCCAGAATTGCTTCCTCGCGCGGATCCGTTTTAACTGCGAAGCGCTTTTCCGCCGCACCCAGCGCTATACCAATGACGATCCCAAGCCCAGCTATAATCACTACCGTCATGACAATCATTGTTGTATCCATCTGTTTCTCCCCTCTATCCGATCAGGCCGGAAAATCCGAAAAACGCCATTGCCATCAGCCCTGCCGTGACGAGGACAATCGGTTTGCCGCGAAAAGCATGATCCACATCATTATATGCAATCTTCTCACGAATACCGGCCATCATTACAATTGCAATCGTAAAACCGACTGCCGTCGCAAATCCATTTACCGTACTCTCTGCGATATTATAGGAGTTTGTTACATTCTTAAGAGCAACACCGAGAACAGCGCAGTTCGTCGTAATCAGCGGCAGATAAACTCCAAGCGACTTGTACAGGGAATGCATGTATTTTTTCATGACAAGCTCTACAAGCTGCACAAGTGCCGCGATAACTAGGATAAAAACAATCGTCTGAAGATAATCATATTCCGGATACAGAACAGTCCTGTAAATCGTGCTCGTCACAAGTGCGGACAGTGTTATTACGAAGATAACGGCCGCTCCCATTCCCGCGGCTGTCTTGATCTGTGATGATACCCCGAGGAACGGACAGAGTCCCAGAAACTGACTCAGAACAACGTTATTTACGATCGCGGAGCCAATCAGTATGACAATTAACGTTTTCATGATTTTTTACCTCCCTGCGCTTTTCGGAAAAGTGCTTCTTTTCTTAAAACGTATTCCGGTTTTTCACTATTCTTATTCTCAGGACATGCCCAGTTTGTACATGAAAAACATGCTCCCTCATCACAGATAAGCGAACCGCGCTTCTTTTTTCTGCGATCCGTCCGCTTGAACGAATTAATCACGACTATAAGTCCCGCCAGAACAAAAAATGCACCAGGTGCCAGAACGAATATCGTAATTGGCTCATAGCCTGCTTTCCCGCTGGCAGCATCCGCAAGCGGTACAAGCTGAACGCCGAAAATGCTGCCGGAGCCGATCAGTTCACGGATTACCCCTACACCTGTGATTCCAAGCGTAAAGCCAAGCCCCATTCCGATACCATCAAAAAGCGACTCCATAACCGGATTCTTTGAGGCATACGCCTCTGCACGTCCAAGAATAATACAGTTTACAACGATCAGCGGAATATAAATGCCGAGCGCGTTGTAAAGAGAAGGCACAAAGCCCTGCAGCAGAAACTGTACAACCGTTACAAACGTTGCCACAATGACAATATACGATGGCATTCTTACGCTGTCCGGTATTACATTCCGAAGCAGGGATATCATCGCGTTTGAAAGCGCGAGTACAACTGTCGTCGCGAGACCCATGCCGATACCATTAATGGCAGACGTTGTTATGGCAAGTGTCGAGCACATCCCGAGTGACAGCACAAAGGTCGGGTTTTCTTTAATGATTCCATTGTAAAGTCTTTCCATGCAGCTATTCACCCGACTCACCTCCAAGCACCTCACGGTAATACAAAAGGCCGGCGTTGACACCATTTGTCATAGCGCGCGATGTAATCGTTGCGCCGCTTATCGCATTGATTTCCGAATCGTCCGCTGCGCCTGTCTTTGTAACTGAAAAGGTATCGACCTTTTTATCCGTATACTGATCACGGAACGCAGACGTTGTCGCTTTCATTCCAAGACCGGCTGTCTCCGAAATGCTCAGGATCTCAATACCGGTTACCGATCCGCCATTTCGTATGCCAAGCTGGAACTCGATCTCCCCGCCGTATCCCTCTTTCGATGTGATATCCAGAATATACCCGATAGAGCTTCCATCAGAAGCCTCAGCCTCAATGGCTTTTCCGATTGTATCCTTTTCATATCCGGCTTCTGTGAGAATTTCCGCAGCCTGTTTCTTGTCAAAATTCTCGACCACCTGAAAATCGGATGCCTCGCTGAATACCTTTTTGTATGATTCCTGTTCCCGCTTTTCCTGTGCCTCGGCGATCGGAAGCTTTGTGATTTCGTGCACGGCTCCAAGCAGGAATCCGGATATCAGCGTGATGATAAAAAGAATCATCGCGCTCTTGACTACTTTGCCCATGCGCGCTCACCTCCTCTTCCAAAAGCCTTCGGCACCGTTGCCCGTTCAATAAGAGGCACCAGCAGGTTGCTGAAAATAATTGCATAAGAAACGCCTTCTGCCGATGATCCGAAGATCCGGAACAGACCCGTCAGAATACCAAGAATGGCGCCGTAAATAAGCTGACCGTTCGGCGTAATCGGTGACGTTGTATAATCCGTTGCCATAAACCAGGCTCCCAGCATCAGACCGCCGCCGCAGAGCTCTGACGCGATATAATACCAGTCAAAGCCATGGCCGCTGAAAAAGCCGAGAAACAGGACAAACGTTCCCAGATACATAACCGGAATCTTAAAATCAATCACACCAAGCACCAGCAGAAAAGCAGCACCTGCAAGTAGGGCAATAACTGAAGTTTCACCGATCGTTCCCGGGATTCTTCCTGTCATCATATCGATCAGGTTCGTCTGGGCAATCTGGCCGTTCTTTATAAGAGCCAGCGGAGTCGCACCTGACATACCATCGTATGAAAAGCTTGTCATGGTTCCCGCAAAGGAAATCAGAAGGAAGCATCTTCCGCCGAGTGCCGGATTCATGATATTCTGACCGATGCCTCCAAACAGCTGTTTTACGATGAAAATTGCAAACACACCGCCCAGCACGCCCATCCACCATGGTACATCCGGTGAAAGATTAAGAGCCAGCAGCAGTCCGGTCACCGCCGCGCTGTTGTCCCGGATCGTTATCGGCCTGTGCCGGAAATACTGATAAAGATATTCAGTCGCCATACATGCGGCTGTCACCGCGATAACGAGTACAAGTGCGTTTCGTCCGAAATTCAGAATTCCGAAAATTGTTGCCGGCATCAGTGCGATCAGAACCTCAGCCATAATTTTCGATGTGGAGGATTTGTCGTGAAGATGCGGTGATGCTGATATCAAAAAACGTTTGCTCATTGCTTCTCTCCTCCTTTTGCAGCTTTCTTCTGATTTCTGCGGTCTGACAGAATAATCTGCCGCATCGTGCTGATCGTCTGCTTCAGCTGACGCTGAGCAGGACAGATATAGCTGCAGCACCCGCATTCACAGCACTCCATTCCATTCCAGTGAATAAACTCCTCAGAAGCACCGCGTTCTGCAAATCTTGCAAGCCTTGACGGCACAAGGTTTTCCGGACAGACGGAAACACATCTTCCGCAGCTGATGCACGGATCCGGTTTCTTAGCGCCGACATATATCTTATCAAAGCAAAGGAATGCTGAAGTTGTCTTCGTTACAGGCGTATCGATGGTATACATGGCAAAGCCCATCATCGGCCCTCCCGAGAGAAAACGGGACGGTTCTTTCGGACACCCTCCTGCCGCCTCTAAGAGCTCGATATGGTTCATACCGATCGGGACACGATAATTGCCAGGCTGTGCGACGCTGTCTCCGGAAACGGTTATTACACGCTTTGTAAGCGGTCTGCCTTCCATGACAGCTTCATATACAGCAATCAGTGTCTCAGCGTTATCTACAATGACTCCGGCATCAGCCGGCAGCATATCGCTGTTGATTGCCCTGCCTGTAACAGCATAAATCGTCATGCGCTCGGCACCCTGTGGATACTTTGTCTTCATTACAAAGGTTTTCATTCTGGATTCATCCTTGATCAGATTGTTCAAAGCTTCCGCGCAGTCTTTCTTATTGTCTTCAATCGCAAAAACACCCTTTGCATGGTCAAACAGCTTTAAAAGGATCTGCATTCCGCCGACAATCTTCCCCGGCATTTCGAGCATGCACCGGTAATCCGATGTAATATACGGCTCACATTCTGCGCAGTTTGCGATTATATATTCGATCTTGTCCGGATTCTTTGGTGAAAGCTTTACATGCGTCGGAAACCCGGCGCCGCCCATGCCGATAATACCGGCGTTCTGAATGACTTTCAGAATTTCTTCCTTGGAATCCAGAACAGAAGCATCCGGCGGACTCGGTAGCATTTCTTCAAATTGATGATCATTCGAAACAACGATCGACATAACACGCGTACCAACTGCTGTATTGCGCCGCTCGATTGCCTTTACCTCGCCTGAGACACTTGCGTGTACCGGCACGGAGACGAACCCTTCCGCTTCCGCGATTTTCTGTCCTGCAAGTACCCTGTCTCCCTTCGCTACAACAGGAACAGAAGATTTGCCTATGTGCATGGCCAAAGGATATACAAGATCTCCTGACGGCAGACAGTCGTGGATCATTCCGTCTTTTGACAGAGATTTGCCATCGTACGGATGGATTCCGCCTCTGAAGCCTCGTGATTTCATAATACGTTCTCCCCCTTTGATAATTTGGCAGGATTTTAACAACCCTGGTATTGTTCTATAATAACAAACTATTTGGATTATGTAAATAAATATTTGTATTGCTATTTGTACAATATTTTCGTGCTTTAAAGGGAAAAATTGTTCACAAGTGCTTTTTTTATATAAAAGACAGTATTTTCAGCCCTTTATGATCATTATTTGGGTACTGAACTTTAGATACTGTTAAGATTAAAAAAAACGGCATATGGTTTCCCGATTCTGTATAATCCGGTCATCATTGACAGTTTTCAGAAATGACACTGCCCGCGCAACGAAAAGCAGGAGGAAATACGAAATTTCCTCCTGCTGAAAATCTTTGCCCCGACACTTTACAAAGAATCACTATTTTGCACTGCTTTTATTACCTTTTACAGATGCTTTGCAGATAAAGAAAATTATGATGCCTGCAATATACCAGATGCCTGCCATTCCCCAATAGCTCCATTTCTGGAAAACACCGGGAATGATAAAGAACACGATTAGAATGATCGACAGGATCGGCAGTACACTGCCTCCCGCCACACGGAAATCACCTTCTTTATACGGATGCTGTTTTCTGGCCTTAAGAAGTGTAATCGCAATCATTACGACCATTACAGCTGAACAGATGGCACCGCAGTTTGTGATTTCATTTACAAAATTGGGGAAGCAAGAGCAGATAACGACTGCGATCGTAACCAGAATCATTGCCAGAGTCGGCGTCCCCGTTTTAGGATTCACCTTTGCAAGTACACTCGGGAGAAGTCCTTTTTCCGCTGCAGCCTGAAGCGTCCAGCCGCCGATCATCATCAGTACAAGCATAGTTGTCGCCAGTGCAAATACGCCTGCGAAAGTAATGAGATATGCCATCCATGGCCACTGCTGCATGAAGAAGCTGCACACTGCAAACATAGCTGCATACTGAGTCCATGAAGTATCTGCCGCGGTGAGCATCTCAACCGGCATCGTTCCGATTACGCCGACGATTCCGAATAAATAAATCACAATCGTTATAATCATCGCAATCACCATGACTCTGGGGATCGTTCTTTTAGCATTCTTGATCTGAGTAGCCAGAAATGCCGTGCCGGCAATTGCGTTATAAGCAAGCATTGCAACAGGAATTGCTGTAATAAATCCTGTTCCTCCGCCTACACCTCGTGTGAAAAAAGGAGTAAAATTAGCAGCAGAAAAACTTCCGCTTGCTGCGCACATGATCCCGAAAAGTACCAGAATGCAGATCAGAATGATCGTCATAATCGTATTGGCAGCTCCTGCCACAGTAATATTAAAGCAGCAGAGAACTCCGAGAATGATGGTTGCGATAACAGCGATCAATACAACCTGGCTGGAGAGAGCCGGGAACGAGTTTCCTAAAAATATTGCAAGATAAATAGCTGCAAAGCCTGCGCCGAAAATATTGACATTCATGAGACTCCATGCTGCAAACCAGCCCCATCCTTTCTTTGCAGTTTCTGTTTTGCCCAGTGTCTCATAAGGAAAGACGAAGATGCCGCCGGAAGCTGTAGGGTAAATCGTAACGAGCTCCGCGCAATTCAAGCCATAAATCAGAAGAATAGCTCCGCCGATGATCCAGGATAAAATCACTGCCGGACCTGCTATGGAATACGTAAGACCGGATAACGAAAAGATTGCACAGCCGACCATACCGCCGACCGTAATCATGATACATTCCAATGCACCTAATTTTCCACTCTCATCATTCATAATATTTGATCCTCCATTGAATTGGGGAATGTGGAGAAAGGACCGAAATGTCCCCTCCCCTGTTAATTTTTCTTATTCGGTTTTTCTGCTTAACAGCTGTAATAACATCTTCCAGCTTCCTTTTTATGGTCTCATTGCTCTTCCCCCCTTCAGCAACCCGCGTATTCAATGTGAACTGTCCTTCGCAGACTTCAAGGAACAGTGGTGGATTGCTTCATCCCAGTCTTCTCACCGATCGCCATTCTTTTACAGTCAACCATCACTCCTTCCTTTGTACTGACAGTTCCAGAAAAACCCGCAGTGTTTCATGCCAATTGCTGCATGATTATGATTTATCTGGTAACGGTATTTCCGGTTTCCCACAAATAAAAAAAGCAGACAAATAAACGCCTGGTAAAACCAAAACGTCAGCTGTTTGCTTTATTATTTACGAAATGGATATAAAG
>Ga0160425_1003704_pt1 | contig 10910 bp, 10 predicted proteins | sample BioMet8_FD_108193 | JGI IMG/M metagenome (GOLD analysis project Ga0160425, IMG submission 108193) | Microbial communities from bioreactor (seeded with sewage sludge) at Lawrence Berkeley National Lab, California, USA - Biofuel... | ecosystem: Engineered > Bioreactor > Anaerobic > Unclassified ...
GTTATTTTACACACTATGTTCAACCGGTGTCTAAAATGTCTAAAATGAGGCTTGAGTTATTTTACACACTATGTTCAACCGGTGTCTAAAATGTCTAAAATGCCTCGTTCCCTGTTCCTCTGTCTCCGTTCTGTTCCCCTGTTCCCCTGTTCTAATGTTCTAATGTTCTAATGTTCTATTGTTCCCCTGTTCTAATGTTCTAATGTTCTATTGTTCTAATGTTCTAATGTTCTATTGTTCTATTGTTCCCCTGTTCTAATGTTCTATTGCTTTCCTGCTCCGTTTCTTGTTTCTTTGTTTCGGGCCAGCTGCAGATACTTGTTCCGCAACTTGGCATTGCCGAGCAGGGGCAGAAAAAGACCGCCGACCACGGAGCGGGCCTGAAAGCCGACCTGTTTGCCATCGGTTGTCTCATACCAGTCGGTCAGGGGAACCCGCGACGGCGTTTCCTGAAGCCAACGGTAAACCGGCTGCAGCAGCGCGTCGAAGTCCTGACGGTTGCCAGTCAGGGTGGCGGACCAGATTGTCCAGTCGAGTTTGGTGTAAGTCTTGCGGTTGTCGAGCGGAAGGCCGTATGAGTTCTGCATCCGGCGGTACCAGGCCATTTCCGTAACGGCCACGTGAGCCGGAAACAGATCGAGTTCCAGCAGCCGGTCCCAGACCAGATTGTATTTCTGACTCCAGGAATCGGGTTGGTCGAATGCCAGCCGGTAGTGATCGCCGGCGTCCGCGTCCTTGACCCAGCGCCGGGCGAATCCGGCGGCGATTTTATGGTACTCGGCGGCGAGACGTGTTTCGCCGAGCGTTGCGGCCATTTGGGCATAGGCGCCGAGGGCCAGGATGGCTTTCAGCGACAAATTGGTATTGTGGGCCAGATGACCGGCGAAGTCGTCGGTGCAGAGCTGATTTTCGGGATCGTAGCCCTTGCTGCGGAGGTATTCGGCCCAGCGGCTGAGCAGCGGCCAGTAACGGCGTAGAAAAGCCTGGTCGTCGGTAAATTTGACCAACGCGGCCGTCAGCAGCAGCATGTTGCCGGATTCCTCCACCGGCATCTGGTCGGTTTCGTCCGTTTCGCCGCCGCCGTAAATCTGGCCGTTGGCCAGCGGGTAAAAACCGAGGTCGTGGGGGGCGAAAGAAAATTTCCAGCGGGGCAATTCCGCATAATGAAAAATCGGAATCAGCATGCCTTTGACCAGATCCGGCTGTGTGAGCAGAAACAGCGGCGCCGACGGATACGTAACATCGACGGTGGCAATACAGCCGTCGGACAAATTTTCCTTGGAAAAGAAGAGCGGCGTGCCGTTACGGTCGGCCACCAGCTTATGAGCGGCAAACGCCTGCCGGAAAGCCAGGGCGCCGAGCCGGGCGTATTCTTCGCCGCCGATCCGGCGGCAATCCGCCAGCAGTTGTTCGTCGTAGCGTTCACAGGCGGTCTGCAAGGTCGGCAGTTCGGCGGCGGCGGTTGTAAAAAGCTCCGCCATGGTCATGCCGTTGCGCCGCCAGTACGCCGGCAGTTTGGACTGGAGATATTCGATGCTCCAGAGATCGTCGAAAGCGATCATCAGCCAGGAGGTTTTAGCCTTGCTGCCGACCTGTCCCAGATCGAACGCCACGCCCGCCGCCATGCCGGAAAACGAGCTTCGAGGCATGGCCAGATCGTCGCTTTCGGGAAGCCGTCCGGAGGCGGAAAAATGGCGCCGGAGTTCCGTAGCCGGAGCGAGGGCGGCAGTCGCCGCCGATTTTTCGGGAACGGCCAGATAAAGACTGCCCCAGTCGATCCGGAGGTTGTCGCCGCAGTTGTGCAGCGGATGCTGTTCGGCGGAAGCAATCCGGAGCACGTTCAGGCCGGGCAGCCGGGCCCGCCCCCAGACGACTTCCTGTTCGGCCATGTTGACGCACCAGTCGCTGTTGCAATGATAGAGCAGTTCAACCCGGTGTTTTCGTCCGTCCGTGGCGGCGGTTTCGAAAAGCACGTAGGTCAGCGGACGGGAGAGCACGTCCGGACGGTGAGGCAGCGACGGAGTCAGAAAAGTCAGCGTCAGCCGGACGCCGCCGGCGGTAAAGATGTAAACGGTCCGGGTCGGAAGCACTTCGACCGTCTGCTGGGTCATCGGTTCGGTATCCCGGATCTTGCCGGCGAACCGGTATATCTGCCCATCGACCCGGAGCAGACCGCCCATGCCGTTGGGGGCGCCGGTCCAATGCCTGCTCCAGTCGTCCGTCAGCCGGTCGGCAAACGACCAGACGCAGAAATAGGGGTCATGGGTAATCAGCGGCACGGCCGGATAACGCAAGGCGGGCAGAGAAGCGGTCATGATTAACACTCCGGATTCGGTTTTTAACGTTATGTATTTAATTTATATTGACTATATTGTCATGGAAAGTATTTTTTAATGGGTAAAATCAACATAAAGATTAGGAATATCGTCATGCATGAAGATATCTATGCGTTACCGCCGCCGCCGGCGCATCTGCCGTTCCGGGTGGAGATCTGCGGGGTTTCCTACTGCGACGGCTCTTATCGGATTTGCCGCAACCGGACCTCGGGGACTTTCGTTTTCGAATACGTTCGCAAAGGTCGGGGATTTCTGCGGATCGGCCAGGAAGAGTTTACGCCGGAAGGCGGCGACTTGTATCTGGTGCCGGCCCACTCCGACCACGCCTACGGTTCCAGCGCCGACAATCCCTGGGAAAAACTCTGGTTCAACGTATCCGGTCCGCTGGTGCAGAATCTGTTGACCGCCTACGACCTGAACGGGGTTTATCTGGTTCGTCACTATCCGGGCGAAGCGTTGTTTCAGGAAGGACTGGAGATTGGCCGCCGCCGGGAGGTTTCGGGTCATGCGGACATTGCGCTGGTGATCCATCGGATCCTCGCTGCCGCCGCCGCCTGTCGGGCGGAACTGCCCGCCGGAGGACGCAAGTCGGACTCCGGAAACGCCATGAAACGCTATCTCGACGAGCATTTAGCCGAACCGGTCAAACTCGACGATCTATGCCGTCTGATTAAAAAATCGCCGGCGCAAGTCCTGCGAATCTTCCGGCGCGACTGGAACGCCACGCCATACGATTATCTGTTGGAACAGCGGCTTCAGATGGCCCGGCAATATCTCGAAAATACCGCCAAAACCCATAAGGAAATCGCCGACGAACTGGGTTTCGGCGATGAATATTATTTTTCCAGTTTGTTCCGGCGGAAAATCGGAATTTCACCGCGGTTTTATCGTCAGCGGTTCCGCGGCGAAGCTCTCCATCCGGCCTTACTTCAGCGTGGAGGCACTCAGTAATTGCAGCAGAAAACGATAAAAGCGTTCCACCGACGGAATATTCACCCGTTCATCGGGCGAATGCACCGCTTCCATCTGAGGGCCGAACGAAATCATTTGCAACTTCGGATTTTTGCCCTTGAAGATGCCGCATTCCACCCCGGCGTGAATCGCTTCCAGCCGCAAATCACGCTGGAACAACCCCCGGAAAACCCGTCCGGCCAAGTCGGTCAGCGGAGAATGCGCTTCCACCGGCCACCCCGGATAACTGCTGCGCCGGTGACTGAGCGCGCCGTGAGTGCCGAAAAAACGTTCCAGATCCGCCACCAGCACATCGCGTTCCCGGTCGACTGCGCTCCGCTGCGAAGTGGTGATTTTCACTCCGCCGCCTTCGGTGATGACGGCGGCCAGATTGGAAGATGTTTCCACCAGGTCGGGCATGCCCTCGACAAAACTCTGTGCCCCGTTGCGGCATCCGACCAACGCGGCCAGCACATGCTGCTGGAGATCGAGAGTCCACACCCGGTCCGGGACTTCCGCCCGGACCATCGTCACGTTGACATCCGGGTCGCTCGCCTTGAACCGAATCGCCAGTTCGGCGTTGAATTGCGTCAGCCATTCGCTCATGTCGGCCGCCCGGTCGTCCGGCAAAGCCCCCAGAGCCACGGCTTCCCGCGGAATCGCGTTGTCGAGATTGCCGCCGTTCAGCGCCGCCGTCCGGAATCCGAACTTCTGCCGCGCCTGTTCCAGTGTCTCCGCCATGAGTTTGACGGCATTGCCGCGTCCCCGGTTGATGTCCATGCCGGAATGACCGCCCAGCAACCCGCCCACTTTCAGCGTCAAACCGCAACTGGCTTCCGGAGTCGTCTCCCACTCGATATCGAACAGAAAATCGGTTCGGGCTCCACCGGCGCAGCCGATACAGGCCACGCCTTCCTCTTCGGTATCGAGATTGAACAAATACTGTCCCCGCAGAAAATCGGGAGCGGTGTTCAACGCGCCGCGCAGTCCGGTTTCTTCCTCGACGGTAAACAGACAGGTCAACGGTCCATGGGTAGCGGTGGAATCTTCGAGCACGGCCAGCGCGGCCGCAACCCCCATGCCGTCGTCGGCGCCCAACGTTGTGCCGTCGGCCCGGACCCAGTCGCCGTCCACCACCGGCTGAATCGGATCTTTCACAAAATCGAAGTCGCGGTCCAGATTTTTTTGCGGTACCATATCGAGATGGCCTTGCAGAATCACGGCCGGCGCATGATCGTTGCCGGGCGTCGCCGCTTTCCGAATCACGACGTTGCCGGTTTCGTCCACGGCGGAGGCCAGATGATGTTCGGCGGCAAAATCCAGCAGATAGCGCCGGACGCCTTCTTCATGGCCGGACGGCCGCGGAATGCCGCAAAGCCGGGCAAAGTGTTTCCATACCAGTTGGGGTTCCAGATGTTCCAAAGTCATAAGTATCGTTCCTCGCTTGACGTTTTAAGGCAATGGCGTTGCCGCGGACCTGGCAATCGGATGGATATCCCGTTCCGACAACTCCAGCGCCTGCACAAAATAATCCAGTACCAGCACATGTTCAAGACGGGAAATCGCATGCGAGTCGGACCCGAACACGAATTGGCAACCCGCAAGTTTCGCCAGCAGCAAAACCCGCAACGGCGTTTCGATGCTCCAGGCTTTTCGCGTATGATCGTTGTCCGGCGGGAAATAGGCCGGTGTGATCTCGATTGCCACGTGATGTTCCGCCGCCAGATGAAAGGCGTCCAGCAACTGGGTGTCCGACAGCGAGGCAATCGCCTGATCGTAACAGTCCCAGAACCCCATCGGCATCAGAATGTGCGGGATGATCGTGGCAAAACCGCTTTCCACCGCGCCTCGAAACATGGTAATCATATGCCGGGCCACGCCCGCCGGCGTCAGCTCGTCCGGCTGACTGATGGTACGGACCATGTGGAAATGGTTGGCTGCCAGAATGACATAATCCAACGTTTGGGCAAATTGAGGTGTGATCGAATATTTGCCGGGGGCGATCGTATCGGCTTCGCAACCCCGCAAGACCCGCAACGGCGTTTCCAGACTCTGAAGCTCGTCAATCAGGCGATTGAAGCGCACCGGACCTTGCGGCGCATACCAGTCGTCCGGCTTCAAATACGGATTCTGCCAGACATGGTCGCTGAACCCGATCGTCCGCAACCCCAGACTTTCACAACGGCGAATGATCCGCTCCGGCACTTGGTTCGGATCGTTACAACACGACGACAGCGTAGTATGAATATGCAAGTCGTGGTCGATGCGCATAGTGTAATTATCCGGCTTTCGGTTGATACAGCTCCAACAGTTCAGCTCCGTTGCGATATAAAATCCGTTCCTGTTCCTCCGGCGTGAGGTCCAGCGTCAAAAACCATTGCAACGCCTTGCTTTGCGACCCCCAGGGGGCGTCCGTACCGAAGAGAATCCGGTCCGGTCCGTGCTTGCGGATAATCCGGACGGTGGTTTCCGCATCCAGATAGCCGCAGATCATGGCCAGGTCGAAGTAGATCGGCAACCCCGCCAGCGTCTGCTCGACTTCCGCCCACATCCCCATGCCGCCCAAATGCGCCACGATCAGTTTCAGCCGGGGAAAACGCCGATGCAAATCCGCCATTTCCTCCGGCGACGCCAGCACGGGCGGGGCAAAAGCAATGTCCGCGCCGCCGTGCGTCAACAGAAACAGGTCTTCGTCAATACAGGCCTGCCAAATCGGATCCAGCCGGCGGTCGGAAAAACGGAACCGCTGGTATTCCGGATGCATCTTGATCCCTTTCAACCCCAGCGAACGAATCCATTGGAGCGTCGCGGCCGGATGCGGATCGTCGGGATGAATCGATCCCAATGAAAAAATCGGCGCGGTATTATGTTTGGCCGCCCACGCATTGACGCCCCGGGTATTTTCCGGCGTATTGGCCAACGGCAGGTTGACGGAATAAGTAATGCCCGCCGCCGTCATGGATTGTGCCAATCCCGTCATGGTACCGTTGAAAGAAGCCTGCAACCCATACTTGCTGACGTTGGCAATCGCCCGGTCCGCTACCTTTTCCGGATAGCAATGGGTATGAAAATCAAGAACCTTCATACACCCCTTTCCGCCTTGCGACGGTATCACAACTGCTGCAGCCACGCCACGTTCGGGAAGAAGCTGCGGAAGTATTCCCGCATGATAATGCCAAGGTGCTTGTCGTCAAAATGCCAAGAGATAAACTCATCGCCCAGCGCTTCCCGGATATTGTGCTGGTCAAAAATGATCCGAGACGAATAATACGGCAACAGATCCCCAAGAAAACGGTTCACCAGTTTTTCATCTGGCGTCGGGTCCGATACGTTCTCCTGTACCTTGACCCCATCGATTTTCAGGGTATTGGCGATATTGCGGGCAATGTCGTGAACGCTGACCGGACTGCTCCCCGTCACATGATAGGTACGGTTACAGACCGGTTGAAAAAATAACCGATGAATGGATTCCACCACATAGTCGATCGGCACGAAGTAAACCGTTTCCGACGGATAGGTTTGAAACCGCATGGCCATTTTCAGCCATTCCGTCGGATTTTGCTTCAACTTGGCGCACTGATGACTTTTCAGTTTGGCCATGAATTCCAGAATCCGGTAAAAGGCCAACGGCCGCCGGACTTTCCCGTCCGACAGACGTCCGACGATAATGGCGGGCCGATAAATCGTGAATTTGAAACCGGAATGACGCACCATTTCTTCGGCGTGGAATTTACTGCATTCGTAAGAATTATTGAAACCGGAATCGACCAATTCGTCTTCCTGAGCCAAGCCAACTTTTTTGCCGGCCACATAGGCCGTGCTGACATAATGAAATTCCCGGCAGCCCATTTTTTTGGCTAACGCCAACATATTTTTGGTGCCGTTGAAATTGATATTATAGGTTTTCTTTTCCGGATCTTTGCCCAGATTCACGTCGGCGGCACAGTGGAAAAAGGTATCGATTCCCTGAAGCACCGGGTTTTTCGCCAGCTGGTCCACATCCGAGCCAACCACATCGCCTTCCATCACGTCGATCAACGACAGTACCTGATCAGCCACTTCCGGATGACCGTCATACGCACACTGTTCGCGAATGATGTTTTCCACTCTTTCCCGGGCGCTGGCTACCGCATTCCGACGAACTAACGTTACAATCCGGTAATCGGGGCGGTGCGATAAGATTGCCGTAGTTAATGCACTCCCCACTAACCCGGTCATCCCGGTCAAAAATATCTTAACCATCATTTCTCCAGAACTGTTAATCAAAGCCTGCAGCCTCATCGCGGACAAGTCTTTCCTCTCGAGACGGCACTACACACGGAAAACTCTACTTTACCTGTTAAACAGCAATTTGCAAATCCCTTTCCGGAAAAACCTTTTCCCGCATTGATTTATTCACCGTATTACAATATATTAATCACAATATCGGAGATTGATGGTTATGGGTAAAAAGAAAAACGATATCATTACGTTCAAGGTCGATGCCGCGCTGCTGGAGGCGATGAACGGCATCGAAAACCGGTCCGATTTTATTCGTTCCGCTATTTTGGCGGCGCTCGACAACACCTGTCCGCTCTGTCGCGGGACCGGCAAACTGTCGCCCGACCAGCTTCGGCATTGGGAGCACTTTGCCACTCACCACAAACTCAAAGAATGCAAAGACTGCAATGCCTTTTACCTGACTTGCGACCAGGAAAAAGACGATACGCCGGAAGCGGCTCATGAACATAACCATGACCATCACCTCAAATAATCGCCTTTCAAAGTAAAACAGGGAGATCAATTATGTCAAAATTTTTACGCTGGTGCAGCGGCGGTCTGTGGTTGCTGGCCGCGCTTGCCGTCGGCGCCGCCGAAACAAAATCCCCGCTGCGCGTCACGGTTTCCATTCCGCCGCAGGCCGCACTGGTTCGTCAACTGGCCGGACCGTTGGTCAAGGTCTCCGTCCTGCTGCCGGAAGGAAAGAGTCCTCATGATTACGCGCCGCTGCCGTCCCAGGTGACCGAGTTGGCCGACAGCAACCTTTTTTTCACCGTCGGCATGCCGTTTGAAAAGACGATTGCCGACAAAATGCGCGGTCAGACGGCCGGCAGCATCGTTGATATGAGCGCCGGCATCAAACGCCGCATGGCGGTCGAAGATCACGACGGCGACGAAGACGCTTCACTGGGCGATCCTCACGTCTGGACGACCCCGGAAAACTTAAGGCTCATGGCCGCCAACGCCTGCGCCGCGCTGTGCCGCGCCGAACCCGCCCATGCCGTCGAGTTCAAGGCCAATTATGAAAAGTTCTCGGCGCAGATGACGGCGCTGGATCATAAACTGGTGGCGGAACTGGCGCCGTTCAGAGGCCATGTCCTGTACGTCTATCATCCGGCGTTCGGCTATTTTACCGACCGCTACGGGCTGAAACAGGAAGCGATTGAAGAACAGGGCAAAGACCCGTCGCCAAAACAGATCATGAATCTGATCGCCGCCGCCAGAAAAGCCGGCGTCAAAGTGATTCTGGTCCAGAAACAGTTCAACACCCGCAGCGCTGAAAAAATCGCCGCCGCTATCCACGGACATGTTCTCGCCGTGGACAATCTCGATCCCGACGTCGTCCGGATGATTATGAATATCGCCGACGCGGTCAAACGGGGAGTCAGCGCCAAATGAGTCCATGTTCCTGCGGCCAACCGCATTCCGTTGCGGACGATCCGGTCATCCGAATTCACGACGTTGACTTCGCCTATCAGGCGGGGTCCCCGGTGTTGAGCAAAGTTTCGTTTACGGTCAACCGGCACGATGCCATTTGCGTCGTCGGCCCCAACGGCGGCGGCAAAAGCACGTTGCTGAATCTGATTCTCGGCTTGCTCAAACCGCAGAACGGCACGGTCGAAGTGCTCGGCCATGCCCCCGATCAGGTCCGTTCGCGCCTGGGCTACATGCCCCAGTATTCGGTCTTCGACTACAAATTTCCGGTCAACGTCATGGATGTGGTGCTGATGGGCCGGCTGCATTCCAACCGCTGGGGCCGGTACGCGAAAGAGGACCGGGCCAAGGCGGAGGGTGCGCTGGAAGAACTCGGCATGCAGGATATGCGCCGCCGCCCGTTCTTTGCTTTGTCCGGCGGACAGCGGCAGCGGGTGTTGATTGCCCGCGCCCTGGCCGGCGATCCCGAAATCATGCTGCTGGACGAACCGACTTCCAACGTCGATCCGGTGGCCGAACAGCAATTTTATACCACGTTGCAACGGCTGGCGCAGCGGATGACGCTGTTGATCGTCTCGCATGACCTCGGCTTCGTCTCCGACTGGTTGACCGGCGTGGTCTGCATCAACCGGACCGCTCACGTCCACCCGGTCAGCGCTTTGACCGGCGACAACATCCGCGAACTTTATGGCTCCGACGTCAAAATGATCCGTCACGACCACTGTTGCATTCATCCCGAGGAATCCCGCATATGATCGACTTTCTTCACGCCCTGACCAATCCCGATATGAAGTTTCTGCTGTATGCCACCCTGACCGGCGTGGTGGCCAGCGTGGCTTTCGGGATTGTCGGTACTTACGTTGTCGTCCGCCGCATCACCTATATCGCCGGGGCCATCGCCCACTGCATTCTGGGCGGGATCGGGATCGCGCTGTATTTGCAGGGACATTTCCATATCGCCTGGATCACGCCGATGCTCGGCGCGGTGGTTTCCGCCCTCTTTTCGGCGCTGGTCATCGGCATGGTCAGCATGTACGGCAAACAGCGGGAAGACGCCGTTATTTCCGCCATGTGGGCAGTCGGCATGGCGTTGGGAGTGTTGTTTATTGCCATCACGCCCGGCTATCTCAGCCCGATGAGCTATCTGTTCGGCGATATTCTGATGGTTTCCCGGACCGATTTTTACATCGTGATCGCTCTGGACGTGGTCATCATCCTGCTTTGTCTGCTGTTTTACAACAAATTCCTCGCCGTCTGTTTCGACGAATATTTCGCCCGGATCAAAGGCGTTCGCGTCGACTTTTACTATTTGCTGTTGCTCTGCCTCACCGCGCTGACCATCGTTCTGTTGATCTCCGTGGTCGGGTTGATTATGGTGATTGCCCTGCTGACTTTGCCGGCGGCAATTGCCGGACACTTCACCAACCGCCTCTGGAAAATGATGGTACTGGCAATTCTATTGAGCATCTTCTTTACCTGCAGCGGTCTGGCGTTGAGTTTCAGCTGGAACCTGCCAAGCGGTTCGGTCATCATCATTCTGGCCGGCAGCTGCTATCTGCTGGTTGCGGCCGGATGTCTCGCCGGACGCAAACTACTGAACCGTCGGGCAGTCAATACCGTAAACCAAGAAACAATAGAACAATAGAACAATAGAACAATAGAACATTAGAACATTAGAACAGGGGAACATTAGAACAGGGGAACAATAGAACATTAGAACAGGGGAACAATAGAACATTAGAACAGGGGAACAATAGAACATTAGAACAGGGGAACAGGGGAACAGAGGAACAGGGGAACAGAGGAACAGAGGAACAGGGAACGAGGCATTTTAGACATTTTAGACACCGGTTGAACATAGTGTGTAAAATAACTCAAGCCTCATTTTAGACATTTTAGACACCGGTTGAACATAGTGTGTAAAATAAC